>Ga0068714_10005779_pt1 | contig 12947 bp, 12 predicted proteins | sample MTBNYHSulfiMetaG_FD_62988 | JGI IMG/M metagenome (GOLD analysis project Ga0068714, IMG submission 62988) | Enrichment culture microbial communities from rom New York Harbor, USA that are MTBE-degrading - MTBE-NYH (New York Harbor Sulfidogenic)... | ecosystem: Environmental > Aquatic > Marine >... | reverse complement strand
GGACCCGGCGGTCATCCGACACGCCTGGAAGTGTCAGCACCGTCTCTACACCCTCTTCCACCGCCTGGCCGTCAAGAAGCCGGGCCAGGTGGCCGTCACCGCCGTCGCCCGGGAGATGGTCGGATTCCTCTGGGCCGTGCTCCGCGAAATCGATGTCTCCCAACTCCAGGAGGTGAACGCCGCCGCCTGAGCTCATCCGCGAGATCGGGGAGTCCCGGGGCACGACAGGAGAACGCCCCACGAACGTTAAGGGGTCCGGCTACGGCCCAATCCCCGTGTATAGACTCCGGCTAGCTCCCGACGAATCCGACTCATGATGCTCTGGACCCCCGGTCCAACCATCGAATCTCAGCAGGATTCATCGTCGAAGACGCCCTGGGCTCCCACTCTCGCCTTTCGAAAGACTTGACAGGCCCTTCCATATCAGCAGTGGACCAGAGCGTCCTTCGCGGCACGGTTGACGCCCCGTCTCCCCTCAGCGATCTTTCTGGTAAGATTCATAGGGAGGGACCCATGGTTCGGCTCGCCACAACCAAGCTGTCTTCGAAGGGACAGGTCGTCATCCCCGAGACCATCCGAAACCGCCTCGGGCTCGAAGCCGGGGTCCAGTTCGTGGTGGTGGCGGAAGGGGACGTCGTCGTACTCAAGGTGCTCAAGGCCCCGAGGATGTCCGACTTCAAAGAGCTCCTGGACAGGGCCCAGGAATCGGCGGACGCTGCTGGGCTCACGCCGTTGGACATCGAGGAGGCCGTTCGCGAGGTCCGAGCCAAGAAGTGAACGTCGTCCTGGACGCCAACGTTCTGATCTCGGGGATCTTCTTCGGCGGCCAGCCCCGAGCGGTACTTGACGCATGGGCTGAGAGCCGATTCGAGCTTCTCATCACTCCCTCGATTCTCGACGAATACGTCCGGACCTGCGACCGGCTCAGCGTATCATACCAAGGCCTTGAATACCACTCGGTTTCTGCGACGATCATTGGCCGTGGCCAGCTCGTTCCCGACGCCACGGCATCCGGCGCGATTACGAGCGACCCTGACGACGACAAGTTCATGCTCTGTGCCCGGGACCATGATGCCGTGATCGTCTCAGGTGACAGACACCTCCTCGATTCGTCCGGACGGGAGGGGGTGCGGGTCATGAGGCCCCAGGACTTCCTTGCGTGCCTCGACGGCCGGGACGCTCGATAGACGACGTGTAGAGAGAGCCCTTCTACCGCTGACTTGTCCAGCCGGATTGTCTTGCGTCATTCCTGTTAACGTGGGGTTGCCGTCCGTTACCTGTGGCCCTTGGGCACCGCGTCAGGGGCTTCGGACGTCTCGTCCCGGGACCGCAGGAGTGTCCGGAACAGCGTGACGCACTACACTCGCGATGAATATCTTGCGCGACTCCTGCTCCCAATCCCACTATCCCTCAACACCCTTGATGCAAAGGGGTCCTTGAGTTCCTCCCCGGGGCATGTCACCAAGGTTTGAGTCAGGCAAGGAGGACACAATGCCGATCCGCACCGCCGAGGCATTCGAAGTGCAGGCTACCCGCGGCCCCATGCATCATAAGAGCGCCGAACTGCAGGACGTCATCAAGAAGTTGCGTGTCTATCATGGCGACAAGAGGGTGGATGCGGTTCTGCGCGGCCACCGGCTGATCGAGTTGAGCGCCTCCGTTGACGCATGGAAGAAGAAGAATCCCATCGAGTTTTCCAAGAGGCACGGGCCTGAGCTGGAGAAGGAGGTGGAGGAGGAGGAAAGGGCAAGCACTCAGAAGAAGGGTGCGGAGTTCGAGCGCCTGGTTGACGGAGACGTTCTTTTTCGCTGGGTTCCCAAGAACATAGGTCAGCGAGATGCCCTTCAGGGCCTGATCGGGGTCGCCCAGTACCTACAGGACCAGCGGCACCGGCAAGCCAACCTTGACGAGATCAACATTGGGGTTTCCGTTCTGGTCATCGAGCACGTGGGCATCTTCGCATATGGTTCCGTCTTCGAGATCGGGAAATGGGGGCTCAACGCAGAGCGTTTGGAGTCGAGGAACAACTTTGATCTGGTCGTGCGCAGCACGACGCACGGCGGGAGCATCGCCCGGGTGGCGTCTTCGGCAAGGAATGCGGGCAAGTGGTACCCCATCTGGGATCTGGCGACTGTCTCCCTGCTCCCGCACGCCGGCGCCCGGCTGCTGCACGGAGGTGCAAACTCGATGTTGCTGAAGTTGGATGACCGCGAGCACCGGAAGAAGGGAGACGCCAACCAGATGGGGCAGAACCCAATCTGCTCTCATTTTGTGAATGCGGTCCTATACGCGGCCATCCGGCCCGGTGGGACGATCGCTACTGCCACAGATCACTCCTTCGACGAGATCTTCAAGGTCGGTCCAGCCCAGATGTGGCGGGAGTTCATGCATCGGCAGGGGCTCTGGGCCGAGACCGACGCCGTGTTCATCGGACTCCAGCACAAGGGTAACGTCGACCGGAACATCGAGCCACAGAAGCTCGGCGTGGGGCTGCCCCCGTGGGTTCCCTCGAAGGCGAATCGCCCCCCCCGGCCCCGCCACTGACGGCCCGGCCGTCTCCGTGGGACTCGTGCTGCCTCTTGACGGCCTTACACTGAAGTCGGCGGAGAAGGAGCAGCCATCACATCCTCCTGGATCGGAGCTACCTGGCCGCGCCGCATCTGCCTTCCGCTCGTCCCTCCACCGCTCCCGCCCCGGCTCACGACCTTCGTTCGCCTTCCGCTCCCCGCTACTCGAGGTCATCGTTCCCCCTTCTTCCCGGAAGCCGCTTCGTCCCATGCCTAATCCTCCGAGGCGAAGCTCCCGTACGCCGGCCGCCCGCGCAGACGCTTTCCCGCGTTGACGAAGCCGCTTTCCCCACGTGCCGGTCCGCCGGTTCGTGCTCCCCGTTCCCACAACGCCTGAGGCCGTTCCGCCACAACGGGCCCGAGCGCAGGGGTTCTCCAATGGTCAGCGGTGGCCCATGAGGAATCCTCCGTGGGCTTCAGGCGCCTTCCCCCGAAGACAGGAGCCGCCCACACGTCTGCCGGACCGGAGGTTGGCGTCGATTGAAGGAATGGACCAAGGCTCAGGGTGCCTGGGACTTCAGCGCGACGACGGTCTCCGGTAGCTCACCCTCATGAACTCCCGCCACTGGCCGTCGGGGTCCAGCACGCTGGAGGAGAGCACCCGTTCGTCCTGGCCCACGAGCTCGATTCGATCCCTGTACCTGGAACTCCCCCCCTCGCCGGTGAAGCTCGGCCCCTCCGTGTCCAGGAGGAGGCTCGTGCCGGAGTCGTCCAGCTCCCCTTGGTAGACCCAGAGATGGGTCATCGCGGAGCTCACGAAGGTTCCTACGAACTGCTCCCGGCTGGGATCGTAACCCAAGGTCATGATGTTCGAGCCCTCGTCCGCCCCGGGCGCGCCCGTTCGCATCTCGCAAATGGCCCAGGCCTCGCCCAGCAGACGAACCGACTCCCTCCCCCTCATCCCCTCCATCGTTCGATCGGGCCCCACGGGCTCCAGCTCGAACACCCACTCCCCCACGAGGTGTTGGAGCCACTCGTGTTCCTTCCGAAGGTCGGCCTCCATGGTCAGCTCCTTCCCAAGAAAGAAGATCTTCCATCCCATCCCTTGAATGCGTTGTTCCTCCGTTGCTGAGGACTCGGGGAGGCTCACGGTGTCGCCTGCACCACCCGGCGGGCCTTTATGGTCCACCACCGCCGTGGAGGGACCGGGAGGCCTGATTTGCCTCGCCATTGGTGCCATATACAGGCATATGCGGCATCTTCCGGAGGCCCCCCATGCGAATGACCGCGAGAGTCTTCATGAACAATCGGAGCCAGGCGGTGCGCCTTCCCGAGGAGCTCCAGTTCAGCACCCGGGGGTCTTCATCCGGAGGGAAGGGGAGGAGGTCATCCTTACTCCCCGGCCGGAGGACTGGGGCGATTTCTCCTCCGCCGATCCATGCTCGGGTCAGGCTTTGGTGGCCTCCATGATCCGTTTCCGGTCCTCTTTGGGGAACCTCTCAATGGCGTATCGGAGCGTGGTTCGGGGAGTTCGGGGTCCTTGCGCAAGGAGAAAGGCCTCCAGCCGAGGTCGATCCGCCTTTCCCGCCTCCCTCAGCATCCACCCGACGGCTTTCTGGATCAGGTCCGCGCCGTCTTTCTGCAGGCGAAGGGCCACTTCATAGCCGGCGTCCATCATCACCGGGTCATCCATGAGACTGACAAACGCCACCGCAGAGCCTCGTCGGACCCAGATGATCGGGGAGAGGGTCCATTCCACCACCTCTCCGACCAGCTCCGGGCACTTGCGCAGGAGAGGAGAGAGGACGGAGGGAACCAAGTTGTCCACCAGGCCCCAGTTCCCACAGGAGGATGCCAACCACCGGTGGATATGCTCCAACAGGTCCGGCCCCCCTTCCTCCACAAAATCCCCCACGGTCTGGAACGCGTTCCCCCTGGGCTCCAGGTGAGGGTCCTTCAGCATCTCCTCGCAGTAAAGGAGGGCATCGCTCAGAGTCCAGGTGCCGCGAACCCGGGCCGCCACCTCCTTCCGCCTGGCCTTGAGGGCAGCGTACTCCACCCCGTATGCCTCCACGGGCTCTTTGAAATAGCGCTGGAATGAGGCCGCTCGTTCCTGGTCGGCGCCAGCCTTCATGAAGGCGATCGCTTCTCTGGCAGCTCTTTTCGGTGTGGGGACCCTCACCCCTTCTTCCTCCTTGATCTTCTCCTGCTTGGTCATCCGATGGTCTCCGTTGGGATTCGCGGTCCGCGTCGGACCGTCTTCAGTACCCGCCCGGCTCCCCGCCAAACCGGAAGGGCTCTCCGCCCACGAGCTGATCGCTGCTGACCGAAGGGCACAGGTGACGCTCGATGTGCGCGATCGTCCTTTCGGTGCCCCAGAAGTGGCCGCGGGCGTCGCGGTGAAACGAATCCGTCAGATCGCGACATAGCAGGGGCCGCTTGCCCCATCGCACGAGCTGCCGGATGCCGTAGGGCCGGCCCAGAACGCAGAGGTTCGTGTGCACGCCCATCACGACGACGTCCTCGATCGTGCGCGTTTCCAGCAAAGCCAACAGCTCCCCGCCGTCGTCGGTAACCGCATCGTCATCGGCGACGCGAATGGCCTCGATCTGGCGGGTCCAGGGGTAGGGCGGCTCGCCGTTGCCGCACGGCGGGCCGGCGTCGCACGAGCAGGGGCCCGGTCGTTCGAGGCTCGCCGGCAAATCCGCCTCCCGCTCGGGGTCCCGATCATTCCAGTCGATGGACACGGTGGACGGCACGGGTGGGGCCATCCGGGCCCGGCGCCGCGCGGGAGCCCCCTCGTAGAACGCCATGCAGCCGGCCGGGGCGTGGACGATGAAGGCCCCCCGCTCCCGGAGCCGTTCCACCACCCAGTTCATGTGGGGCGCCATCTCCCTGACCCGCCGCTGCGCGGACCGGCAGTGGTGGGCGTCCCACATGTCGCAGATCACGACCGCCGAGCGTTCGGGGTTCCATGCCGCCGCCGGGAACGTCCGGTCCATCTTCAGCGAGAACCTCGACGCCATTCGCATGGCTCCCGTTGGGGGAACCGCCGGGTCCGGCCCCGCCAGCCGCCCAGGGCCAACATGGGAGTCGGGCGAAGCGATCGGCAAGAGGAAAGGCAGGAAGGCCCTCCCCGGAAGGCCCTCTCCCGCTCCGGCCCACCCTCCCATCCCGGCGCCCGGAGATCCGATGTTGGATTCCGAAGGGGCGCGGTCCTCGGGTCCTCTTCCCCATCTTCCCCGGTCCTGGCGGATCACGGCTCAGGTCACCTGACTCCTGTCTCGCTTTCGAGTACTCGACGCTCAGGTGCCGAAGGCGATCTTGAAGGAGTACCCGGACACCTCCGCAAGGTTGATTTCCGCGCCCATCCTCAGGACCCAGACGCTAACGGCCAAGCCGAGGGTACCTTGGACCCCGAGGACGCTCTCGCTGTTGAGGTCCACCTTGGCGGTGTGCTCGCTGCCCCGCGCCAGATAACCCGAGACCGCAGCATACGGAGAGAGAGCGGACAGGTCCCTGCTCACCAGGAACTCCAGCCCATAGACGCTCACGCCCAGGTCCTCCGGCCCGAAGAGAGTGACGAAGCTCGCCCTGGCAGCGGCCGCGAGCCTCCTCTGCGGGTCGTCCAGCAGGTTGTACTGCAGCTGGGCTCCGGCCAGCCCAAAGTTGGAGCCGATGCTCCTGGTGAAGTAGGCGCCAACGTCCAGGCGGTCCGTGAGCCCCGCCCTCGCCATGAGCCCGGGGATCGGGAGTGCATCCCCCTCGAAGAGCCAGTGCATGGAGTCCGGATGGACGAAGGTGTCGTTCCATGCGTCTGCAGCGGGGTCGATCCGCGTGGACCAGTTCAGGATCCCGACCTCGACCTTTCTCGTTCCCATCGGCCTGGCGGAGGCCAGCGGGCGGAAGAAGGCCACGAGCCCCACCTCCCGGACGAAGCGACGCCAGGCATCCTGCGTGAGGGAAGGGTCGAGGACGATGGCGCACTCCTCCCACCGGTCGTCGACGTGGAGCACCTGTGCGGTGAGAGGTGCGGCGCCCAGCGTCCCGAGCAGGAACGCGGCCAGCAGGGTACGGGCCGAAACGCTCATGATTACATCTCCCTCCTCCGGCCGGGTGATGTACCTCGGCCGAACCGTGGTGGTTCCGCAAACCGATTGAGCTAGATGGCTCTTCGATGGTCCCTTGCCAGCCTCGTGCCCGGGACGCTCGAGCCGATGGGGATGGATGATACCGCGCTCCGGAAATATTTTCTTGACTCTCCACGTCGAGTTCTTGACACTTTACGTCAAATGGACACGGCGTCGTATTCGATCGCGGCCACCAGCACGCTGGCCATGGTCCGCACGGCGGCTGCGCGCGGGATCCCCACCGCAGACCTGCTGTCGCGGGAGGGCCTTACCCTTGAGGCACTCGCGGACCCCGACGGCAGGATCCCCGCTCCGACGGCGCTGGCGATCTGGAACGCCCTCCGCGATCGGGCCGCGGACCCGGTCCTCCAGCTCGCCGCGCCGACCACTCTGCCCTTTGGTGCGTACCGGGTCATCGACTACCTCGTTGCCGCTTCCGCAACCATCGGAGACGGCATCCAACGTTTTGCAGGCTTCTTCGGACTGATCGCTCCCGCCATCACGCTCGACATCGCCGGGGACGACAGGGGGCGATGCCTACGCCTGGCTGCGGTGGATGGGGGTACGGTCCCGCCGGTGTACGTGGACTATGTCTTCGCTGCGCTGGTCGGGCGGATCCGCATGAAGATCCGGCCCGGTCTCCAGGTGCGGCAGGTGGAGTTCCGCCAGCCGACCCCCCCGGCGGTCGCCCCTTACCATGACATCTTCCGGGCGCCCGTCCGGTTCGGCGCGGAGGCGGACAAGCTGTGCCTCAGTGACCAGGAATGGCAGGCCCCGACGGCTGACGCCGACGAGGCCCTCGCCCGCCTCATGGAGGAGCACGCCAGGATCCTCGCCAGGCGGATTCCCCCGTCGGAGTCAGGATTGATTCCGGACGTGCGGAAGGCGATCGCATCCGCACTGCCAGAAGGCGGATCGGCTTCGGACGTGGCCCGCGCGCTGCATGTGAGCGTTCGCACGCTGCAGCGGATGTTGGCCGCTCAGGGTACGAGCTTCAAGGAGGTTTCCGAGGCGGTCAGGGCCAGGCTTGCCGAGGAATACCTGACAGATCCGACGGTGGCCACCGCGGAGGTCGCCTTCCTACTGGGATTCAGCGATCAGAGCAGCTTCCATCGGGCGTTCCGCCGCTGGACCGGAGAATCCCCGGGGCGCTGGAGGCGGTGCCGGGGCGGGGTCTGCCGCTCCTCGGCATCCCGCCCGTGGTGACCAGCCGGGACCCCGAGCCGGACCATCGCTCATGGTTCAGATCTCCTTTCCCATTCACGACGTCGTGACCTACACAGCCTTCGCTGACCGGGGAGCCGAGGCCGAGCGCATCCGCAGGACGTTGGAAGTCCCAACAACCCGATGCGTAGCGGCTGAATCTCGATCAGGGCTCGCCGGCGGTCGGCCAATCCAAACACCACCGAGAACATGACCCCGTTGATGAACCCAGGAGCGGCGGCGCAGGCCAGGAATCGTGGCATCGCGCGCGATGGATCCCGCGCCATCCCCGAAATCACCAGCGGTCCGGTCAGCAGCGCCAGCCCTCCGTCTAACCGAGCACGCTTCGCTTCGTCATCAGCCAGGCATACCATAGGAAGAACAGCAGCAGAATCGTGATCACCACGCTCGTGATCGCCATCTGGCCGCCCATGATCTCACCCCCGTCGGTCAGGACATAGGTATAGATCAGGCTGACCAGAAACGCCGCCAACGACGCTGCGAAGGCCGGGCAGGCGAGTCTGTTGCGCACCAGGAGGAGCACCGAACCCAGCATAGCGCCCCACACCCCGATGGCCCAAACCGCTTCCATCCAGGGAGGCATCTCCTGGTAGTGGGCGATCTGGGCCGGCGTCATGCCGGCGCTGGCCATGTAACTGGCGCCCTGCGCCAGGCTCATCACGTGGTCGAATGCGCCGATGGCGTTGAACAGCACAGCCGTCACGCCGACCAGCCACAGATGCCAAGGCGTCTTGATCGTCCCATCGGTCACCATGCTCACTCCGATCCTCGTGTTATGCCCGGGACCAAGCCCAAGCCTCCCCCGGCCCTCCGGCGTGTCCTCGTCGACGCGCCGCTCGCGAACTCGCGCCCCGCTTACCACCGCCGTCTGAGGTAGGTCAGGGAGGCGGAGGGGACGGAGCCTGTCGGGCAAAGGCGACCCATCCTGCCGTTGCGGCGCGCCGGGTCGAGGGAGGAGGCGGGCCGGCACGGTTCAGGGGTTCAGCCAGTAGCTCACCTTGAGCAGAAGGACGTTGTCGGCGCGGACGGAGAAGAGGGCGTCCAGGTCCCGGCCCAGGTCGAACTCGCCCACGGGCCGGAAGTCGCTCCGGGTCTGCTGCCAGGCCAGGTACAGGGTTGACCCGGGCCGCCATTCCCACCGCAGGACCGCGTTGCCCCTCAGGGAGGTGCTGTTGAAGTCGGGCTGCGGAAGCTCGAAGGCGTTGTGCGCCGAGCCCTGACCGGACGGGTAGACCCGTCCGTCCACGATCTCTCCCACGTCCTGTCCGTATACGAGGAAGTCGTAGGTGCCGGGCGCCGCGAGCTCCCTCGGCGAACCGAAGTCCCCGCTGGCCAGGAAGGGCTGGGCGAATAGCTGGAGGGAGAGCCCCGGCCGCAGGGTGTAGTTCAGGCGCAGGACCAGGGCCACAAGGGTCTGGTCCAGGGGGGCGAAAACGTAGCGGGCGCCGAGCGTGCGGACGGCGGTGCTGTCGAGGACCCGGAAGAGGTACTGGGCCTCGTCCCGAGCCTTGCTGAAGGTCGGCGAGAGGGAGACCTCCCAGTTCGGGGCCGGTTTGAGCGTCACCCGGGGGGACAGGGAGAATTCGTGCCCGTTCCCGCCCCTGGTGTAGGAGATCCCCCCCCCACCCACGACCGCCCTTCTGGGATCGGAGCTGACCTGGAGCATCCCGGAGGCGTAGCCCGACCTCCGTGCGGCGGGCCCTCCCCGCGTGAGGCGGTCGTCCAAGGTGCCCGGGAGGCTGGCGTTCGCCTGCACGTTGACGGACCAGTAGTTGAGGAGCTGCCCGAACCCGTTCAGGAAGATCCGGTTCGAGGTGTTTTCCCCCCCGTAGTTGTGCTCCACCAGGGCGATGCCCATCAGCCCCCGCTGCCGGAGCACCCTGCCCGGGCGGGTGTCGAAGTAGTTCACGTCCAGCTCCAGGTCGATGCGGTCGGCCCGGCGCTGGAACCCCAGATCGCTCACCTCGTACCCGGGACTGATGGTGTTGACGCTCCCGGAGAAGTCCCAGAGGCGGCCCACCTGTTTGCCCAGCGCCAGGTTCGCCGCGAACCCGGTGAGGCTCGTCCGGGTCGGATCGTACTCCAGGTGGTCGGCGTCGGGGCGCTGGAAGTAGTGGTAGGGGAGGCGCTGCGTCGCGGCGATGACCTCCGGTTCTCCGCGGACCTGGCTGGCCGCGAAGTACCCGGTGAGGGTAAAGGTCCGCTCATCCCACTGGTGGAAGAGGTCCATACCCCCCGAATACGCCGAGGAGCGGAGCGCGCCGGCCAGGGCCTCGCTCTCCAGGTCCCGGTGCACCATTCCGAGCAGGGCCCCGAGAGCCGTCTGGCCGGCCCGGGACTCCTTCCTGGCGCGCCCCACGAGGAAGTTCGTGAGGGGCTCGGCGCCCATCTCGCCCTCCTCGCCCGCCGGGGTGCGGAAGCGAGCCACCTCCCGGTTCGTGGCGGCGTCCAGCAGGCCGAGGGCCCATCCGCCCTCGGTGCGCCCGGTGAGCTTGGCCGCCCCCAGGATCCGGCTCTCCTGGGGCACGTCGCGGGCCGCATAGGGCGGCATGAGGGATGGCTGCCGTCCGATCCGCCTGGAGTAGAAGAGGCTGTTGGTGCCGTCCTGGGCGAAGCGGAATAGCTCGGAGCCCTCGATGAAGAAGGGGCGCTTCTCCTCGAAGAGGGTCTCGAAGGCGGTGAGGTTCAGGACGGCCGGATCCACCTCCACCTGCCCGAAGTCCGGGTTCACGGTGGCGTCCAGGGTGAGGCTGCTGGTCACCCGGTACTTCAGGTCGGCGCCGGCGTCGAAGCCGTATTCACGGGTGGAGCGGAAGGGGTTGGCGCCCCGGTCGATGTCCTCCGCACGCGCCACGAAGTAGGGCAGCACCTCCAGGCGTTTGCCGGTGTCCAGGGTCTCGAGGACCCTCAGATGGCCGAAGCTGGGGATTCCGCCCGGCTGATCCCTGGGGGTGAAGGACCAGGAAGCGAACTCCTGGTTCCGGGCGATCTGCCGTTCGATCTGGAGCCCCCATTCCTGGAGGGGAGCCCCGGTGAACCGCAGCTGGCTGAAGGGGATCCGGAGCTCGGCTACCCACCCGTCCTCCGTCGTCGTGGCTGCCGCTTCCCAAACCGGATCCCAGGAATCGTCCTCGCTGTCGCCGGCGCGGGCCTGGTCCCGCCGGACCCCTGCGGGGTTGATCTCGAAGCCGAAGGCGGTTCGGTGATCGTGGCGGGTGTCGAAGATCACGGTGAGCCAGTCCGAGGCCGACATGGCCATGTCCCGGCGGCCCACCCGTGCCCGGGGCGCCTCGCTGTCGGAGAGCCAGGCCCCGACGTAGAGGGCCTCCCCGTCGAACAGGAACCGGACGTCGGTGGCCTCGCTGGCCGGCTCCCCCTCCCGAGGGTCGTACTGCGTGAACTCGGTGACCGGCGACGCCGTCCCCCAGGCCGGCTCATCCAGCACGCCGTCGATCCGGATCGGGGAGGCGATCCGGGCCGCCGCCGCCGCGGGTGCATCCCCCGCCGCAGTGCCCGCCCGTTGCCTTGCGCCCAGACCCCGCGGGGCGGCCGCCAGAGCGGCGAAGGACAGCAGCAGGAGCGTGGAAGGCGCTCGCATGGGGCGGTGCGGAGCCCCGGCCCCTCAGCCCAGCTTCGCCTTGATCTTCTTCACGCTTGCCGGGCCGTAGTAGGAGCAGCCGCCCTTCACGGTGTCGGGCGCCAGCTTGAGGTCGGTGATCGCCTTCTTCACGTCGGCCGGCTTCGCGTTCAGCGCCTGGGCGATCTTCCCCGCGGTCAGCATCTCGTCGTTCTTGGCCATGGTGTTCTCCTTGAGGTGCTCCTGGAAGCGATCCCTCCGGCCTCTTCGGGCCAGCCAGGCCCCGTGCGCCGAAGCCGCCCACTGATAGCGTTCGAATTGTCGGCGCGCAATGTCGGCCGAGGGTCCTGTGGCCTCCGCCGAGTTCATGGAGGGTGTCGAGGATCTGCCGGTCCAGGAGCGGAGCGTGCAGTGGGCCTCTACATGCTCGACACCGACCTCTGCACCTACATCATGTAGCGATCGAGCCTCGCGCTCCTCGAGAAGCTCGCCACCATGCCGGTGCGGGAGGTGTGCATGTCGGTGGTCACCAGGGCGGAGCTTCTCTACGGGGAACTCGCATCTCCCCTCACGGAACCCGGGACGGCCGGGCCCTCTAGGGCCTCCTCAAGGAGAGTGTTGTTCATGGCGCCGAACCCCTTTCCCGTTGATGGCGTTGTCACCCGCCCAGCCTTCACGGACCGGGCCGACGAGGTCGAGCGTATCCGCAGTCCGCTCGAGGAGCCCGGGGCCAAGCTCCTGGTCTACGGACCTCGGCGCATGGGAAAGACCTCCGCCCTACGGGTGGCCGTGGAGGACCACATGGACCACGGCGGAGTGGCCCGCCTCGCCGACTCTTCCACCGCAACCTCCTACCGAGATCTGGAAAACCGTGTCCCGACGGCCTCCACCCGGGCACTGGGGCGCCGATGGAAGGACATGGTCCACGACCTCTCCCGGCGCATCGGGTTGAGGCTGGAAGCCTCAGCAGACCCGGTCACCGGCGGCCCCTCCGCTTCCCTTGGCCTGGACATGCGAAGCGCCTCCCAGGTTGCGCGGGAGGAGGAGGAGGGCGATGCCGGCACGGTGAGGCAGGCCTTCCTTGAGATCATCGCTGACGAGTCCGAGCCCCTTCGGGCCCTCTGGGCCAGCTACGCCGCTACCGAGGAGAAGGTCCTCAGGGCCGTGGCTTCGGGCACCGAGTCCCTCATGGCTGCCGACACCCTCCGGCGCTTCGGGCTCGCCTCCAGGGGAGCAGCCTCGAAGGCGGCGGCCAACCTGGTAGCGGAGGGGGTTCTGCTCCAGGAAGGACCCGGGAACTACCGCTTCGACAGCCTCTTCCAGAGGGGGTGGGTGATCCAGCACGCCCTTCCCGCCGCCGGCATTCACCTGCCGGCGACCCATCCCGTTTGAGGGTGCCGCGCCGGTTGATGTACCAGTGCCCCGGAAGGGAAGAGGCCCCTCCCCGGCGCCTTCAGGAACCGGGTGATCCGAGCCTACTGCGTCGCCTGGGCATACCCCGGGGCGCCA
>Ga0068714_10005778_pt1 | contig 12950 bp, 11 predicted proteins | sample MTBNYHSulfiMetaG_FD_62988 | JGI IMG/M metagenome (GOLD analysis project Ga0068714, IMG submission 62988) | Enrichment culture microbial communities from rom New York Harbor, USA that are MTBE-degrading - MTBE-NYH (New York Harbor Sulfidogenic)... | ecosystem: Environmental > Aquatic > Marine >... | reverse complement strand
TGTCCTATTCTTTCCGTTAGAAAATGTTTAATTAAAAGAAATAACCTCTTTAAATCTTCTTTAATTTTTTTGCTTTATATACTACTATAAATTAATATTTATTAAATTATAGTCGTCTCATTTCAATCTTTAACAATAATTTATGGAGGTTATTTATGATTAGCTTAAAAAAAATACTCTTTTTATTCTTTTTAATATTGTCCGTATTCCTGAGTTTTTCTGCTCAGGCGCAAACACCATCCGATACGTTGGTTATAGCTTTCAGGGGAGACGCTTCAACCCTCGATCCTCATGGTCGGCATGAGGGAACAACCCTTTCTATTCAGGGTCATTTCTTCGACCGGTTGGTACGACTTGACAAAAATTTAAATATCATCCCGGATCTGGCTGAATCCTGGAAACTTATCAACGATACCACATGGGAATTCAAACTGCGCAAAGGCATTGTTTTTCATAATGGCGAAAAATTCACGTCTCAATCCGCCAAATTCAGCATCGAACGTGCCAAGACCCATCCTAAAAGCCAAATGAAAGCTTCAGTCCCAGATTACAGCGAAATCATGCCTGTTGACGACTATACCTTGCGATTTGTGACGAAGGTCCCACAGCCTGAAACATTGATGATGCTCTCGCTGATCTATATGGTGCCGGAACAATACTATTCGGAAAAGGAAGATTCCTATGTAGCGTTGAATCCTGTCGGATCCGGTGCCTACCGGTTCGTAAAGTGGATTAAAGATGACCACATAGAGATGATGGCCAACAAGGATTGGTATCGGGAACCTCCTGACTTTAAAAAGGTGATCATAAGACCAATTCCGGAAGACGCCACACGGGTTGCGGCTCTCATTTCCGGTGAAATTGATGTTTGCTGGGGAGTGTCCATTCCTGATATTCCGCGGGTTGAAAATAATGAGGGCACGTACTTGAGTCGGGTTCCCTCCCAGAGAGTCATTTACCTTCAGTTTGATGTACACAGTGATCAAGGTGGAGAGGCCCCGGACGGTCAACCCGGCATACCTGCCGGCGAACCAAATCCTTTCAAGGATATTCGGGTTCGAAAAGCAGTCGCGCATGCAATCAATGTAGAAGAAATCATCCAATTCGTCATGGAAGGCAGTGCTTATCCGGCGACCAATATGATCAGCAGCTATGTATTTGGGTTCAATCCGGAAATTAAAAGACCTGAGTACAACTCCGATAAAGCGTTGGCTCTTCTTAAGGAAGCCGGCTATCCAAACGGATTCGAAACGGTTTTCGATGCCACCAACGACCGTTACATCAACGACCAGCAGGTTGCTGAAGCCATAACCGGTCAACTAACGAAGGTTGGGATGAACGTTCATTTAAATGCGATACCCAAGGCCGTTTTCTTTCCAAAACTGGACCGCTATGAATCACCCATGGCCCTGGTGGGCTGGGGAAATTTGTCCTGGGCTACGACCATGAACACCTTTTATCGCAAGAAGCAAGGCCCCTTCGGTCGAAACAACCGAGGACGATTTTTGAATGAAGCCATGGAAAAGAAAATCGATGAAGCCTCTTCCACCATGGATGATAAGACCAGAGAAGCCATGTATAAAGATATCATGGCCGAGGCCATATCCTCATATTATTTGCTTCCGTTGTACTATCAGGAGAATGTGAACGGTTACAGCAAACGCGTAAAAGGCGAGGCCCGCGTAGACGAATTTTTGTTTGCCCAGGATATTAAAAGAGCCGACTGACCAGTTCAGGATGCTTCACGCATCAAGGCGCATCCATATCTTAAGCGTTGGGAGGGCGGATGTTAGGTGCTGTTTTTTATCCTTAAGCGTATCGTCCAGGCAATCGTGGTTTTTTTTTCAATCACGATCATTGTCTTTTTGATGCTTCATGCTGCTGGGGATCCCGTCGCCATACTCATGCCCCCCGACGCTACGGTTGAACAGATTGACCAAATGCGGAGGCAACTCGGCCTTGATCGTCCTTTGTATGTCCAGTATGGTCGATTTTTGCTGCGTGCAATGAAAGGGGACCTGGGGGTCAGCTACTACCATGGCGTGCCGGCCCTCAGGTTGGTTTTACAGCGTTTGCCGGCGTCCCTGGAACTTGTGGTTGCAGCCATGCTGATATCCGTGATTCTGGCACTGCCTCTAGGTATCTGGGCTGGTCTGCGACCGAGAACTTTGTTGGACAAAAGCAGCTTACTGATGTCCCTCGCCGGAATATCGGCACCTCCCTTCTGGATCGGCATCGTCTGCATCCTCATCTTCAGCGTAGAACTTAAATGGCTTCCTTCATCCGGTAGAGGCACCTTTGCCCATATTCTTCTGCCTGCGGGATCATTGGCTGTTTATCGGCTTGCTCTTTTCATTCGGCTGATACGTGCAGGTATGATGGATGTGCTGAGTCAAGACTACATACGAACAGCAAGAGCGAAGGGGCTGCCCGAACGCTTTGTGGTTTACAAGCACGCCTTAAAAAACACGCTAATACCATTCGTGACGATCGCGGGCATGCAAATGGGAAGCTTGCTTGCAGGGGCCATTGTCACCGAGAAAGTTTTTGCCTGGCCCGGGATGGGTCGTCTTTTCCTGGATTCCATAGGAAAAATGGATTTTCCCGTCATTATAGCCTGGACAATTGTTACAGCCGCAATATTTTTATCCATCAATACCATTATTGACATCCTTTATGTTTGGATGGATCCGAGGATTCGCCATGACTACTAATGGTCCTCTCAACGGCCTGCCTCGGGCGCGGTTCTTGAAATGGGAATATACTCCCGCCGAAAATCGCATTCTGCATACTTTTCTATCAAGCTATATCACCATGGCTGCGGTTGCCGTTCTCATTCTCCTGGTCGTATGCGCAATTCTAGCCCCTGTTATCGTCCCTGTGGATCCGGTTCTGCAAACTCTGTCCGCCAGGCTCAAGCCCCCGGCGTGGATGGAAGGCGGAGTTTCCTCTTATCTCCTTGGAACGGACAGATTGGGCAGAGATGTTTTCAGCAATATTATTTACGGGTTGAGGATTTCTCTGCTCGTTGCGACGCTGAGTGTAGCTTTTTCCCTGGTTATCGGCCTATCCCTGGGTCTTATCGCCGGATACGCCAGGGGTTTTTGGGAATCGCTCATTATGAGAGCAGTGGATATCCAACTCTCTCTGCCTCTCATCCTCGTAGCACTTTGTTTTATGGCCATATTCGGGGCAGGCCTTTATAAAATGATTTTCGTTCTTGCAGTCGTTGGATGGGCCGAATATGCACGAACGGTGAGAGGGACGGTGCTTTCCATAAGGGAAAAGGAGTATGTCGAAGCAGCTAAAGCCCTTGGCTTCGGCCCGATAACGATTATGTTCAAATACCTTTTGATCAATAGTATAACTCCCGTCATTATTCTTTCCGCCGTGCAGGTGCCCAGAGTTATCATTCTTGAAGCTACCTTAAGTTTTCTTGGACTCGGGGTACCTGTAACGACGCCTTCTTTAGGATTATCCATAGCTCGAGGCTACCAGGTCCTCTTCTCCGGGGCTTGGTGGGCATCGGTTTTCCCAGGCGTTGCGTTGATGTTCTTGACGGGCGCGATCAATGTTATCGGGGACTGGCTTCGTGATGCCCTCGAGCCTAAGTCACGCGAAGCGGCAGGCCGATAGTGGAAAAGTGGAAGTCCCATGCGCAGCGATGAATTACTGAAAATTGATGATCTGCATATCCACTTTCATACGTTGTTAGGTACTGTGAAAGCAGTTAATGGAGTTCGGCTGAAGCTTAGGCAAGGAAGCACCCTCGGTGTTGTTGGCGAAAGCGGCAGCGGGAAAAGCGTTATGGCCATGTCGTTGCTGCAACTCATTCCAATGCCGCCTGGTAAGCTCGTGGCAGGTCGTGCCTTGTTTTATGGAAAAGATCTGCTGCAAATGACGGTGCCGGAGATTCGCGAGGTCCGAGGGAATCGCATTAGCATGATCTTTCAGGAACCCATGACGTCTCTCAACCCGGTGTTCACAATCGGCGATCAGATAGGAGAAAGTTTTCGATTCCATCGCGGATTCAACAAAACAGATGCAGTGAAAAAATCGGTTGAAATGCTTGAAATGGTGGGGATTCCTGCTCCTCAGAAAAGGATTAAAGAATATCCGCATCAACTCAGTGGAGGAATGCGCCAGAGAGCTATGATAGCCATGGCTTTGAGCTGCGAGCCGGATATCCTGATTGCCGATGAGCCGACCACGGCGCTGGATGTAACCGTTCAAGCCCAGATTCTTGATTTAATGAAAATTTTTCAGGATAGAATTCATATGGGAATCATCATGATCACCCATAATTTGGGCGTCATAGCAGAAACCGCCGATGATGTCATCGTTATGTATTGTGGCCGAATTGTGGAATCTGCGGATGTCGATCAGATATTCCACAACCCTCTACATCCTTATACGAGAATGTTACTGCAATCGATACCACGATTGTTTATAGAAGGCGTTCGGGGGCACGATCGTCTGAAGGAGATCCCAGGAATGGTTCCAGGACTTCATGAACTGCCGCGCGGATGCGATTTTCATCCTCGATGCAATCAAACGGAACCGGCCTGCAGGAAACATGCACCTGAGCTAAGAGAAGTCGAGCCGGGGCATTTTGTCGCATGTGATCTGGTCAAATAGATTTGACTTTAACGCATTTTCAACTACTCTGTATTTAATAAAAATAGGTCTCTAGAGATGGAAAATAATATCACAGGAATGTTGAGCGTGCCATCTCTGCTGGATATAAGGGATCTGCGTAAACTTTTCCGGCTGAAACGCACATCCTTTTTTCGCGCCCCTGAGACGGTGCATGCTGTGGATGGTGTCAGTTTCGTCATGAAGCCCGGGGAAACCATAGGGCTTGTGGGGGAGAGCGGTTGTGGTAAATCGACCCTCGGTAGAGCCATATTACAGTTGATAAGGCCTTCATCCGGGAGTGTACTCTACCGAGGGCGCAACATCGTGGGGCTTGACGGCCCGGAGCTAAAAAAAATCCGAGCTGAAATTCAGATTATTTTTCAAGATCCTTACTCTTCACTTAATCCACGTATGACCATAGAGCACATCGTCGGTGATGCCGTGAAGGCCCACGGTATTGCAAAGGGAAGCGAGGTAAAGGACAGAGTCGCCGACATTCTCGAAAAGGTTGGCATCCGCAGGGATCGCATGGCGGCGTTTCCACACGAATTCAGTGGAGGGCAGCGTCAACGAATCGGCATTGCAAGAGCCTTGATCCTGCAGCCCCAGTTGATTGTCTGTGATGAACCGGTTTCCGCTCTGGATGTCTCGATTCAGGCTCAGGTCATCAACCTGCTGGCAGACATCAAGGAAAGCTTCGGGTTGGCCTATATCCTGATCGCCCATGATCTCAGCGTGGTCAACCATATCAGCAACCGGATCGCTGTCATGTACCTTGGTAAGTTTATCGAGCTGGCACCGTCCGACGACTTGGTCAGCAGACCTCTGCATCCTTATACAAAGGCCCTGATCTCAGCCATACCCGTGCTGGACCCCCGCAAAAGAAAAGCTCACACCTCTTTGCGAGGTGAACCACCGAGTCCTATCGACCCGCCTGAAGGATGCAGATTTCATCCACGTTGCCCAGAGGCTATGGATATATGCAGTATCAAGGAACCACTGTGGGCTGAAGTCGAACCAGACCGATTCGTGATGTGCCATCTTTATCCACCCTGCCGGGAATCACGAGCAAATCAAACGAGTGATTCGACCCTACAAGGTGTAAGGTGTAAATGAAAATACCTAAATTAGAGGATGTTTTGAGAATTAAGGCAATTGTAGATGAAATCAGCACGCAAATTGTAAAAGACCGCCGAGATTTTCATGCTTTTCCGGAATCCGGCTGGACCGAATTCAGAACCGCAGCATGCGTCGCCGCACGATTGATTGATTTAGGGTTCAGGGTAAAACTAGGCCCGGAAGCTGTGGATTCAGAGTCCATGCTGGGTGTGCCATCTGACAGCAAGCTCGATAATCGTATGGCCAGGGCAAAAGCCGAAGGTGCGGATCCAGCCCTGGTGGACAAAATGAGGGGAGGGCTGACAGGTATCGTGGCGGATCTGGTTTGCGGAGATGGGCCATTGTGTGCTTTACGTTTCGACATGGACGCCAATGACATCTCAGAATCTCTGGATCCCGAGCATCGCCCCTTCAGAGAAGGTTTTGCGTCCTGTCATGAAAACACCATGCATGCCTGCGGTCACGATGGTCATACGGCCATTGGACTTGGACTGGCCGACGTCCTGGCACGCATCAAAAATGGGTTGAACGGAACGGTTCGTCTGATTTTCGAACCCGGGGAAGAAGGAAGTCGCGGTGCAGCGCCTATGGTCGGTGCCGGGGCGGTTCAGGGGGTCAGCCGCATTATAGGATTACACATCGGCTTTCAAGCCAAAAAACTCGGACAACTTATCTGTGGCACAGGCAATTTTCTCGCAACGACCAAGTTTGATGTTTCCTATACCGGGATTCCAGCCCACTCTGGAGCCGCTCCGAATGAGGGAAAAAACGCATTGCTCGCAGCCGCCTGTGCGGTTCTCAACCTTCATGCAATCTCCAGACACGCTGAAGGAACCTCGCGTGTAACCGTGGGGAAACTCACAGGAGGCCAGGCAAGAAACGTGATACCAGCGAACGCGTTCATCCAGGCCGAAACCCGCGGACAAACGACAGAAATAAATGACTACCTTTTTTCATGCGCCCGCCGCATCGTAAAAGCGGCTGCAGGTATGTACGATGTCGATTGGAACCTTCGAGTGGTCGGAGAAACGGGCAGCGGACAAAGTGACCCGGAGATGATAGAATTTGCAAGGAAGATAGCTCAAGATATGGATGTCTTCCGATCAGGGGAAATAATTGATTATTGCGATTTCGGAGGAACAGATGACTTTTCTCACTTGATGTCCAGGGTACAGGATCAAGGTGGGTTAGGTACGTATATTATGCTTGGAACCACTTTGGCTTCCGGCCATCATACCGATCGCTTTGATTTCGATGAATCGGTCCTCCCGGTGGGAGTTGAGCTGCTGGCAAGGAGTGTTTCGGCCCTTTTGAAATAACAAATTTTCGATTGTCATCTCTTTCGCAGCCACCACCATTTCAGGCATTGAGGTTGTCAGCAGGACGGATGGCCAAGCACATCGGGGGCCTCCGCCTGGTGATCTCCTCAATGACCTTGTCAACTGCTATATCAACGCCCGGATCGATCACAGGTCCTTCTGTCAATATCCCTCGTGAGCTGCAGCCACAATTGCTTTCAGGTTTTCCATAGGGGTCGACAAAGGGATGGCACACTCGGGACCGATGATGTTCACCCCTGAATCGATGGCATAGCGGGCCTGACGGTAGGCGTCGTCAGGCGTGCCCTGGTACAGCACCTGGGCATTGTTTACATTGCCGACAAGGGAGATCCGGTCTCCAACCCGGCGCACCGCCTCGGCTGCATCCACCTGCCACTCCATGTGGTAGGCATCAACGCCTGAAGCAGCAAAAAGCTCCAAGCGGTCGGTACAGTTGCCGCAAACGTGCAGGATCAGAGGGCCGTGGATCTGGGCGGTCAACTCCTGATGCAGAGGCAGCAGAAATTTTTCATAATGGGCTGCACTGACAAGGTTGCCTGTAGCATGGTCGGCCAGCACGACAACATCCGCGCCAGACTTGAACATGGCGTTGGCAAAAAGAACCGGCACGACCATCAGCTGCCGCAGCATTCGATTCACCTTTTCGTCCTCTCCGAGTCCTATATGCAACAAGAGATTCTGGGTTCCCGCCATATGATAGGACAGCGTCCAAGGCCCCATCACTTTGCCTATAATGGCCGCCTTGCCCCCAACCTGCCGGCGGAGGATCGCGATGGCATCGAGCACCACCCGCATGGATGGCTTCTCCAGCAGATTTTCAGGTATTTCGATATCAGAGAAGTCCTGGTGGGGGAAATTTTTGGCGTCGGGCATTTTGTCGCGGTCTCCCCAATCCACCTGGCAGCCCAGGGCAGCCGCTTCCTGCTGTACAGAATACTCCGGCATGACCGTGTCGAAGCCGAGAATTTCATGACCCGCCAGGGCAAGTTCGGCCATGAGCTCGGCATTCAAATGAGCCTCGGGAAAACTCACGCCGGCGGCTTCCATTAAACCGTGGCAAACGATGGATGTCGGGTTGCCAACAGGCGGACGGCTTCCGCGGCGGCCATTGAACAATGCCGACATAAACAGATTAAATCCGGAATCTTTCATAGGGGTAAAATACCTCCTTTACATAAACTGAATTAATGAACATAGCCGAGCATCTGCGGGACGATATTGGTGATCACCGGAAAGAAGGTAATCAATACCAGCACCACCAGTTCGGCCAGCAAAAAAGGAAAGGTTGCACGGACCACCTGTTCCATCTTCAAGTTGGTGATGCCGCACACCGTGAAAATGCACTGCCCCAACGGTGGTGTGATCAGCCCGATGTTCAGGTTCACCAGCATAACCATGGCGAAATGAAGGGGTTCGATCCCCAGGCTCTGCGCCAGGGGGGACAGAATTGGGGCCAGCAACACAATCGATGCTGAAATTTCCATGAACATGCCGACGAACAGGAGCATCACGTTGATCATCAGCAAAATTAAATAGGGGTTGTTCGTTATTGAGAGAAACATGTCCGCCAGCATTTGCGGCATCCGTTGAAAGGCTAGAACCCAGCCCATAATATTCGCCGCGCCGATGATCAGCAACACCACGGAACTGGTGATGGCCGTGCGTTTGAGCATGAGCGGGAAATCACTGAGCTTCAGCGTCCTAAAAACGAAAAGCCCGACGATCATGCTGTACACGACCGCTACAGCAGCCGCCTCGGTGGGAGTGAATACCCCGGTAAGAATTCCTCCAAGGATAATAACCGGAGTCATCAAACCGATCAGGGCTTTTTTCCCCTCGCTGATGATCTGCATCAACGAGCTTCTCTTCTTACGGCCATATCCCCGTATTCGTGCGATGATGTAGCTGACAAGCATTAATGAAAGACCTATCATCAATCCGGGGACAAATCCCGCGGCAAAAAGCGCGGCGATCGATTCTTTCATGGTCACCCCGTAGATGACCATTACGATGCTCGGGGGGATGATGGGCCCGATAATCGATGAGGAGATGGTCACTGCGGCGGAAAAATCTTCCTCATACCCCTCCTTGACCATTGCTGGAATCAATATCGTGCCCAAAGCCGCGGTATCGGCCACCGCCGCGCCGGTGATCCCGGCAAAAAAGATGCTCGAAACGATGTTGACATGAGCCAGAGCACCCCGGATGTGCCCCACCAAAGAATTGGCGAAAGAAATGATCGTCTGGGTGATCTCGGACTTGTTCATGAGTTCACCGGCCAGGATGAAAAACGGAATCGCCATAAGCGAAAACATGCTCATGCCCTGGAAAATCATCTGGGGCACCATTCGCAGAAAAAGCGGGTTTCCGATGGAAATCAGCGCGGCAAGCGATGACAGCCCCAGGCAGAAGGCAATGGGAATGCCCAGAATCAGGGTAATGGTGAAAACCGAGGCGAGAATAATCAGCGTCATGACTCCTCCTCCTGATAGGAACAGGCATCCTGAACGTAAATCATTCTTCCACCAGCCGCCTTCACAATCTGAAAAAGGAGTTGTAAGGTCACGGCAACGGCACCCAGAATCAGGCCGAAGTAGGGCCAGAACATAGAGATCATAAGTGCCGGCGATTGTTGACGGGCGGCAAACCCGGATAGAAGGGTACCCTGCCAGAGGAGAACCGCCATGAAGATCAACATCAGCACATTGGCCGATATCGAAATCAACCGCATATATTTTGTGAAAAAAGGAATTTTTTCAATCAGGTAGGAAACGCCCACATGGCGTCCGCGATGGACACCCATGCTCGCCCCGAGCATGCCGAACCAGACCATCATGAACGTGGACGCTTCCTCGGACCATTCAAAAGGGTCATTGAGGGCGTATCGAAACACCACCGCAACAAATACAACGACGGTCATGGCCGAACCAAGGGTAATGCAGAGCCAGCCTACCAGGCGATCCAGCCGGTGGCTTATGGTTTCCACAAAATCGATGAAATTATTCATGGACATACCCGTGAGCATACACATGTCAGGGCCGAAAGGGGCACGCCGGCATGCAGGCGCCCCCTCCCGGCAAATGATATTCTATCAGCGGTAGCCATAGCGAGTTTCCACTTCGGCCGTCGCCTCCATCATCTTTTCGATCCAGGGACCGGAACCCTTGACATTTTCCTTCAACCAGTCGATGACCACCGGCTGAGACAGCCTGCGAAATTCAGCCAAATCTTCCGCAGTCGGAGTGTAGACTTCCATCCCTTCTTTGATCAGTTTTTCAAGCCCAACGGCGTCCTGCAACCTGGAAACACCTCGGCCGGTTACGGTCGCGGCGCGGCCGGCATCAAGGACCACCTTTTTGTACTCGGGCGGAAGGGATTCCAACCACTGATCGTTCAGCATCATGAAGCTGGTGCTGTAGACGTGCCCGTCCAGGGTCAAATATTTCTGCACTTCGTAAAGCCGGCCCGAAACGATGACGCCCACAGGATTTTCCTGACCGTCAACTACCTTGGTCTGCAAAGCGGAATAAATCTCCGCCCAGGATATCGGCGTCGCTGCGGCACCCAGGGCGCGCACCATAGCCATGTGAGCGGGAACCTGCATGGTTCGAAACTTCATTCCTTTCATATCGCTCGGATTTTTCACCGGACGAGTGCTGTTGGTAAAATTCCGAAAAGCGCCACGCCCGGTCGCAACAATCCTTAGCCCTGTCTGTTTCCGCATATCCTCGAAAAGCGACTGTCCGAAAGGTCCGTCCATAACTTCCCAACCTATACTTTCGGTAGCGAAAAGGTATGGGACGCTGAAAATTTGGACCATGGGATAAAAAACAGGAACGGTTCCTTCAGCGATGATGCATCCCTGAATCACCCCCATCTGGGTGCTTTCCATCATTTGCCGTTCTTTACCCAGGGTATTTGAAGGGTGGATTTCGACCTTGATTCCCCCGTTGGTCCGGGCTTCGACGATCGATTTAAACACTACCGCCATGGGGTGTTCAATCGTGTTCTGAATATCCGGCGGTTCGAAATGACCAAGAGTCAGCACCATGGGCTTGTCCTTCTCGGCCGAGACCGAACCCGCGGAAAAGACCAGGGTCAGAGCAATGAAAATCACTCCACATCGCAAAAATTTTCCTTTCATCATGCGTCTCCTTTCAACTGTCTGTTTTAAAGTTTCCCGTTGTCCGGCTACCGGAATCGTCATCTCCGGAAGCTCCAATTATATCGGATACCATTGCGTCCGAGAATGGCATGGCATCCAGTTTTGACGGCGTCGTAAAACGTCAGAATCCGCCCCATATCGTCATTTCCCGACATGAATGTGTGTCGGGGAATCTAGTCATTTCAACAACGTCTGCATCCCGGATCAGGTCCGGGATGACGGCCAGGGGACTTTTTACGAGGCCGTCAGTTTTATTAAATATAAAATTTTATTCCAAGCAGCTAACAATATGTATTAAATGCATATGCTTATACCATTGAAGGTACGAATCCCCAAAACAGATGCTGTTCACCCGGCTACGGGCCGGGTCTCTTTATCGATTCTTAGCCAGCACGGCGACGAACATGTTTTCTTCCCATAGATATCCAGATCGAAACTATAAAGGCGTTTTAAGGCATAGATAATATCCATCAAATGCTCGGCCATTGCCGCCTCCGCTCCTTCGGAATCATTATTCGCTACGGCCACTTGAATGCGATCATGAAAATAGAGAGCCCGATCTGTTGCACCCTCCGTTCGAGTAAAATGAAGCAAAAATTTGTGGTTCATTTCACGGATCGTGTTGAGGATATGGCACAAAAAGCGGTTTCCAGATAGCACAGCCAATGAGTGGTGAAAAGAAAAATCCTGTTTTGAAAATCTATCCAGATCTGCAACAGCCGCGCTATCCTTCGCCTTATCCAAAAGCGAGCCTAAAATTTTGGCGTCCTCCGGAGTGCACCTTTGCGCCGCAAGACAGGCAATAACTCTTTCTATATAAAACCGTGTTTCAAAAAGATCGCGTATTGAGGTTTGGTCGAAATTCAGTCCATATAAAGCGGATTGCAGAAAGCGGCTGGGCTCGATGGAAAGAACAAATGTACCGCGTCCCTGGTTGATTTTGATAAGACCCAGGCAGGCAAGTTTGTTTTGAGCTTCCCGGATCACGGTCCTGGATACCCCGAACTCTTGTGCGAGATGTTCTTGAGTGGGAATTTGTTCTCCGGGTTTTCGCTTTTTCAAAATGATTTCCTGCCTCAAGGCGGCAAAAACATGGTCAACAAGTGTTTTCTTTGAAGGAAGACATCCGGATAGAAGAAGGGTATGAGGCTTTTGAAAATTCATAATATGTATTACATATTATATCATATGAAAAAGGTCAAGAAAAATTCAAAAAATTGCCCTAACACTTATTTAACATATTGATTTAATGAAAAAATGGATTTCTAAAAAGATATGTCTAGATCGTAATTGCGTTTAACCGAACGGATGATATCCTTCATGTGTTCGTTCATTTCCAGCTGTGCACCTTCGGCGTCATGGCCGGTGACCGCAGCTAGAATTCGGCGATGAAAGGAGACAGCTCTCTCAATCGCACCTGGAGTCCGGGTAAAACCGATCAGAAACTGGTCGTTCAGGCCACAGAGGGTTTCAAGGATCCGGCAAAACATGCTATTTTTGGAGATGATCGCTAATTCCTTGTGAAACGAATTGTCATGGCAGGAAAAATTTTCAACATCATCCCTGGCGGCACTAGCCTCCATAGCTGCAAAGATTTCCTTCAACCGAGACATGTCAAGTTGGGTAGCTCTTTCCGTTGCAAGCTTGGCCACAATACCCTCAATGTAGTATCTCGCTTCGAGCAACTC
>Ga0068714_10005775_pt1 | contig 12957 bp, 12 predicted proteins | sample MTBNYHSulfiMetaG_FD_62988 | JGI IMG/M metagenome (GOLD analysis project Ga0068714, IMG submission 62988) | Enrichment culture microbial communities from rom New York Harbor, USA that are MTBE-degrading - MTBE-NYH (New York Harbor Sulfidogenic)... | ecosystem: Environmental > Aquatic > Marine >... | reverse complement strand
TTGAAGGTGGCCGCCGTGCTGGCCTTCGCCCAGAAGGTCAGCGCGTTGAACCCCGACAGATCCCGGGGATAGGCATTGACGAACGCCCCGCCGGCAAACCCACCGGAGGGGTCCGTCGTCCCGGGAACAGTGATCTTCAGGGATGCGGTGCCCTGGAAATACTCATCCTTGTCGATGTCGAGAGCGTCCACCTTGGACCCCAGGAAGGCCTGGTAGGTCACTCCGGGCCCGAACCCGTCGAGAAAGACTCCCGCGTCGGATGGGAAGGGCGCCGGGCCGAGAGGATCGAGGTCCCTTTCGCAGCCTGAGGTTCCCAGGACGATGGCGGTGGCAGCTAAGGCGAGTCGAAGTGAGCTTCCTGCGGTCATTGCTCCGCTCCTGGCTGGGCACGGATACCCTCAAGCAGGGACCACGACGTTTCGTGCTCCACATACTTTGTTCGATCTCCGAACAAAGTATTGCCGACGAGTCCCCTGTGTCAACACTCTCTTGATCGGGAGGGGAGGTCGGACCCCTGGGCGCCGTCCTCCATATCCTCCTCCGGGCCGTTCAGATCACCCTGAGGGAGGCCTTCCCAACGGCTCCAGCTTCGACTTCTTGCGGATTTCACCAAGGCTCACCGGTCCATTGGCCCTTCTTCTTCCTCTTCCTTATCCTTCCCACGGCCGCGTGAAACCCCCCGAGGTGCCGTCCGTAGGTCACTACGTAGCAGTTCCGAACTTCAGCGGGTGGATGGACCATGGATGCCATGTGGCGGGACCTCAGGGCGGCGGTGAGAAGTCATCTTCGAAGACCATCGTTCACCCTTCTGGCGGTGACGACTCTCGCCATTGGAATCGGGGCCAACACGGCCATCTTCAGCGTTGTGGACAGCGTCCTCATCAACCCGCTGCCCTTTCCCGACGCCTCCCGCCTGGTGAGCTACAACCACGAAGCCCCGGGGTTGGGCGTGAAAGTGCCGGTGATCCCCCATTCCGAGGCCCTCTACCTGCACTACCTGGAGCACGCCCGCGCCGTCCAGTCCTTGGCCGTCTTCTCCGACGAGGCCGTGAACTTCATCACCGATGGAGAGCCCCGGCAGCTCTCGGCGAGCGAGGTCACGGAGGGGTACTTCCGGGTCCTGGGCGTTCAGCCCTTCCTGGGGCGGGCCTTTGCCGAAGGGGAAGACCGGACCGGAGCGGAGCCTGTGGCCATCCTGGGCTACCCGCTCTGGGAGGAGACCTTCGGGAAGGATCCCTCCGTGGTGGGGCAGTTGGTGGAGATCGACGGCATTCGTCGTCGTGTGGTGGGCGTCATGCCCCAGGGGTTCCAGTTCACGGAGGAGGACCTCTGGATCCCCCTGGAGATCGACCCGGGGGCTCCGGAGGTCGGATCCCTGGGCCTGATCGGGATCGCCCGCCTGGCCGAGGGCGCGACCCTTGCCATGGCCCAGGGGGAGATGCAGGACCTCCTGGTCCGCTTCTCCGAGGCGAATCCGGACGAGCTCGGGCCAGCCGTCATGGAGCAGGCGGGACTAGCGGCGGACGTGAAGCCCCTCAAGGACGTCTTCGTCCAGGATACCCGGCAGGCGCTCTGGGTCCTCATGGGTACGGTGGTCTTCGTGCTCCTCATCGCATGTGCCAACGTTGCGAACCTGTTCCTGGTCCGGGCCGAGTCCCGGCAGCGGGAGCAGGCCTTGCGAGTGGCCCTCGGCGCTGGGAGAGGTGACGTGATGCGGCAACACCTCGCCGAATCCGTGACCCTGGCGCTGGGAGGGGGCCTCCTGGGCCTCGGCCTGGCCGCATTCGGCGTCCGTGGCCTCCTGGCGCTTGCTCCCACGTCCCTGCCGGGGATCCTTCGAATCGGGGTGGACGGGAGTGTGCTGGCCTTCACGGGGATCATCTCGGTGGCGGCGGGTCTGGCCTTCGGCATGGTTCCGGTCTTCGCATACGTGCGCAGGGACCTTTCGGCTGCGCTCAAGGAGGGGGGGCGGTCCTCCACCACCGGGCGGGAACGGCACCGTGCCCGGAGCACCCTCGCCGTGATCCAGATCGCCATGGCCCTTATGCTCCTGGTGGGCTCGGGGCTGATGCTCCGGAGCCTGGTGGCCTTGAGGAACGTCCATCCGGGCTTCGAGCCCGCCGGACTGATGACCTTCCGCTTCGCCCTCCCGGCCGCCGAGTACGGCGACCCCCAGAGGGTCCTCGCCTTTCACCGGGAACTGCGAGACGGGCTGGCGGAAATGCCGGGGGTCCGAAGCGTGGGGATGATCAACGGGCTCCCCCTGACGGATTCCAAGAGCGCCGGACCCATGGAGCCCCTGGACAATCCCTTCCCGGAAGGCCAGCTGGGGCCGTTGGTGGAACGTCGGAGCATCACCCCCGGTTACCTTGAGGCCATGCGGATTCCGATCCTCCAGGGCCGGGACCTGGCCTGGGAAGACCAGGCGGACCGGTTCAGGGGCATCGTGATCTCCGAGACCCTGGCCCGGGCCTTCTGGCCCGACGGGAGCGCGGTGGGGCGCCAGATCCGTAACCAGGCCAGCGAGTCGTCCTGGGAGGTCGTGGGGGTGGCGGGATCCGTGCGGTTCGACGACGTAGAGGACGAGCCGCTGCCCCTGGCCTACTTTCCGGTTCTGGGCGGCACCCCCGAAGATCCGGGGCCCGCCCTCTCGATGGACGTGGTCGTGGCGATGGAAGGAGATCCCCTGGACGGCGTGGCCCAGGCGCGGGAGGCCCTCCGGGCCGTGGATCCCCGGTTGCCCATGATCAACCCCAGGACGGTACAGGCCGTCGTGGACGAGTCCATGGCGTCCACCTCCTTCACGGTGCTTCTCCTGGGCGTCGCAGCCGGCATCGCCCTACTCCTGGGTACGGTGGGGATCTACGGCGTGATCTCCTTCATTGTGAGCCGCCGCACCCAGGAGATCGGGGTGCGAATGGCCCTGGGGGCCCCCGCGCCCAGAGTCCTCCGCTCCGTCTTGGGTCAGGGCATGGTTCTGACGGGACTCGGCATTGCCGCGGGCCTCGGAGGCGCCTGGGCCCTGAGCCGGGCCCTGGCCTCGCTCCTCTACGGGGTCACGCCCACGGATCCCCTGACGTTCGGCGGAACCGCCCTGGTGCTGGGCCTGGTGGCGATGGTGGCCACCTGGGTGCCGGCCCGACGGGCCTCCCGCGTGGATCCTGTGGAGGCGCTACGGGCCGAGTGAGGCATTTCGGTCAGAGGGAGGTCGAATCCCTCATGGGGCGCACCCGTATCCACCGGTACCCGTCGCCGATCTCCCCGGGGATTTCGACGAGCCTGACCTGGTCTTCCAGATCGGCGTTAGCCCGAACCGGATTGACCTCCTTACGGGCGTTACGGCGGTCGGCCGACTGCGGGACCTCGCTGACGTGGCCGAACTGGAGGAAGCACAGTGACCCGCGGCAATCAGGGCTTCGCCCGCAGGTACTGGACCGGCCATTCCACCTCCTCCCCCACCTCCCTCGCCGCCCTCAAAGGCCAGGCTGGCTCCCGGAGCAGTTGCCGGCCCAGGAGCACCAGGTCGGCCTTCCCGGCTCGGATCACCTGGTTGGCCTGCTCCGGCTCGGTGATCAGACCCACGGCGCCCGTCAGCACTCCGGCCCCTCTCCGGATAGCCTCGGCGAAGGGCACCTGGTAGCCGGGGCCAAGGGCTGGGGTGGCCGCTGGATGGATGCCTCCGGAAGAGCAGTCCACCAGGTCCACGCCCATGGGCTTCACTCGGCGGGCCAGGGCCACCGAGTCCTCCAGGGTCCACCCACCCAACATCCAGTCGGTGCAGGAGATCCGCAGAAGCAGGGGGAGGCCGTCCGTCCATACCTCCCTGACGGCGGCCACCACCTCCAGCAGCAGGCGAGTCCGGTTCTCGAACGATCCCCCATACCGGTCATCCCGACGATTGCTCACGGGCGAGAGAAAGGAATGGAGGAGATAGCCGTGCGCCGCATGGATCTCCAGCACCTGGAACCCCGCCGCGAGGGCCCGGACCGCCGCCCGCTGGAACGCCTGCACCACTTCCTCTGGCTCCGGGCCCTCCAGAGGCTGAGGGACGGGGTAGCCTTCGGAGAACGGAACCGGGCTGGGACCCCGCACCGGCGCCCAACCCCCGGACTCCAGCCCCACGGGACGACCGCCTTCCCAGGGCCTGGCGGTGGAGGCCTTCCGTCCCGCATGCGCCAACTGAACGCCAGCCACCGCCCCGTGCTCCCGGACGAACCGGATGACTCGGGCCAGGGGCTCCACCTGGTCGTCCCTCCACAGCCCCAGGTCATGGGGAGAGATCCGCCCCTCGGGGGCCACCGCCATTGCCTCCGTCAGGATGAGCCCCGCTCCGCCCAACGCCCTGGCCCCCAGGTGGACCAGGTGCCAATCGGTAGCCATCCCGTCCTCCGCCGAATACTGGCACATGGGCGACAGGGCGATGCGGTTCGGTAGGGTGACCCCCCGGAGCGTCAAAGGCGTGAAGAGATGGACTCGGTCGGCGGGTGGATCCACGGGGTTCCTCATGACTCCTCCGGGCAAGGGCGGTACACTACCGGAAAAGTGAGATAGGGCCGACCATCTCGACAGGCCCCGTGTCAGTTGCGGGGGTCCTCACCCATCTCGCCCAATGAGGTCCAGCCCGGCCAACACACGCTCGGTATCGGAAGGATCACCGATGATGTTCCGCTCCGGCTGGTCGTCCTTTCGGCCGACTCGTTCTCGGTGCTCCGCCTCTGGTCTTCATGGTGCCCGCAGCGGTGCATCACCTTTGCGACTCTGCGCCATGATCGCCCGGTCATGAGCGAAGCGCTCATGTCTCGCCTTCTCGACGCTGATGACTTTGAGCGCTTCGGACTCATCGGCCTCGAACTCCGCGCGCAGCAGGAGGATCTGGGCTTCCATCGCTTCGCGCTTGCGGTCCAATGCGACCTGCTTGCGCACGATCTCCTGTTGCTGCAGGGACTGGGCCGCATCGTCCTCCGCTTCCTGGGCCAGCCGCGCCGTACCTGTCAACACGCCTCCGTGGCCGACGTAGACATCGAGCAATTCGATGCCGTGATCCGTCAGCAGGAATTCACGAATCTGATTGGAGTGCTCCATGCCGCGAGACTTCAGCACATACAGTCCCTTGTTGCGCTCGCCTCCCTCCTCGATGTCACGCAGGAGCAGCCATGTGTCGATCAACGACGAAACGTAGACATCGCTGGTCTCCACGCCGTTGTCGCCCGAAGTGAGGCTCGTGAAGAAGGCGGTGATCCCCTTCGTCTTGAGATAGTCCACGAGGCGCAGGAGCATCGCCTTGACGTCACTCTGGTTTTCTCCATCCGCGAACGCGGTGATGGGATCGAGGACGACGATGTCGGGTTTGAACTTTTCGATCAGATTGATGCTCGTCGCCAGGTGGGTCTCCAGCCCATAGTGTGTCGGACGCGTGGCGTGGAACTGCAGTCGCCCCTTTTTCACCCACGGGACCAGGTCGATCCCGATCGAGCGCATGTTGCGCACGAGCTGGTCGGGTGATTCCTCGAAGGTGAAGAATAGGACGCTTTTCCCCTTCTTGCAGGCCGATGCGACGAAATGCGAGGCGAGGCTCGTCTTGCCCGTCCCGGCAGTACCCGAGACGAGCACCGTGCTGCCGCGGAAATAGCCCTTGCCGCTGAGCATGGCATCGAGACGTGTCACGCCGCTGGAGATTCTCTCGGAGGAGGAGGCGGAGTGGTTCAGTCCCAGGGAGGTCACGGGCAGAACGGAGAAGCCATCCGCATCGATGAGGAACGGATACTCGTTCGTGCCATGCGTCGCACCGCGGTACTTCACGATCCTCATACGTCGGATGGACGACTGATCGCGCACCCGATTATCGAGGAGGATGACGCAGTCGGAGACGTACTCCTCCAAGCCTTCGCGTGTCAGCTCGCTTTGGCCCCGCTCCGCGGTGACGATCGTGGTCACGCCCTTCTTCTTCAGCCAGCGCAGCAGCCGGCGCAACTCAGCACGCAGGATGTGCGGGCTCGCCAGTCCGGAGAAGAGGGATTCCGCGGTATCGAGAACGACGCGCTTCGCGCCGAGGTTCTCGATCGCGTCATGGATCCTGACGAACAACCCGTTCAGGTCGTATGCGCCGCTCGGTTCGATCTCGCCGGGGTCGATGTGGATGTGCTCCAGCCAGAGCTTCTTGCGGCTTACGAGATCCGCCAGATCGAATCCCAACGATGCGACGTTGGCCGTGAGCTCCTCCACCGTCTCTTCAAAGGATATGAAGACGCCCGGCTCCTTGACCTTCGTAGCTCCATGGACGAGAAACTCCATGGCCAGGAGCGTCTTCCCGCAGCCCGCGCCACCGCACACGAGCGTCGGCCGGCCCTTCGGCAATCCGCCCCCCAGGATTTCGTCCAATCCACGGATATTGGTGGGGGCCTTCGGAAGGACTCTGCGCAGGGGTTCGGCAACCGCTGTCTTCATGATTTCATCTCTCCTTGAGACGGCCTACGCGCCAGGATGTCGGCCATCGCCGACACGACCCAGCCCAGAACCGCCAAGCGACTCTTGGTCTTCGACCCTGAGAGGAAGAAGCTGGTGCTCCCCACCCGGGTGGCAGATGGGCATCGCGAGCCCAACAGAACGAGCCATGTTCTTGTCTCCACGCTAGGGGCGTCGGGCCACCGTCTCTAATGATCGCCGGTTGCTCACGGGGTGGAGATCCCACGTCGGGATGAACATCGGCGTACCTCTCCGGTGCGAGTCACGTCTATCCCCTGTGACCCGAGAGGATTAACCCTATTGGATGATGCCGTGAGTGAGCGCCGCAATGTGACCGTGCGCGATGCCAGCGTGTAGACTGCGGGATGGGACTTCCCGGGGATGGTGGCGGTCAACAGGCTCAACGCCTTCGACGTCCTCATGGACGTACCCGGCGGCCGGCCGATCCTCAAGCCCGTGGGGAGGGCCTACATGTGGGACGATATGAGCTTCCCGCCCCGGTGCGGCTGCGGGTCTACCACGGGGTCGTCATGGGGTTGGACGTCGAGGTGAATGGGAGCCCCAGCCTGCCACCGTCGAGCTGGGCACCCCCGGGCTCCGTGTGGACGTGCGGGTCATCACGGAGGCGGGCGTGACAGACGGTCGCGCCACCCTATCCCTACGCTCAGCCGCTCAGGACGAAGGTCACCATCATGTTCACCCGGTAACGGGTTACCTTCCCATCCTCTACGGCCACCTTCAGCTCCTTTACCCAGGCACCCTGGATGTTTTCGACGGTCTTGGCCGAGCGCTGGATGCCGGTGTTTACCGCGTCCTCGAAGGACTGTGTCGATTCAGCGGTGATCTCGATGACTTTGGCGACAGACATGTTCTTTCCTTTCCTCTGCATGGAAGTAATCACCTTCAAGGTAGGTCTTCCGTGGAGGGCCCATCCATCGCCCGGGGGGGAGGCGGGAGATAGAGATGGGGATGGAAATCCCGCCCGCTTCGCGGAAAGGAGCCCTCACTCCTCCAGGGAACCGGGAGGCTCCGGCAGATTTCCCCGTAGCGTCACTTCCCGGCCGTAGAAGGCGTACCAGAGGGCCGCGGCGGCGGTCACCCCCCCTCCGACCAGAAGCGCTCGAGGCTCCATCCATCCCACAAGCGCGAAGCTCAGAAGCCCCCCCAGGGCAGGGAGCCAGGGGTAACCCGGCGCCCTGAAAACGGGGCGATATCCTTCGAGTTGCTTGGCCCGAAACCAGAGGAGAGCCAAACAGATCAGCCCGTACATGAGGAGATGGAGGATGGAGGCGACTTCAGCCAGAAGCTCCAGTCGTCCCAGGAGAGCCAGCCCGGCCACCGCACCTCCGGTGAGGACGAGCGCCCTCACCGGAGTTCCGGATTGAGGGTGGATCCGCCCCAGGAAGAGGGGGAGAAGCCGGTCACGGCTAAGGGCAAAGGCCGTGCGGGAGGATCCGAGGATCGAAGCATTGGCGCTGGACAGGGTGGCCAGAAGGCCCGCAGCCATCAGGGCCAGGGCTCCCATCACTCCCAGAAGGGACCGGGCCACCTCCGCCAAAGCTGTCTCGCCGAACTCGCTCAACTCCGACGGCGAGAGAACGCTGGTGGTGAGCAGGAGAGTCAGCAGGTAGAGGGCCCCCACCAGGGCGACGCTCCCCAGCATGGCTCTTGGAATGTTCCTGGCCGGTTCCCGGATGTCTCCGGCGACGTTGGTGATCTGGATGAACCCCAGGTAGGACGTGAAGATGAGAGCCGCCGTTGGAAACACGGCTCCCAGCCCCTCGGGTGCGAAATCACGGGGTAGGCTCCCCTCTCCTCCCGGAATCAGACTGGACGCCAATCCATACACGAGGAACGTCGAGAGAATGAAGAGGAGGATCCCCACGGAGAGGTTCTGAAGCCGTCCGGCGTGACGGGTACTCAGGACTCCGAGCAAGGTCAGGAAGAGAGCTCCGCCGAAGGCCAGCCATCGGGCCTCCGGAACGGACTGGAACCCCAACTCCAGGATCAATTCCCTCAGGTAATGACCGAACCCCGCCAGGTAGAATCCCGAAGCGAAGATCAGCCCGATCCACTGTCCGATTCCAACCACCGTTCCGGCCAGGGCCCCCATGCTCCTGGAGACGTACTGATACCCCCCCCCGCTTCGGGGGAGTGCCGTGGCCAGTTCGGAGGCGGGGAGGGCCACCAGGAGGGCCACCACCGCTCCCAGCGCGAAGGAGAGGAGAGCCGCCGTCCCTGCCTCCGCCCCTGCTATCCCCGGAAAGATGAAGATCCCCGCACCCACCATGGTCCCCGTCCCTATGGCCAGGGCTTCCCAGACCCCCAGCGTTCGGTCCAGGGAGGGGGTGCCTCCGGCAGTTCCCCTCGGGGCGGCGGCGGGTGAGGCGTCGGGCCCGGGCTCCGTTCCCCCCTCGTTTCCGGCGGCGTCAGGAGGCAACGGGCCCTTCTCCCGTCTCCTCTGCGATGAGCCCCGCCAGCTCGGTCCTGGCACGGTGCAACCGGCTCTTCACCGTGCCGAGACGGATTCCCAGCTTCTCGGCCACGTCCTGGTAGCTGTGGCCCCGTATCTCCCTCAGGCGGATCACCTGTCCCTGTCGGCGGGAGAGCCGTTCGATACCGCGCTCCACCAGCCGCCGAGCCATCCGCCGGCCGTAGAGCCGGTCCGGCGCCGGATGAAGTGGCCCAGGCGGGCGTCGTACCGATCGTGGAGTCCCTTGAACGCGCCGAGCCTCCCGGACGGGTGGGCCGTCACCAGCTCCTCGTCGGAGAGGTCCGCCAGGAGCGGAAGGTCCTGGCGGGTTGGCGTTCCGGTCTCCAAAGGGTCCTGAGTCTCGGTGCTCATTCGTTTCCTTCCTCTTCCAGGAATCGCTCAACGTGAGGGCCGCCAGGGATCCCCCGAAGAGCCAACGGGTGTAGCCGGTGGGAACGGGCCTTCTCGCTTGGGCTTCAGGCATGGCACACCTCCTCGTCGAGCTCCTTCCATCGCTCACGGGCCCGACTCAGGCTCCCGGCCCGGCGACCCATCCCCTTCCATGGGTCCGGTTGTTGACCCAGGCGCCGGGGGATGGAGCGAAGATTGAACGTGCGGGAGTCGAGGCCTTTTCGGTCCAACTCCTCCCAGGCAAGGGGGGTAGCCACCGGCGCTCCGGGCCTGGCCCGAACGGCGTACGGGGCCACCGCGGTCTGCCCCCGGGCGTTCCGCCCCACGTCCAGATAGAGGCGCCCCTTCCGGGCCCCCTTCCTGGGTCGGGTCGTGAAACGCTCCGGGTTTGCCTGGGCAAGGCACTCCGCCACCGTTCGGGCAAAGGCTCGTACCTCGTCGAATCCCGTCTTCCGGCGGAGGGGAACCCAGACGTGCCCTCCGTCGGATCCGGTGGTCATGAAGAAAGGGGTGAGGCCCACCGCGTCGAGGATTCGGTTGAGAGCTCTGGCCGCGGCTCGGACCAGGGTGAAGTCGTCCCCCGCGGGATCCAGATCGAACACCATCCGGTCTGGGGTGTCCGGTTCGTCGAGCCGGCTCAGCCACACGTGGGGGGTGATGGTAGCCTGGTTTGCCAGGTAGACCAGGGTAGCCCGGTTCCCGGCCAGAACCTGCTCCTGGCTTCCCTCCCCGGCCAGGGGAACCGGGGCTCGAGAGATCCAGTCCGGAAAGTAGTCCGGCGCTTCCTTCTGGTAGAACCCCTCCTTCTCGATTCCGTCCGGGAATCTCTGGAGGGTGAGGGGCCGGTCGCGAAGGTGGGGGAGGATCACGTTCGCCACGTCGTCGTAGTAACGGATCAGTGCCCCCTTGGTGATCTCCTCTCCGGGGAAGAGAACCTTCTCCTCCCTCTCGAGCGTCACCGAATATGGGCCGAATCGCCGGGTGGTCATGCTGGCTCCCTCCCGGCAGCTCCGCTCCTGGGTTCTTCCCGCTCCACATCTTCAGGGTCCTTGTCCCGGCGGAGCCCCAGGAACCGGGGGTGGCGGAGCTTGCCGGCTTCGGTCCACTCGGTGAACCCGAATTGCCCCACAAGGTTGGGGGTGACCCAGTGCACCTCTTCCCGGGGCAGATCCGGGACGTCGGCCTTGGAGAAGGGAGGCGTTCTCCGCTCCCGAGCTCGCAGGAGACGGCTCACCCGCTGGAGCGTCTCTTCATCGACTCCCGTCCCCACCTTTCCAGCGTAGCGCAGCGTCTTTCCCCCGTCCTCGTAGTAGCCCACCAGGAGGGCTCCGAAGCCCGTCCGGCGTCCGCCCGGCTCTGTGAACCCTCCAATGACCAGCTCCTGGCGGTTCACGCACTTGAGTTTGAGCCAACTCCGGGAGCGGGTGCGGCGGTAGGGCGAGTCGGCCTCCTTGGCCATCACCCCCTCCCACCCCTTTCTGCATGCCTCCCGGTGCATGGCTTCTCCCTCCTCGTTCCGATGGGGCGTGAAGCGAAGGGGATCGGCGAAGGTCACCGCCTCCTTCAGGAGGCTCTTCCGGGCTCGAAGGGGGAGGTCGGAGAGGTCGAACCCGCCAAGATGGAGGAGATCGAAGAGGTAGTAGTAGACTGCCACATCGCTCTCCCGGGCCTCCTCCAGGTTCCGGACCCGCATGCGTCGTTGCAGTCGGGCGAAGCTGGTGATGGAGCCGGAAAAGGCCACGATCTCACCGTCCAACACCACCTCGGCACCGGCCTCCACGGCGCCCCGAAGAGCCTCCACCACCTCCGGGTAGGAGGTGGAGACATCCTTGCCGTTCCGGGACCGCAGCCCGACTCGACCCTCCGACGCGACGGCCATGACCCGCTCCCCATCGAGCTTGCGCTCGAAGACCCAGCCGGGATCCGAGAACACCTTGTCGGAGAGAACGGCGAGCATGGGAGTGGGCTTCCGGGGAAGGTCGGATTCCCGAAGGAGACCCTTTTCTTCCGGAGGAAGACTCTCGAGCAACTCCTTCACGACCCGCCCTCCTCCTGTCGGACCTCCGCCAGGGAACGCCCCGAGACCACGGAGTCGGGCTCGGTGCTCACGGGGTTCCTCCGGGCGTCGGCCCCCTGGTCGTCCATCTTCACCAGGATCCATCTCTCGTCGTCATCGCCTTCCTCGCTGGTGCGGGTAAGGGCGTAGCCGCCGGCGACCTTCTCCCCCTGAAGCCAGACCGAGACGTGGCCGTCGGCGATCTGCTCCTGGAGGGAGACTGCCTTTCCGCCCTCTTCCTTCAGGTTCCGGTAGAGGCCGGCGTCCCAGACCAGCACCGTGCCGCCCCCGTATTCCTCCTCGGGAATCACCCCCTCGAATTCTGCGTAGTCCAAGGGGTGATCTTCGGTGGGCACGGCCAGACGCCTCTCGGAAGGGTCTGTGGAGAAGCCCTTGGGAACTGCCCAGGATTTCAGGACCCCGTCCACCTCCAGACGGAAGTCGTAGTGGAGGACGGACGCGTCGTGCTTCTGGATGACGAAGAGGGACCGGTCGCCGGATTCTCCCATCTCCCCCTCCGGTTCCGGGGTGCGGGCGAAGTCCCGCCTCTCCATGTACTCCTTCAAAGGTCGCATTTCGTCCATGCCGCTCCTCTTGCCGGTCGGCGGGGAATGAGGGATGTCCCGGAAAGGCCGGGGTTCTCTGCGCATCTCAACAACACCCTAACCGGCGCTTCCCCCCCTTAGCGATTCATCGAGGGGGAGAAGAGGGATGGATTTTTCGGTGGAGATGGGGTAGTGGGGAGGGAGGGCCCGGAGGTCCCTGGCGCAAGAGCGGGAGGAGATCCTCCGGAAGGTGGATGAGGCCCGGCAGAGGACCGATGCCGCCTGGACCCAGGCGAGGGACGGTCTGGAAGAAACATGGCGGGAGCTGAAGGAGGCTCACCGGGTCCAGCGGGAATTCAGAGGTTCCTGACATGGGTCTTCCACGCCTCCTCTCTCCCAACCCGAGACACAGCGCCTTCGTTGGCCCTCCCCGTTCCGGGGACGTATCTTCCCGTGACCAAGGAAGATCATGCCGCATCCAGGTGGTTCCGCAGCCCCACTGGCGCCGGGACCCCAGCGGTTCTTCTCACCTTGGCGGGTGATATCCTTGCGGCACTCCTGGCCCCTCCTGCACCGACACCCCAGGGATGACCGGGGCAAGAGGGAACGAGGAAGGGAGAGAGGGGGATGGACCCACGTTCGGCATCGCTGGAGCTCCAGGAGCTTGCTCGTTGCCTCGTCCTGGAGCGGGGTTGGGAGTCGGATTCCGCTGACGGGGCTACCGCCGCGGCCCACAGCCTCCTTCGGACCTCGGCCCGAAAGCAGGATTGGTCGGTAGCTGATCTCTGGCCGGGCCTTGGGGCCATGAACGAGATGTGGCTTCCCACCCGGCCTCCGGGAAGGCAAGGGAGAGACACTCTGTGACCGCCCGACCCGGCCTTTCCACGTCCGGAGGTGAACCCATGGATCACGGAGAGGACCCCTGGCGCCTCCTCGTCCTGGATCGGGATCGATTCACCGGCAAGGCCCTGGGAAGGACCCTGGGAGAGGCCGACGACTTCCGGGTGGTG
>Ga0068714_10005773_pt1 | contig 12960 bp, 9 predicted proteins | sample MTBNYHSulfiMetaG_FD_62988 | JGI IMG/M metagenome (GOLD analysis project Ga0068714, IMG submission 62988) | Enrichment culture microbial communities from rom New York Harbor, USA that are MTBE-degrading - MTBE-NYH (New York Harbor Sulfidogenic)... | ecosystem: Environmental > Aquatic > Marine >... | reverse complement strand
ATTAAGATAATAATCTGCAATGCATCCATATTCATTCTCTACATGCAATCCGATCTCCGCACCTGTTAAAGGTGTAACAGAAATGGAGCTTGTATGATCCCCTGTGCTCCAGTTATATGAAATTCCGGACTTTTCAAGAGCACTGATCACTACCTCTTCACCGAGACAGACTGTCGTATCTCCCGAATACAAAAGATCCGGAATGATGCTGTATTCTATACCAATTGTATCACTGACTGTTCCGCATGAATTTGTGATTTCGACAGAATAATCACCTGGCTGGGTTATTGTTTTTACCGGACTGGTGCTTCCGTCAGACCATTTATATGTTCCGGCAGAAGCAGATACATCGAATGAAATTTGTTCTCCTTCACATAATACTGTATCGTTCCCCAAATCTACCTGTGGAAAGGAAAGCAAATTTATTTTCTTTTTTGTTTTACCCTGAATACCTGAGGCGTAAACAGTCAGTTCCACTTCATAGATCCCGGGTGATGGAAAATGATGGACGCCTAGTGTATCCGTGGAAGTATTATCATTCCCTGATGCAGGATCGCCAAAATTCCATAAAACCGAATCAGGTTCAACTGGATTTATAATTGAAAAACTCTGAGATTCAGAATAACAATCATCCCCTATCTTAAAATCCACCTGGATACCAGGAGGAGCGAGGTATAAGGGAAGTCCCCTGTAACTTAGACCGTTTCCAAGGAATATAGCATTCGGAACATAATTGCATAAAGTACCCGAACTATCAGGATTTTGTATTACACCAAGGTAGTGACTTCCATATTGACCGATATAGATTTTACCATCGGGAGCCAATTGAAGTGAGTTAATTAAATCACTTCCCTGATTCGAAATAAGAGTTACATTTTGAAGATTATTATTCTGAATGTTAAATTGATATAAATATCCTGTATAAATTCTACTGCAATAAAGAAAATTCTCATTTTCAGAAAATTCTAATCCATAAACATTGTCATATCCTGTTGCAGTTGATAATAATGCAGTAATCTCTCCGGTTAATCTGTTAAATTCAAACAATTGTATCGTACCGACCCAATGTATTGCAGCAGCTAATTTGTTAAAACTGGGAGAAAACTTAAGATATCCTACCGAGTTTGTATAATTCTTTGCTTCAGGTGAACCCGCATCCCCTCCAACATGAATAATGCCTATCGGACTTATTACTGCTTGTGTGTTCAATCCATTTGAATCCAGTAAATATGAATAATACTTATTATCACCCCAGGAATGAACTACAATCCAAAAATCTATTCCATTGGCATGCCTGGCTACTGCAATTTTTTCAGTAGCAGGAACAAGCATTGAAATATTCTTCTCAATGACTCCACCTCGTCCATTATCATGATTCATATTTATGACCGAATATCTTAAACCATTTACCAGATGATTTTCAGCTCCATCAACAGTAAATAAGTAATAAATAGAATCATTTCCTGGCTGTTGGACAATTTGAATCTGAGAACTGGACCAATGACCCAACAAATCACTCCCATTCATCATTATCTGATGATCCTTATTATAAACAACCAATCCTTGTGAATAAAAAAGCAGATTACCATTATTGTCCGATATGCTGGCACTGGCTTCTTTATATGTGGTCTTGGAATCATTTAATATAACAGGTGTACCGCTGTTAAAAGTAATTGCAGCATTTTCACCGAAATACCAGTTGTGATATTCCTTCTGCGAATAAGCTTTAAAGCAAACAATAATCAAGAGAAGAAATAATTTCAGTATATCAAATCGAATCATACTTTATTATGATATATTAATTCCAGGAATCATTCAATAAAATAAAAGTACATATTTTTCTTCTTAAATATCCGGCATCTTTTATTTGTTATAAACTGCATAAATGAAATATTAATATTCAATAAAACTCGATGAAAAAAATAATTTTATTCTTCGCCTGCAAGCTTTTTAAGAAATTATAACTTTTAATCCATTATGAAAACCAAAGATTTTAATCTATTTTTGTCCCTCATTTTAAATCAATTAATGATCCTGTAAAATGGCAATTGAAGATGTCTTTAAGAAAATAATTTCTCACTGTAAAGAATACGGCTATGTATTCCCGTCCAGTGAAATTTATGACGGTCTCGCCGCTGTATATGATTACGGGCAATATGGAGTTGAGCTGAAGGAAAATATAAAAAAATACTGGTGGGATTCAATGGTACTCCTGAATGAGAATATTGTCGGGATTGATTCTGCTATTTTTATGCATCCAATGGTCTGGAAAGCGTCGGGTCACACGGATGCTTTTAATGATCCCTTGATTGATAATAAAGACTCTAAAAAACGTTACAGGGCTGATATGCTGATTGAAGAACGACTGGCAAAGCTTGAAGATAAGATGAATAAAGAGGTTGAAAAGGCCGCAAAAAGATTTGGGGATAAATTTAATGAAAAAATGTTCAGGGAAACCAACCCGCATATCCTTGAGATTAAATCCCTGTACGATGAGTTGCACTCACGTTTTATTAATGCGGTGCAGGACACAGATCTTCCTGAGTTAAAAAAAATAATCGAGGATTTTAAAATTGTATGCCCAATCTCAGGTACCTGCAACTGGACGGATGTAAGACAGTTTAATCTCATGTTTTCGACTGAAATGGGATCAACAGCTGAGGGATCCATGAAAACATACCTTCGCCCTGAAACCGCTCAGGGTATCTTCGTGAATTTTCTGAACGTACAAAAAACCGGACGGATGAAGATCCCATTTGGAATTGCCCAGGTCGGGAAAGCTTTCCGGAATGAAATTGTTGCACGCCAGTTTATTTTCAGGATGCGTGAATTTGAACAAATGGAAATGCAGTTTTTTATCAAACCCGGAGATGAACTTGAATGGTTCAGAAAATGGAAAGAGATAAGGATGAAATGGCACCTTGCACTTGGCTTTGGTGAAGAAAATTACCGTTTTCACGATCATGAAAACCTTGCTCATTATGCCAATGCCGCAACTGATATTGAATTTAAATTCCCTTTCGGATTTAAGGAAGTGGAAGGAATACATTCCCGTACCGATTTTGATCTGGCGAGTCATCAGAATTATTCCGGTAAAAAAATTGCCTATTTTGAAACTGAAACCGGGGAATCTTTTACTCCTTATGTTATTGAAACTTCAATTGGATTAGACAGGATGTTCCTTCAGATCATTTCTGCATCCTATGATGAAGAAAAGATTGTTAAGGAAGATGGAATTGTTGATGAGAGGGTTGTTTTGAGACTTCCTCCCGTACTGGCACCTGTAAAACTGGCCATTCTTCCGCTTATCAGGAAAGATGGGCTGCCTGAAATAGCCAGAACAATCATCGATAACTTGAAGTTCGATTTTTATTGCCAGTATGATGAAAAGGATTCGATCGGCAGAAGGTACAGAAGACAGGATGCTATCGGAACTCCTTTTTGTATCACGGTCGACCACCAAACTTTAATAGATAACACAGTCACCATCAGGTACAGGGATAACATGGAACAGGAAAGAATAGAAATACCGAAAATCAGAGAGATCGTAACTGATAAATTAAGTTTCAGAAACCTGTATAAAAACCTGATCAAAAGCATTAATTAAAATATTTGTTAATTGTTATGATTTCAATAATCATTGCTACATATAATCGGTCTGAATTTTTAATTGATGCACTGGATTCACTTTCCAAACAATCATTGTCAAAAGACAAATTTGAAATAATTGTGGTCGATAATAATTCTACTGATCAAACGGAAGCTGTGGTTGCTGATTTTAAAAGACAATATCCTGATCTCAATATGTCTTATGTAATGGAAAAAAATCAGGGCCTTTCATATGCCAGAAACAGAGGGATTAAGGAATCTGCCGGTGAAATCGTCGCATTTATGGATGACGATGCAAGAGCACACAAAGATTATTGTCTGAATCTTTTTAACATGAAAACCTCATTCAGAGAATATGATGCCTTTGGCGGCAAGGTCATTCCTTTGTATGAGGAAGGAAAGGAACCTAAATGGTTAACAAAACACGTCTGGGGAATGCTTGCCAAAGTTGATCTCGGGAACCAGATAAAACCTTTTGATAAAAAATATCCGGTTGGATGTAATATGGCATTCCGTAAGGAAATATTTAATAAGATAGGAATGTTTAATACCAACCTGTTAAACAGATGTGATGACAAGGATATTTTTAATCGTATCAAGCAGGCCAGACTAAAAATCTTATATCTGCCTGATGTGGTAGTCAATCATTTTATTCCTGCAGACCGCAGCTCTGAAAACGGTATAAAAAAATTAGCTGTATTATCAGGTATGGAAGAAAGAATCATGCTTTCCGAAAAACCCGTAAAGATCTTTCTCAAAATCATTGACTATTTATGGAAAATTGCTGCCGCATGTGTTTTAGGAATTTACTATATTTTAACAGGGAAGCCTGAAAAAGCACTGATAATTAAAATTATGTCCTGGAGCCTGTCAGGATTTTTAAAGAAAACAAGAAATAAAACGAATAAAAATTATCGCTCAACCTGAAGAATTTTAGACTAAACCGGAACTAATAAATGATAATCCAAATACAAACTTTTTTGAATTCACTTCAAAAAACAATCTTAGCCTTCATCAAGATTTTACTGCTATCAAGATGGAAGTCCGATATTAAATTAATGCCGCAAAATAAGCATTGTGTTATTCTTGGTAATGGCCCGTCTTTTAAACATTTGTATGAACATCATAAGGATTTTCTTAAGAACAAAGATGTCATTTGTGTGAATCATTTTCCGACAACTTCATTTTTTGAGGAAATTAAACCGGAATATTTTATCGTTTGCGCGCCTGAATTCTGGATAGAAAATACAGATGATATAATTAAACAATGGAAAGAGAAAATATTTACGGCTCTGAATAATAGAGTTAACTGGGATTTAACCATTCTGATACCATATTCTTCAAAAGTTGATAAAAAATGGCAGGAACAAATAAAAGGCAACTCCCGCATTAAGATCACATTCTTCAATGAAACCGGGATTGAAGGCTGGCAGAAGATCATTTTCTGGTTTTGGAAAAAAGGTCTTGGAATGCCGCGTCCGCATAATATTCTTATTCCTGCAATATTCAACGCCATAAATCTTGGATATAAGGAAATTTATTTATGGGGAGCCGATCATAATCAGTTTAAGGAAATAACCGTTGACGAAAACAATACCGCTCTTTTGAATCAGCGTCATTTTTATGACTTTGACTCCTCCAGACCGGATCATATGAGAAAAATGGGCCAGGGAAAAAGGAAAGTACACGAAATTCTATACAAATTCATGATTACATTCAAGTCCTATCATGAAATCAGAAAATATGCTGATTCACGACATGTAAGAGTTCTTAACATGACTCCTGATTCCCTGATCGACGCTTTCGAGCGGATTGACATTAAGCAATTATAGAACAAAAGTGAAGTACTTTTTTCAAGTTAAAAGATGCAGCAAAATCCAGGCTTTATAATTCAGGCACGAACTTCTTCTTCAAGATTACCTGACAAAATACTACTGCCATTCTATAAAAACAAAACCATTCTGGATATAATCATTGAAAGAATGGCAAAAAGATTTAATAATTATCCAATTATACTGGCAACAACCACAAATCAAGCTGATGATATTCTTTACCGTTTTGCAGAAAGGTGGAAAATAAAGTTCTTCCGGGGTGATGAACAAAATGTGCTGACAAGATTTATAGAAGCAGCAAAAGAAAATGACCTCACTTCAATTATAAGGATCTGTTCTGATAATCCTTTCCTTGATATGGATTCACTGGATGAATTAATTCAGGAATCACAAGACGAAAATTTTGATTATGTCAGTTTCAGGGTAAATTCCAAACCGGCAATTAAATCACATTATGGACTTTGGTCTGAATATGTTACTTTGCCAGCCTTGAAAATCGTGGCATTGAATGCTTATCATGATAATTATAAAGAACATGTTACTAATTATATATATGAAAATCCTTCTTTATTTAAGATCAAATGGATTGATGTACCTCCATATTTGACAAAGGCTGAATTAAGGTTCACTGTTGATACTATTGAAGATTTTCATTTACAGCAGGAAATTTATACAAGGCTTATCAGGCGTAATAAAAATTTTAAAATAATAGATCTGATTAATTTTATATATTCTGAAAAATCATATCTTGATTTGATGAAAGAACAAATAAAAAAGAACCAAAAATGATAACATGACTCATACTTATCTTATAGGTGAAATTGGTCAGAATCATAACGGATCAGTAGATATCGCTAAATTGATAGTTGATTTAATATCCAAGCCAGTCAGGGAAGAATTGTTCAATTTAGAATTGAAGCCCATGGATGCGGTTAAGATGACCAAACGTGATTTAAAGAAAGAAATGTCAGTATCCCTGATGAATAAAGTATATGACAGTCCGCATGCTTTTGGAAGAACTTACGGTGAACACCGTGCTTTTTTGGAACTTTCAGAAGAACAGCATTTCGAAGTTTACAAACATGCTAAATCCCGAGGGCTTGAATTTGTTGAGACAATATGTGCAAAAGGTGCAATGAGTATTTTAAAATTATTCCAACCTGACAGATTAAAGGTGGCAAGTCGTGATCTCACGAACTTACCTTTATTGGAAGCCCTGGCTGAGACAAAAATTCCAGTTATTATGTCAACCGGTATGGCCGGGAAAAAGGAATTAGATCAGGCTCTGGATATGGTTACTAAATATCATTCATCAATTTCGATCTTGCACTGTACATCGGAATACCCCTTACATCCTGATAATGTAAATTTATACTCCATCACCTATTTAAAGGAAAAATATCCGGAATATACTATTGGGTTTTCTGACCATACTGTAGGTATATCAATGCCGGTAGCGGCAGTCGCACTGGGAGCCGAGATCATAGAAAAACATGTGACAATTGACAGGAGTATGAAAGGGACCGATCAAATCGGATCACTCGGACCTGATGGAGTGAATCGTATGATCCGTGATATAAGGTTGACGGAAAAAGCCCTGGGAATAAAAGATATCTTTATTTCTGAAGCGGCAAATGTATCTAAAAATAAACTGGAAAGATCGATTGCGACCAAAAGAAACATATCAGCAGGAGAAAAGATCAAGGAGGAAGATTTACATCTGCTAAGCCCTGGTGATGGCTTTAACTGGTCTGAAAAACAAAAAGTTATTGGGAAAACCGCTCGCGTTGAAATACCTTGTAATGAAATAATTTATAACTATATGTTAAAATAATGAATCCAAATAGCAGAATAAAGAGTATTGCCTCTAAAAGCGAGATTAAGAATAGATTGAAATTTTATAAACTATTTAATAAATGTCCGATTTTTAAAGATGAAATTATTTCGAATATCGGACTATTTGAAAAACGACAGGAGCTTACCAAGAAATTATTCTTATATGAAATATATAAGCAGATCCTTAATATACAGGGTGTTATAATGGAATTTGGTACGAGGTGGGGACAAAATCTTGTTACACTAAATAATTTGCGGGGTATTTTGGAACCTTATAACTATTCCAGAAAAATTATTGGATTTGATACTTTTGAAGGTTTTAAAGGTATTAATATTAAGGATGGAGATCATGAAATAATTAAAGAAGGATCCTTTAATGTTGTTGAAAAATATGATGATTACCTGAAAGATATACTTGATTATCATGAAACTGAATCTCCCTTATCTCACATTAAAAAGAATTTTGTTCTCAAAGGAGATGCTCCTGTTGAACTGGAAAAATATCTTAAACTGCATCCTGAAACTATAATTGCATTTGCATATTTCGATTTTGATATTTATGAACCCACCAAAAAATGTTTATCACTTATAAAAAATCATATTACTATAGGATCTATTATCGGTTTCGATGAGCTTACAGACCCTCATTTCCCTGGTGAGACAATTGCTTTCAAGGAGATAATTGGTCTGGATAAGTATTCTGTAAAAAGGATAAATTTTTGTGGTATACAATCCTATTTAAGAATTGAATAAAATATAAATACATTTTTTATGTTACCAAAATTAATAATCACGGATATTGATGGCGTCTGGACTGACGGAGGTATGTATTATGATCAAACAGGTAACGAATCGAAAAAATTCCATATATATGATGGCGCCGGAGTATTATTTTGTAAAAAATTAAATATCCCTGTTGCAATAATTACCGGAGAGAATACTGAAATTGTAAGGAAAAGAGCCGAAAAGCTGAAGATTGATTTTGTTCTTATGGGCGTGGAAAACAAACTGGCTACTGCTCAGGAGTTATGTGATAAAATGAAAATTTCCTTAAAAGAAGTTGCATTCATAGGTGATGATCTGAATGATATTGCTCTGTTGACAAAAGTTGGTTATGCATGTGTGCCACAAAATGCACCCGAGTACATGAAACGACTAGTCAACAATGTTACGAGAAAAAAGGGAGGTGAAGGTGCTTTCAGAGAATTCGTTGAAAATATACTGGAAAACAATAACAAGTTACAAGAAATTTTAAGACTGTTTGGTATTTCATATACAAAATGATTTCTGAAGTTTTATTTAACGGCTTCAATTGAAAATAAAAATCCGTTATGAATGGGATTCAGTCTCTCTTCCCATAAAGCTGGAGAAATACTTTGAAATGGTTGAGTAAAATATACTTCTCTGAATCCAAGTTTTTTAATGAATTCAAATAGCTCATTCCTGGGGAAATAATCTGCATTGTGTTGATGTGGTTTTTTCTGTTGAACATCAACATACTGCTCTTTTAAGTTTTTTAAAAAATCCACTAGATTACCATTATTTAATGATCTCAATACTTCGTCTGGTTTTGCTGAAACTTTTAAGATGTTATTATATGCAGCTGCAGCATTATGATAAATAAAAGAAGTACCGGCAGTAAAAACTAATTGATCGGAAGGTTTTTTTATACTTTGAATAACATATTCCTTTGAATCATTAAAATAAGCTTTGATCTTTCCATGATGTTTTCTGATAAAATCATCAATTAATTCATTACTTTCTCTGCAGGAAAATGGTATTTCAGGAGTAATTAATCCCTTCTTCCAAAGTTTATAAGCATATTCATAACAATAAACTTTGGAATGGAATACTCCTCCTGTTTTAAGGATCCTGTAAGCTTCCTTACAGAGGTTTTTAGTTGCATTCACTGAAATATGCTCAATTACAAAAGAATTGAATACAACCTCGGTATAATTATCATTAACCGGGATAGGTTTTAAAGATTCCAGATCATAAAAAATATCTATACCTTTTTTATCATACTTGCTGGTTTCCATATCAATGTAAGTCCAGAAATTGAACCGACTTCGTTGATTACCAGCGCCTATATTATAAAATCTCTTGGCTTTTAAACTATCATCATCATAATAATTATATATGTAATTTTCTAAAAACTCTTCCTGGAGGGATAATTTTATTAATTTAATATTTGAAGGTAGAATGAAAGCCGCAATATTTCTTAATAATCTGGAATGCTTCAATAATAATTGTAAAAACTCTTTAACCTTTTTTATCATATCAATTTTATTAAAGTTACATCAATCTTTGATAACCACTTAATCTCCACCATTATTTCAAATCTCATAATCACTATGTTGAAGAAATGATTTTATTATCTAGGGGAATATTAACTTTCTTTTATAGTTCATGCTCCTATGCAAAGGTATTATTTGGCTTCATTCTTATCTTTAAATTTAACATACATATCTTCAATAATTTTCTAAATATCGGTTTGGATCTATCAAAAACTATTTTTTAAGTGTATTATATAAAATTTACAGGAATTTTCTTTATTACCTTATTAATAACACATTCTAATTTACTCATAAAAAATATATAATTATTTCTCGTCAATTAATTTGAGAGATTTGAAATTCTTTTTACTTTTAAAACAACCTGTAAACCATTAAGATGATTAAGAAACTTATCTCAGCTTTAATCCCCCATTTATCAGCAATAATCGCATTTATTGTAATTGCATCTGTTTATTTTTCCCCTGTTTTTGAAGGGGAAACACTGGATCAGTCAGATATGAGAGGATATTATGGAATGTCAAAAGAAATAAAGGACTTCCGTGAGAAAACAGGCATAGATCCTCTATGGACCAATTCAATGTTTGGAGGCATGCCAGCATACCTGATAAATATGAAACAACCAGGACAAATCCTTTCTAAAATCAACGGATTCCTCACTTCTTATCCTACCCGCCCTGTTTGCTTTGTTGTACTGTACATGCTTGGATTTTACATCCTCCTTCAATTATTCGGTGTCAATACCTGGCTTAGTATTGCCGGAGGGATCGCGTATGGTTTTTCAAGCTATCTCTTTATTATCCTTGAACCCGGACATGTGACCAAGGCCATGGCCCTTGGATATATGCCTATGGTTATCGGTGCAGCATACTATACATTTAATAAAAATGCCATCTGGGGAGCTGTCCTTTTCAGTTTTTTCTTTGGACTTCAACTCCTTACAAACCATTTACAAATAGTCTATTACACATTCCTTATCCTTATATTTTTTGGAATTTTTGAATTCACTAAATATTACAGGGAGAAAAAGCTTCAGAAGTTCTTTAGAGCAACCGGCTTATTATTAGCAGCAGCTGTCTTATCGATTGGCATGAATTTTACAGGTCTCTGGACAGTATATGAGTATTCGAAATATTCAATGCGCGGTCCTTCCGATCTTACATCCGATTCCGAAGACAGAACAAAAGGTCTCGATCGCTCCTACGTGACTGCATGGTCATACAGCAAAGGTGAGACTTTTAATTTATTGATACCTAATTTTAAAGGGGGTTCTTCAGGACAGATATTCGACAAGGATTCCAATATATATAAACATCTGGTCAGCAAATATGGACCTCGGAATGCTTTCTCTGCTATATCAGCAAATCCGGGCATATTCACCCAATATTGGGGAAGCCAGCCCGGAACCTCAGGCCCTGTCTATATAGGAGCTTCCTTAATTTTCATTTTTATACTGGGGATGTTCCTGCTTAAAGGTCCATTTAAATGGTGGCTTTTTTCAATTACAAGCTTTGCCATATTATTATCCTGGGGCGGACATTTCAAGCTTCTTACTGATTTATTTCTTGATTATTTTCCAATGTACAATAAATTCAGGACCGTGTCTATGATCCTGGTCATGGCAGAATTTGCTATCCCTTTACTGGCCATTTATACCATTCACAAAATCATTAATGAGAACTTCAGTCCTGCAGTTTTTAAGAAAGCTATAGTTTATGCTCTCTCCATTACAGGCGGAATATGCCTGTTATTTGCTCTTGCACCTCGCATTGCTGACTTAAACGGACCCTATGACGAACTGCTTTCTTCCCAGGGTTACGGTGACTGGGTGAGTAAGCTAAAATATGACAGAGCTGCCCTGCTTAGCAAAGATGCTTTCCGTTCCCTGATCATTATCTTAGTTACTTCCGGTTTGTTGTATCTTCAATGGTATAAAAAACTAAACCTGAAAACTTTTTATATCCTTTTGTCTTTGCTGTTCCTCATTGATCTATGGCCTGTAAACAAAAGGTATCTGAATGATGATAATTTCGTGCCAAAGAGGATTATGGACAACCCTTATACAGCAACTGAAGCTGATAAAGCTATCATGAATGATACCGATCTTTATTTCAGGGTTTTCGACCTGTCGGTGGGTAATCCGTTCAGCAGTTCCCGGGCATCCTATTTTCACAAGTCTGTGGGTGGTTATCATGGGGCAAAAATCAGAAGATATCAGGATCTTATTGAGCGATATATTTCTAAAGGAAATGATACTATTCTTGATATGCTCAATACAAAGTATCTGATTCAGAACGATCCATCCAAAAAGATGCAGGTTGCTGTTACCAGACCTTCTGCGCTTGGGAATGCATGGTTCGTCTCCGAATTGAAGATTGTGGAAAATGCTGATGAGGAAATTAATTCATTGAAAAACTTCAATCCCGGTTATGAAGCTATTGTTGATAAAACTTTTGAAAATAAACTAACAAGTAAATCCTTTGTAACAGATTCATCGGATTATATCAAACTCATCAGTTACGCCCCGAATAATTTAAAATATGATTATAGTACATCAGGAGATCAATTGACAGTTTTCTCAGAAATCTACTATCCTGAAGGATGGAAACTCCTGATAGATGGCAGGGAAATTCCTTATTTCAGGGTTAATTATATTTTGCGTGCAGCTGTATTGCCATCCGGCGAACATATAGCCGAATTTATTTTTAAACCCAGGTCTTATTTTACGGGTATAAAAATTGCACTGGCCAGCACTGTGATATTGATATTATTGACGGGGGCAGCGTTATTTTTACTGATTACTAAAAGAGATCCGTCTTTAAAATCCGGTTAACCTCACTGTTGATATCTTCAGATATCCTGAACTTCAAAACCAGGAAAAGAAAAATTATTGCTGTCACGGAACTTCTTAATCCAATATCAAATATAAAATTATCCAGTACAGGTACAATGTGACCTGCCAGATATGAAATTACTCCAAAACCTATAAGTTTAAATGTCCTGTTATCAAAGGGCTGCATTTTATATTTCGATTTTAGAAATGAAAACCTTAAATAATTCGCAAATGACGTTGAAATAAAAGCACTTAAAGCAGCACCTGTAATTCCAATTACTGGTATCAGTAAAATATTTGATACTACCAGTAATAAGAGGAATACAACAATAAATAATGAATTTTTCCTATATGAATCTGAAGTCTGAATGATCATGGTATTTATACCTGTGAACATTTCAACCACATTATTAAGTCCGATGAAAAAAATGACCCATTTTCCAGAAATGTATTCTTCCGGAATAATATGAAATACATTATCAATATTAACCCATAAAAGAATGAACAATAAAATACTTACAAGAGCCTGGTTAATACAACTTTTTTTGTAAACCAT
>Ga0068714_10005770_pt1 | contig 12960 bp, 14 predicted proteins | sample MTBNYHSulfiMetaG_FD_62988 | JGI IMG/M metagenome (GOLD analysis project Ga0068714, IMG submission 62988) | Enrichment culture microbial communities from rom New York Harbor, USA that are MTBE-degrading - MTBE-NYH (New York Harbor Sulfidogenic)... | ecosystem: Environmental > Aquatic > Marine >... | reverse complement strand
TGGATAATCTCACCGGGGGATACATCCATTCCGGCTACCGAAACCGGGGTATTTACCGAATGAACCGCCATATCTCCGTGTCCTGCGGTGATACCGGTTAGCATATACTGAAAATTCATCGGCCGTATTTCATCTATATCGCGGGAAGGCCCATCAGAAATAACTCCAACACATCCTATTGCTTTTAATGCCGTAGTCATATTGCCTCCGGAAAGGCCCACTCTACCTGCTATCTCCGGCGGGAATGTCTGCTTGATGATAAGTATAGTAGGTTTTTTAAATTGTTCCAGAACATCAATAATATCCATAAAGGAAAGACGGGAATAATTGGGATCCGGCAGGCCATACACACAGGTAACAGCATAGCCAACAGTACGGCCAAGCTCAGGATAGATGCAACGTATCGACTGGTCTGTGTACCAGTTCTGGGTCCAGGGGTTGTAAAGACCCAGACACAATGGGTTTTTGGGGTAAGTCGCCACCACATTTGTTACTGATGGGGTATCATACTCTTTTAGTTTTTCTAATAATTCTGTTTCTCTGGACATTTTTTTCTCCTTTTTTATATACCTGCTCTACGGTGAGCATTAAGCGTAGAGAGGCTGATAAAGAATAACATAATCATACCACAAAAAAACAGGAATCAAAAAGGCTTCTTTAGAAAACAAATTATGTATAGGGTTGTACTCTCTTGGCATATATTTTTATTCTGGCACAAAAAAAGATTTTTGACTATCCTGATTGATCAGATTATTTAATAGTCTAATATTACTCTTATTACTCTTTCATTATAAAACCTTAATATATGAATAAAAAGAAAAGAAATTTTAAAAATATGACCAACTATATAAAAAAATAAGGATTTTTTGTGAAATTTGTAGTAATATGAATTAGAGATAAAAAAAGTGTCAGGATACCAATATTGAATATGATTAAAGAAACTGCCCAGGATATCAGGCAAAGCACTCCTCAAATAATAAAAGTGGGGTTATTAGCTTCAACCGGCACTTATAAAACAGATATTTATCTTCAATACTTTAAAAAATATGACATCGAAGTTATCTATCCTGATGAAAAAGACAAAGAGGAAGTAATGAAAGCAATTTATGCCGTAAAGGCAGGAAATTTATCTGAAAAAATCAAAGACAATTTTTTGAAAATCACCCAAAAAATTATTGACAAAGGAGCAGAAGCAATCATTGCTGGCTGTACAGAGATCCCATTAATCTTAAAAGAAGATGATAACTTAATCCCATTAATTGACCCGACCCAAATTTTAGCCAAAGCTGCAGTCAGGAAAGCGAGGTGGTGACCGGAGATGCTGCCCAGGCATTGAGCTTGCCCTTTTACTTTTTCGATTCTTTGGTTTCCCTATCTTCGCTATCCTCTTGTTACAATTCAACTTCTACTGCTATAATCTCTTCTTTATCATCAGAATCGCTAATTGATATAAAGCCTTCTTGGGGCTGGAGATCCTTGAAGTTTTTTATAGAACCCTTATTTTCCCTGCTTATTATGCTGGATTGACCGTAAAAGTGCAGATCAAGAAATACTCCATTCATCATAGGGTTAACCGCATATCTAAAATATTTTAATTCATAGACATATTTATAACTACTTTCTAACCATTCTTGTTGTTGTTCTTTGCTCCAGGGTAATGGATTAGCTGAGGGTTGAATAAGAATATCCACATTCTGTTCTTTCAACCTGTCTATTACATCGTCTTTAAAGCCGTCAAAACAGACTGCTATACCCAACTTTCCCACCTCTGTGGAGAATACCTGAATATCTTCTATATTACCGGGAGTTAAATTCAATCCTTCTTCTTGCTCTAACTCCAAAAGATATACTTTATCCTGATACCCAACGACTTCTCCGTCCGGACCAAAAAGATAAGAAGTATTGAATATTTCAGGACTCAGAGGTTCTTCCTGATAAAAGACTTGACCGTTACTAAACCTATAATGAGGTAATGGTATTGAGCCGGCTACAATAAGCGAATGATATTCTTTTGCCAGCATGCTGAATGTTTCAAAATAGGTCTCTGCAATGACTTTATTATGATAATAATATAAAGCCGGTACCCATGATATGTTATATTTAATCCTGCACCATAAAACCGGTAAAAAATATTTCATACTCATCTTTATAATTGCTTCTTTGATTGTTACTACTGCCTTAAGTGCCTCTTCATTGCCCTGGGCAATTAACATGAGTCCGACATCTTCAGGAAAGACAACCAGGACAGGGAATTCCGGGTTAATCTTATTCGCTGCTTTTTCCATTAAATTCTTTATTTTTTCTTCAAAACTGCCTCTCGAATAATAATCATTGAGTTCAAGTTTCATCTGTACTGCAACCAGTTGTATTTTTCCTGCAGACGCATTACTTGAAAAAGAAATAATTAGAAAAACAGTTAATATAATACAGGAATAAAATATTTTAAAAAGAAGCATTTTACAAACCTCCCGATAATGGTTTCAAAAATCAGATAGCTCCTACTCTCAAAGGTCGAAGGCTCTTTTAAAACGTTCATCGGGGTCATCAAATTGTACTTCAGCGGGTTCAAAGTGTTCCGGATCGTACTGGCCTCCCAGCCACTGAATTGTTTCTTCATATTCTTCATCTTCAGGATTATCCAATATTTGTAATATATCCTCGTATCCGGGAATTGAACCACAATCTTCGGGTGGACAGGCTCTTTTACCATCAATACATCTGGGATAAACCTGCTTTTCTTCCTTGGGAAGTATTTTTTCTAAAGCAATGGTATGCTGCCAATTATCTCCAAAATCATAGGTATAAACTGCAGTTTGGTTTTTCATGGAAAAATAATCGGCAATCATTTCTTTCCAACCCGGTATCGTTTCATCATCTAAAAATTCTTCCGGTGGAATACCAATCCTGATTTTCTCTTCTGTTAATGGTTTAATAAGAATAAATTCATGAAGGTGACAATCATGCCAACCCATAGCATCCTGGATAGCGACATGTAAATCCCAAAAGGTATAAGGCTCCGGAACCTGAATGACTCTCCAGATACTCGGTTCAATATCTTCTAATTTTATCCTGAACTGGTATACCCGATTATATTTTGTTTTCATTTTCTACTTGCCTCCTTTATTAAAAGTATTTTTTGACTGCCATTAAATATTTAAAAGATTTAAAATTTTATGATAAACTCACCAGTTCACCCTCGATGGCTATTTTTTCACCTTTCTTTAACCCCACGGAATAATTTATTAACACATGGGCATGTTTCTCTATGGGTTGATCCATTTATATCTCCTTTAAAAGTTTAAAAGGATGTTTTATTTATGAACATAGCTTCTTTAATATTCCATAGATCTGCTCAGCCCTGGCCGGACAGCCGCTGATATTTTCTACCGAGTATTCTTCTACAACCTTTGTACCGCAATGACCGACTCCCACTATCGGGATTCCGTTATTCTTTGCCTGCTCCAGCATCTCTGTTTCCTCAGCGACCAGCTGCCCCAGAACTACGGTACAAGCAGGTGAATAACCCTCCCGAGAGAGCCTGCGCATTGCTGCAACCATGGCTCCCTTGCAGGAGCTGCAGGTTCCCTTTTCTATCATCTTTAAATCGCGTAATTTATATTCCGGGCCTTTTTTCTGACCGGCTTCCATAATTTTTTCTCTAATCTCAGTATTCAATGGGTTATAAACTTTAATTTCTTCTATCGTTTTCGGGCCTAACCCGGATTTACAGGCTATTTTAAGATGGCGGACATCATCAATACCATAACCCAGTAGGGATGCTGCAATCATATCTGCAGCCAGAATGTTTTCACTAATGATAATGGTATCCAGTTTAACGGGATACCCTCCCAGCTCCCATTGAAGGGCACAGGTGGTGGCATCAACCACCGTTAAATCAGGATAAACAACTGTGTTTAAATCCACAATACACTGGTGAAGATTTAAACGGTGAAAGCGATGTTTTTCCTGGTCATGAATACATCCCTTGAGATTTTTCATTCCGATGGTTACCGTTGTTTCACCATGAATTTTTAAAACAGGAACATTAATGAAATAATCGTATTCAAAAATAGGCTGAGCTATTTTTATGGTCTGAACTTCTTTGCCTTGGGGTACTTCTTTGATTACTTGAGGAGCTTTTTTAAAATCAATAATCTTTGCCCCATACTTTTGGGCAATTTTATCCATTCCGGTAATTCGAAATCCTTTCATGGTGTCATCACCTGCAGTAGAGCTTTCGCCTATAGCAATATCAGCAGGACTGGTCTTGAGAACTTCCTGAATTAACACTTCAATGACCAGGGGATTAGTTGTGGCACCGGTGTCGTTTGTTTTGGCAATGACCAGATTGGGTTTGATCAAGACATGTCTACCTGAAGGAATAATAGAATGAAGCCCTCCCAGGTCTTCCAGGGCAGAATGAATCATATCCAGTATAGGCCGATCATGTTGAATGGATACCTGGTAGTATCTTTGATTGTTCATTTTCCTCACTTCTGCCTTGATTGGTTTTCATGCCAAGGATGCATTGTGGTTATTGAACCAGGTACTGGGCATGAACGGTCACTTTAATCTCTTTCTTGCGGGATGATGTGTTATACATGCCGTAACTTTGGACTTCAGTGGAATAGGGTTCGATAATCTGAAAGACCCCTGCCTGTGACCAAATCATCTTACCCGGCTGATGACCGCTTTCCTGTAAGATCATTTCAGCCCGTTCCCGGGCATTCCTGGTTGCTAGCGCCAGTAAATCTTTTTTCAGGGTATCAATTCCTGAATAGAAGTATTCCAGGGATGAAACCTGAAAAAAGATGTTCTGATCCAGGAGTTCATCGGGATTCAAAGCCAGACCTTCAATCTCTTCAACTTCAGAGGAGATAATAAAAAGTAACTGGTTCAGGGCATATCCTACCACTTCTCCGTCTCGATTCCATCGTTTCTGAGTGGTGATGGGGTTTATGTTAATATCCTCTTCTGTAATCCCCTGAATTTTTAAGATGGTAATTAATCGGTCCCGCTTTTCCTGAATATTGCGGTAACCGTCGCGTATATTAACCAGGTCAGTATTTTCTTCAAAAGTGATGTTCCATTTCACAATATCGGATTCAAACCCTTCCGTAGCAGCACCAACTACCTGGACATAGTCACGGCTGGCACGGGTCTGATAAAAAAAGTATCCAAAGACCATAGCAGCCAAAATAATAGATAGTCCCAGCAACAGAAAAGATGTTTTAAGACTGTACACATCATGCTTTTTCTCTTTTTCCATCAATTACCTCTCCTTTCGGTTTGTCTATTTGATGTAATTCTGAAATACTTTTTCAAATTTCTTCACTTTAGGCATCACAACCAGCTGGCAGTAACTGTTTTCAGGATGATTCTGGTAATAATTTTTATGATATTCCTCTGCCGGATAAAATTCACTAAAGGGAATAATCTCGGTTACAATGGGATCCAGCCAGATACGGGCATCCTGCAAATCTTTTTTGGAATTTTCGGCAATTTTCTTCTGTTCTTCATTATGATAGAAAATAACCGAACGGTATTGTGAACCGATATCATGACCCTGGCGATTTAAGGTGGTTGGATTGTGAACCTGCCAGAAAATTTTTAATATTTCGGCATAGGAGATGATTTCGGGATCAAAGGTAATAAGTACTACTTCGGCATGATCGGTAGTATCGGAGCAAACCTGTTCATAAGTCGGACTTTTTACATGTCCGCCACTATAACCGGGAATAACTTCCAGAACACCTTTTACTTTTTGATAGATGGCCTCCAGGCACCAGAAACAACCGGCAGCCAGAGTGATTTTCTCCGTTTTCTGCTCCATCATACGTGCTTCTCCTTTATTGTGTATACTGATAAAAACCCTTTTCTTCTAATATCTATCATATCATAAACAGCTCAAATCTAAAATGGAAAATTTGTCAAGGCGCGCAGATAAATTGTACAGGTATATTGTTTTACTTCTGTTGATATTTCAAAGGATAACGGGAAAGAAATTGAGAAACAAAATAAGCGATACCATTATGATTGTTATCTCTGGTGATAAAATCAGCAACATCTTTCACTTCCTGAGGCGCATTACCCATGGCCACACCCAAGCCGGCTGTTTGAATCATTTCCCTATCATTATAGTTATCGCCGATGGCAATGGTCTGCGAGAGGGGAATATTCATGATCTCCGCTAATTCCTTTAAGGCATTTCCTTTGTTTACACCAGGTGCCACAATCTCCAGCAAGTTGGGATGGGAACAGGCAATAAAAACCGTATCTCCCAATTGTTTTTCCACCAGTTCCTTTAAATCGATGATTTCTGATTCCTCGCCCAGGAAAGCAAATTGAGTTGTTCTATTCTTCCCATCATGAAGCAGGTCGGAAACAAAGATAATCTCGGGTTTACTGGGAGAATATTTTAAGTATAAATCATTCCAGTCTGTCCTTTTCTCAAGAATCAGACAATCTGTCTGGAAGGCTTGAAAAGAAACATTATTTTCCCGGGCAATGCTTACCAGCTTTGATACCACACCAGGAGGAATATTTTTCTCTGACATAATATTACCCTCATAAGATTGGATAAGGGCTCCATGCAGTAGAATCATGGGTGAACATAGATTAAGCTTTTTGGCGAAATAGAAAGCATCATGGTAAAGGCGACCGGTAGCCAGGGTAATGATGAATCCTTTTTCTTGCAGGGCTGTTAAAGCCCCAAGGGTTTCGGGTGTTAATTGATTGCGGTCATCCAGAAGTGAACCGTCAATATCGGTAACTAGCAATTGGTACGGATGGTTCAGCTTTTCACTCATCACTAACCCCCGCCCATAGGAGGATAAACTTTTATAACATCTCTTTCTTTCAGGTCACGATCCAGTTGACTGAAAGGAACTACCCTGTCATTTACAATGACCATGCTGATGGCATCCATTGCCTGTTCATGTTTGATGGTCTCTTCTAAAAATTGCTTGATTGATTTCTTCCCGGAAACTTCCTTTATCACACCATCATGACCGCAATAATCTGCTACATAGTTCTTCAGATTAGAATAGATTATCAGTTTAATTTTCATCATTGATTCCAATTCATATACTTTTTTTAAAAACCAAGAAAATGTTACCATTGATCAAGGGTATCGTCAAGATGGTCAGGGAGCAAACCCGATATCCTTACTGCTTCGTTAATCTTATTAAAATAAGCTGAGTACAAATAATAGCAACGGTAAAACAAATAAAATTCCGAATGTGGTAAAAATCCAACAGGAATTGACTAGATCAATATTTAAATTATAGATATTCGCGGCAATCACAGAATTAAAGGCAACCGGCATGGCAGACATAATCAAGGAAACCTTTAGCGGTAAACCCTGGCTGATGGATTGATAGCCAAGTAACAACGTGATCACTAATGTAGTTACCGGCACTGCTATAAATTTGATGGCTGATATAAACCAGCATTCTTTGATATACCCGGAAACGCGACTGAATTTTAAATTCAAGCCCACTGAAAAAAGTAAAATAAAGGTCGATAGCGGCACAAGAATTTCATTAATGATGGCATAAATTTTCGGACGTTCATATGGGCTCAAATTCAGAAACAAACCAATCACGACAGCACCTACTCCTGTATAGAAAAATGGGTCCTTAAGCACATCTTTGAATTTCTCAATAATCCCTTTACCCTTGACAAAATCATCGCTATGCATGTTAGCTATAGGATATCCTAACCCATAGTATAATAAACGCATAAGAAAAGTATAAATAGGTACCAGGGCATAACCTTCCTCACCCAGAAAGAAAAAGCAAATCATTCCACCTAATGAAACAGTATTGGAAAAAAACCCGCAGCTGAACATGGAACCGGTATTTATACGGCTATAATGGTAATACTTGGCAACCATGACGGCAAAATAACCACCGGCAATGATAGCAATTGCGCCCACAAAAGGCAAGCTGATAATTTCGGTAAGACTTTCAATTTTAAAAATCCATAAACTTCCGATATAGGTAATGGAAATCAACCAAATCATTCCCAGTTTCTGCAGCAAAACAGCTATCTTTTTTTGTGATTCAGGAGTAAACCAATGATTTTTTTTTATTAGCTTCTGGCAAAAATATCCGCTGAAGGTACCAATCAATAATACCAGGAAAGTTTTCAATAAGGCAAAGAATAGCATACCTATCGTCAGGGGAGAAAGCTCCCCTGAAACCCCACTTCTTTTAATTCTTTTTAATTCTTTAAGTCTTTATAAAAAAGATAGCTCATATCTTTTCAATAATGATAATAATTTAACACTAAACAAAGATGGAAATCAAATAAATTTTGTACTAGCAATTACACAACCGGATTTGCATCATGGTCTTATAATTGTTAATATAGAATAAAATCATTGGGGAGGATTCATATTGAGTCAGTTAATTATAAAGCAACAACCAAAAATAAAAAGTGCCCGGATGGTAGTTAGTTTCAGCGGATGGATGAATGGTGGTGAAGTATCCACCGGAACGGTTGATTATATCAAAAATAAGCTGAAGGCCGTAAAGTTTGCCGAAATAAAACCGGAGTCCTTTTATATTTTTAATTTTCCAGGCACAATGGAACAGACCAGCGAATTTCGACCATATGCCAGGGTTGAGAAAGGGATATTAAGGGATTTCTCTTTTCCAAAAAATGAATTTTATTACCATGAAGCAAGTAACCTGATCCTTTTTAAGGGGAAGGAACCTAATATTCACTGGGATGCTTATGCACGGAATATCTTCGAATTAGGTGAAAAATATGATTTAAAGAGAATATATTTTATCGGGAGTGTAGCGGCGGCAACGCCTCATACCAGAGGAATTAGATCTTCCTGTTACTGTTCAAAAGAGGGATTAAAAAAAGAAGTTAAAAATCATGGGATTAAGTTCACAATCTATGAAGGTCCGGGCAGTATTACTACTTATCTGACCTATCTGGCAAGGCAAAAAGGGGTTGAGATGTTCAATTTTGTAGCAGAAATTCCCATCTATATTCAATCAGAAAATCCTAAAGCCATTAAAACGATGACGGAAAAATTAGTCAAATTACTGGATCTTGATATTGACACCTCGGATTTGACAAAACAGAATCTGGACTTTGAGAAAAGGATTAACGAACTATTACTGAGCCAACCGCAACTTGCTGAAGAAATCAAAAAATTGGAAGAAAATTACGATAAAGAATTCTTTGATGGTAAAGGTGGTTTTGAAGAATGGCTGAAAAGAAAAGGGATTGATAAGCTATAAATCAACCAAACTCCCTTCTTTTGCCATAACTTTAACCTACTGGGAATATTCTTTTAATATTTCTATCAGAATGTCAATCATTTTCTCCATATCTTTTATTGCAACATGCTCATCCTTGCTATGGGGCAACTTGCCTCCCATACCTAAAACAGCAGTTTTAATTCCTTTTTGGTTTAAATTGCTGGCATCTGTTCCACCACAGATAATTTTGACCTGTGGCTTTAACCCTACCGTTTGTATGGCCTTTTTTGCTACCCTGACAATTTCAGCATTTTCTGAAATATGAGATGCCTTTAACCCGAGCTTCATCTGTATTTCAGCTTTTGCTCCCCTGGCTTTGGCCACAGTTTGAAAAGTTTTTTTAATTAACCTGCTCTGTTCTAGGCATTTCTGATGTTCTTGACTGCGACACTCAATCTGAATAACCGTCGTTTCGGGGACTGCGTTAAGTACCTGTCCGCCTTCAATCAAACCGATATTGACAGTGGTAACCGGATCAATCCAACCGGTTTGTAAGAGGGAAATACCATGAGCGGCAATTTCGATTGATGAAATTCCCTTTTCCGGCTCAACAGCATGAGCAGACTTACCTATGATTTTTACCATAATTTCCATACGCGAAGGCCCGCCGATAATAATTTCCTCTAAAGCTTCTGAATCCAGAACATAACCTTTCTTTGCTTTAATTAAAGTTCGATTCAGATAGGATGAACCGGATAATCCAAGTTCTTCCTGCCGGGTAATCAGAATCTCCACCGGTGGATATTGGGAAGCCCTTTTTAGAGCTACTAATATTTCTGCTATGCCTGCCTTATCGTCTGCACCTAAAACAGTATCACTTTTAGAATATATAATCCCGTCTTTTAATATGGGCTCTATGCCTTTTCCCGGTTTGACCGTATCTCCGTGACAGCAAAACAAGATAGGTTCTTCTCTCTGGCTATTATTTGCTTTTACTCTAATAATCAAATTACCATAGCTATCATACTGTGTTTCTGCACTTAGTTCCCCTTCAAATAAGCGACTAAGATATTCTAAAAACTTTTTTTCTTCCCCTGATTCACTATCAATTTTGACCATCTGAAAAAAATATCGGGCAATATCGGATTTCATCTTCTGCTCCTTCTCTATTGTTTGTTATCATTAGATTCATTGTACTACTAATCATAGCCTACGGTAACTCTATTTTTTATTTTCTAAGCAAACTTTTATTTCACACAAACTTCAAGAATGCAGCTTTAAATAAATAATAGCTTTTTTGTATTTAAATATTTTTAATTACTTTCTATCGCCTGATAATTCAACACTCTCCTCTTCTTTTATTTCCCGAATCATTTTGTCTACTTCAGAAACTTTTCTAGGAATTGTTTTCGGCATACCCTTATTAAGCTCATAGACATGATTCCAGAAAGGTTGAGATATTTTTCCATACTCACTTGCATATTTCTCCAGATGAGATTGTATTTTCCCTGAGAAAATTGAACCTGCATTGGGATGGGTAAGATTAGGATGAGCAAATTCTTTCACTTCCCGGAAAATCTCGGGGTGATCGATAATCATACATGGTCTCATCCAGTTATCGGTAAATGTTGAACGTTTCTGGCACTCCCGAATCTTGGCAAAAAGTGGTGACCCCAAGACCTCTTTTAAAGATATATCCCGCACATTATGGGTTGCACAATGTGTAAATACACAGGGTTCATAATCTCCTTTAACATTAACATGCAGGTAACTGCGACCACCGGCGATACAACCACCGACATAAGCACCGTCATTCCAGAAATCTCCAATCATAATCGGATACTGACTTCGTAAATAATGGACCCGTCGCCATCCGTAAAGACGCTGTTTAGGTGTTTGCATCAAACTGGTGTCAGGTATTTTACCTATCGGGATATAGGTAAAATACCAGCCGAAAGTACAGCCTTTGCTAACTAAATGCTGTATCAGTTCATCAGAATACATTACTTCAGTATTATACCTGGTTGGTGTGCCGGAGAAACCAAAGACAGCACCCGCTTCTTTAAGATTATCCATGGCTTCCATTACTTTTTTCCATACTCCTTTTTCACGCCTTTCGTCTGTTTCAGCCTCGAAACCTTCCACGCTGATTGCCGGAGCTATATTTCCCAATTCAACCAATTTCCTGGCCATTATCTTATCAATAAAGGTACCGTTAGTATAAATCATAAAGGCAGCATCATTATGTTTTTTATAGATATCCAGCATATCATTCCTTACAAAAGCTTCTCCTCCGGAAATCGTAAAAAAGTAGGTTCCCATTTCTTTGGCTTCTGTAACAACTTTATCTATATACTCAAAAGGTAAATCATCTTTTTTGGAATAATCACCGGCATAACAACCTCTACAGCGTAGATTACAGCGCATGGTAGGGCTGATGACAATCGTAGCGGGTGATGGGACACCATGTTTGCGGGTATATTCACCTCTCACCCTGGGACCTAACAACAGGTATTTAATAATAAAACTCGAAACTAGATGATCTCTAATATTGGGATCAATTTCTGTTAATACTTTTTTTGCCAGACGATAAGCAGGTGCCTTAGTTTCAAACAGATGACGTATCGTCTCAATTTCTTTTTTATGGGCAGGAGTAAGCTTTTGGGCTAAATAAGTCATTCGAATTAAATTTTCATCTGAGCTGTTGGATACCCCCTTCAGAATGAGATTAACAACTTGTTTGGTTGAATACTCTTTAAAGCGATCAATATAATTATTGGTCATGGATTCCTCCTTTTCTCAGTTTTACCTAAATCGGGAATCGAATATTCATGCAATCCAATTTATATTTTACACTGCATTTCCTACTTCATCAGACCCCCTTCCATATCTTACGAAATATCGAAAATCAGAAATCCATTCAGGTTTCTTAATGTTTTCGGAATAGGTAAACTGAATTAGTTTCATCATATATTCCAAGGTTTTTGAATTTAAATCATGCTCCATTTTTTGGGCATCTTCTTCGGCAATTTCATCGCTTACACCCAGTATTTTAGTTAAAAAATCAACTAATATCCGGTGTATTTTGTAAAGCTCTTCTGCTTTCAAGTAACCCTTCTCTGTCAACTCGATATGCCCGTAATGTTCATGGTCTATTAAATCTTTCTGCATCATTTTATTGGTCATGGCAACAACTGAAGGCATTTTGATATTTAAATAACAGGCAATTTCTTTAACTCGTACTACTTTTTTCTTTTTTCCAATAATATAGACAGCTTTTAAATAATCTTTAGCACTCCCGGTTAAGGACATGTCATTCCACTCCTGCTTTGGTTTTGACTGTACCTCTTTCTGTTTTATTATTATTGTTCTATAATAAAGTTAGTCTAAACTAATTATAATAAAATGAGTATACTCTGTCAAACAATAAAAATCACCCTGGAAAATAATTATACAGGGTGATTTTAAAAATATTAATTATAAAGAATCAAGCAATAAACCGAATATTTGAACAATCTAAACCAGCGTTTTTTCATTCTCCCCATCAAAGATATGGGTTTCTTCCATCTCCAGGGCAACCTCTATCTCATCTCCTACCTTCACCTTGGTACGGCTATCCAGCTTGGCAACAAGATTGTGTTTACCGCAAACCAGGTAGAATAGAACCTCATCTCCCAAGGGCTCAATAACATCTGCTTGGGCTTTAATGGTGTTTTCCGGTTTGGCATTCGGGTAA
>Ga0068714_10005769_pt1 | contig 12961 bp, 7 predicted proteins | sample MTBNYHSulfiMetaG_FD_62988 | JGI IMG/M metagenome (GOLD analysis project Ga0068714, IMG submission 62988) | Enrichment culture microbial communities from rom New York Harbor, USA that are MTBE-degrading - MTBE-NYH (New York Harbor Sulfidogenic)... | ecosystem: Environmental > Aquatic > Marine >... | reverse complement strand
GCTTCCAGCTCGTCCTGTAGTTCCCCACTCCCCAGAATGAGCAGCGACAACTCGCGCTCGAGGAGCGCTTCCCATACCGGCGTGATGTCATCCAACCGTTCGCGGAGGATGCTTACCTTCTGAGCCACTGCACGGGTGACAGCCACCACCAACGGACGGCGCAACCATGCCTCTGCGTCGTAATCCGACATCCGCGCGGCCACCTCCGCGCGATTCCGGAAGCGATCACCCAAACGCTCCGCCAGTCCGCCAAGCAGAGCGGGCAGATTACGGACGAAACGCTCTCGGTGCGCCGCTCTGGCAACCGCCCAGCCTGCCATGTTCGCAGCGAAGGGTGGCTCCAACCGCTCCGGATCGTTTAACGTATAGTCCAGCCCATTCAAGATCGCGTGGAGACGGCCCTGCTCGCGCGCGTATTGCAGGTCGGTTTGCAGACCGCGGCCTCCTGTGAAGTTCCGTGCCGGGTCATCGGGCTGGATAATCTCCGACGCATAGGTCGGGCTGACGGTATTCACATTGTCCGCCAGGGCAATCCCCGCCCGCAGCGGATTGTATGTGCCGGGCGGGTGTCCGGCAGCAGGGGGATAGAGGATGTCGGCCATACACATGTCGCGATAAAGCCTTGGGAACCAATCCGCGAAGGACAACAACCGTTCGGGCGCATCACCAGCGACGAAGGGGCGCACGCCCTGGTAGTCCAGGTTGTGAATGGTGAACAGCGTGCGTACTTGACAGGACAGGGAACGGTACGCTGCATCGTGCCGTAATAGCACGAGCAGTGACGCGGTGTGCCAGTCGTGGCAGTGCAGTGCATCGACGGGCCGGCCTGCCATGCGCCGCCGGTCGATCCACTTTAGCGCAGCCACGGAAAAGAAGGCGAAACGCTTCGCATCGTCCTCGAAGGGACCGCCGCCCCGCCGGTCGCTGGGGATGTACACCTCCCCGTACTCACCGCCGAAGAAATCGTCATTGCGCAGCAGATAGACCGGCACACCATCCAACTCACAGGTGAAGACGTCCACGATCCAGTATCGCCCGCCGAAGGGGACGTTGTACTGCTCGAGGTACGCGGCTGGCTGGTCGATGACGTCGTAGCAGGGCAGCACCACCGCGACCGGAACGTCCAGGTCGTACAGCGCCTTCGACAGATCGCATACGACATCGCCCAAGCCACCGACTTTTGCCAGGCCCCGGCATTCGGCGGCGATCATGTACACATGAGGGGATTTGATTTCGCGCGCACTATGGGTCTCGGTCATCGGCAACCTCCCGATTATGTCGCCGCTGCCACGCCCCGCTCTACAGCTTGATGTCACCCACCGCACCCAGGACACGGGTCGGCTGATACGGGAAGCGGTCGATCTCGCTACGCTTGGTTACGCCGGTCAGCACGAGGATGGTCTCCATGCCGGCCTCCATGCCGCCCTTGACGTCGGTCGCCATGTTGTCGCCCACCATCACGGTATCTTCGGAATGCATATTGGCAAAATTGAGGGCGGTCCTCATCATCAGCGGATTAGGTTTGCCCACGAAGTACGGCGCAACTCCACTGGCCTTCTCGACGAAAGCCGCCGTTGCCCCACAACCGGCAACCCACAGGCCGCCATCGCCGGGGCCGCCCGTGTCCGGATTGGTCGCGATGAAACGTGCGCCGCCAGCTACGAGACGAATGGCTTTGGTCAGATCTTCCAGGCTGTGCCGGCCTTCGCCCAACACAACGTAGTCAGGGTTCAGATCGGTAATGATGTAGCCGACGCTGTGCACCATCGACGTGAGGCCGCTTTCACCCAAAACGAAGGCCGTTCCGCCCGGCTTCTGGGCTTGCAGAAAATAAGCCGTCGCCATCGCCGACGTGAAGATGCGTTCCAGTGGAATACCCATACCGATCGTCTGCAAGCGATGGGCCAGATCCCCAGGCGTGTAGTTCGGATTGTTCGTCAACACCAGGTACTCATAGTCGCCATCCTGCAGACGTTGGATGAACTCTGCGGCGCCCGGGATTACGCTGGCACCATGCACCAGGACCCCATCCATGTCGATCAGGTAGTTCTTACGTGCAGTCATGGTTTGTTTCTCTTCCTCCTCTGCGACCATCCGCTTCCCGTGTGCAGCCGGCTCAACGAATCTGTTTGTAGTAATCGATCAGCCCGTTCGTGGAGCTGTCGTGCGCCGTCACCGCCTCTGTACCAGAGAGCTCGGGGAGAATGGCCGTCGCGAGCTGCTTCCCCAGCTCCACTCCCATCTGGTCGAACGAGTTGATATCCCAGATCACACCCTGAACGAAGATCTTGTGCTCGTACAGGGCGATCAGTGACCCCAATGTGTGCGGTGTAACAAGCGGGAACAGAAGGGAGTTCGTGGGCCGATTGCCACTGAACGTTTTCGCCGGGACAAGCGTCTCCAACTCCTCGCCCGAGACGCCCTGGGCCTGGAGGTCGGCGCGCACTTCCGCAGCCGTCTTCCCACGCATCAACGCCTCGGTTTGCGCGAAGAAATTCGACAACAGCAACCGGTGATGATCGCCTACCGGGTTGTGCGTTTGCGCCGGGGCCAGGAAATCGCACGGGACCAGCTTGGTGCCCTGGTGGATAAGCTGGTAGAACGCATGTTGTCCGTTGGTGCCCGGCTGTCCCCAAACGACCGGGCCGGTCGTGTAGTCCACCCACTCGCCAGCTTTGGTGACGCTTTTGCCATTGCTCTCCATGTCTCCTTGTTGGAAATAGGCCGGGAAGTGCGCCAGGTACTGGTCGTAGGGCAGGATAGCGTGGCTTTGCGCCGCAAAGAAGTTGTTGTACCAGATGCCGAGCAGGGCCATGATGACCGGGATATTCTCGCTGAATGGGGCCGCCCGGAAATGCTCGTCCACTGCATGAGCGCCACTCAACAGGACCTCGAATTGCTCCATCCCGATTGCCAACACGATGGACAGACCGATCGCCGACCACAGCGAATAGCGACCTCCCACCCAATCCCAGAACTCGAACATGTTGTCCGGATCGATACCGAACTCGATCACGCGCTGCCGGTTGGTGGACAGCGCGACGAAGTGCCTGGCGACGGCCGTTTCATCACCGGCGGCGGCGAGCAGCCACGCCCGCGCCGTCTGCGCGTTGGCCATCGTCTCCTGGGTCGTAAAGGTCTTCGAGGCGATCAGGAACAGGGTGGTTTCCGGGCGCACGCGTTTCAACGTTTCGGCAATGTCCGTCCCGTCCACGTTGGAGACGAAGTGAAAGCGCATCTCCGGCGTGACGTAGGGGGTCAGCGCGCAGGTGACCATCTTCGGTCCCAGGTCGGAGCCACCGATGCCGATGTTCACCACGTCCGTGACACGTTCACCCGAGTAGCCGCGCCATACGCCCGAACGGACGGCCTCGCTGAATCGCCGCATCTGCGCGAGCACACGATTGACTGCAGGCATAACGTCCTGCCCGTCCACGAAGATCGGACGGTTCGAACGGTTGCGCAAAGCGACGTGCAAAACGGCGCGGTTTTCCGTCGTGTTGATCTTCCGCCCGCTGAACATCGCCGCAATCGCCTCCGCCAGCCCGGCCTCCTCTGCCAGCTCCAGCAGAAGCGACACGGTTTTCTGGGTGATGCGGTTTTTGGAATAGTCGAACAGGATCTCACCGAAGCGCAGCGAGAACCGCTCGAAGCGGCCGGGATCCTGCGTGAAGAGATCGCGCATGTGGACCTCGGCCATCGTCCGGTAATGGTCTCCCAGAGCACGCCAGGCAGACAATTGGGTCAGTCTCGTCATGGGTAGATGGCTCCCCCTTTCGTTCTATCGAACATCGTGACCTGCCGCCCTCTACGGTTGGCAGATCACTAACGATTGGTGCGAATCCGCAGGCAGGAATCCGGCGGGATCCGCCAGCGTCTCAACTATCGCACCGAACGGAACACCCACGGTTCCGCTCATGTGCACCAGAAAGTCTATCCGTTCGCCAGGCGCGCGCGGCCTATCCCACCCGAGCTGATAGCTGACGGGAGACTGCACCCCTGGCTGCACCAGCGCTTCGTAAATGGCCGCGGCACTTGTGGTAACCGTGCCGGTCAGGCTTTCCATCTGCAACAGGGGCTGCCCCCCTGCGCCAAACACATCGACCTGCAGAGGTTCGACGATCGTTTGGCCCTGTTCATCCTTGTTAGGAACGGGCACGACCTGCAGGAAACGAGAATCGTTATCGAGCACGCTGAAACGCACACCCACATAATCCATCAGCGGATAATCGGGCTGCTTTTCGAGTCTCAGGGTGAAATATAGCTCGTCACGCGAACAAAGCTGGTCGCCGATCTCGACATGGTGGAAAGGCAGACTCGCAAGCGGAGTCGGCGGCGGTGTGACCATGAAGAAGCCGGTACTTCCTGCGATCACGATATCCTGCGTCACTTGCTGGCTCTGATCGATATCGATATTGACCTCCTGCTCTATGTTCACGGTCGTATCCGGGTCATACATGACCACGACAGGTCCATCCAGGCTAAACAGGTCGAGGTCATCGGCTTCACGCCTGGCGTAGGTTACGTAGATGTGCACGGTCCGGTCGTCCCTGAGATCGAGGGTCAGCTTGTTCAGGGTCATTTGCCCTTCATACTTGTAGGCAAGCTCCCGTGCCGCCATATTCTGTTCCAACGTCTTGCCCCCGCGCGATTCCCACACCCAGCCGAACACCGCCAGCGCCTCAACGTAGAACGAGATCATATCAGACGGGCTGTACCGCTCCCAGTTGTAGCGATAATCGATTGTCAGCGATGTCGGGCCCGCTTTCCAGCCGGCGATCACCGCGTCCGGTGGACGCGGCACGCCCTTCAGGTCGTATGTCCCCGGCAGGTCCTCGCCCAACAGCAATGGGTGCCCGTCGAACAGGCTGAGGTCTTCGAGGTCCCGAGACGGGTAGGTCACGTACAGGTCCACGGTACGGTCGTCGGTGACCTGCAATTGCAGGTTCTTCAGCGGGTGTGCTCCCGCATAATCGTAATACAACTTACGCTGGGCGATGCTCTGTTCCAACGTCTGCCCGCCGCGCGAGACCCACACCCAACCCAGTTCCGGCAGCGTCCGGACGTAGTAATCGACGAGGTCTGCCATGCTGTGCTTTTCCCAGTCATAACGATATCCGATTTTAACCGAGGTCGGCGTCGCTTTCCAGCTAGAGATGATCGAATCCGGCGGACGGGGCACTGCCTTCAGGTCGTAAGCGCCCGCCATGTCCTCACCCAGAGCCAACGGATAGCCTGCGAACAGGCTGAAATCGCCGCTTTCCCGTCGAGCATGCGTAACGTAGATACGAACCGTGCCGTTGTTGCGTACTTCCAGCTGCAGATTCTTGAGCGGTTGGGAGCCCGTGTAGTTATAGTTGAGCTTGTTTTCCGCAATGCTCTGCTCCAGAGTCTTACCACCTCTGGACTGCCACACCCAACCGAGGCCGGGCAGCGTATCGACGTAGAATTGCGTGATCGCTTCCGGCGAATGCACCGAGCTGGGATACTTGTACACGATGGTCGTCGAACTGGGAGGGGCCTTCCATTCGATGATGACGCCATCCGGCGGACGCGGCACTGCTTTGAGGTCCGCAGTCCCGCTGGTATCCTCGGCAGAGACAACACGTGCGGAATCTGGCGCAGCAATAGTGAGAATACTTGTAGCAGCCTGCGCCGGCGTGAGAGGCGCAATCGACAATGAACCGAGCAACAACACCACGAGCAGTAACGTGAACCGTCTCATGATCGTCTCTCCTTTCCATATCTCTAATATGAACAGCAAATGCTAACTCATTCTAACCGAGTTTTGCGATTTGTAAAGGAGAGCCACGAGAGGGAGGCGCAGCCAGGATTTTTGGCGACGAGTGTAGCACCTTTAACACGAACAATGCGCTGGAGAACACATCCACTGGAGCACAAACTGTGCCAGTCTGCCACGGTGCAGATCTGCGTACGGTCTGTCCAGGCACAGCACTCGCGGGACAACGACGGTAGCGTCGGAGATTGCCCCAGCCGTAGGCGTAAGGTCTGACTGGGCCAATCTCCGCACAGGCCGTGCGGGGGTCTGGTGGCCCGTTCGCGGCGTCTCCGCGCAAACGGAACGCGTCCAAGATTGGCACAGTCTTGACCGCCACGAAGATCTTCGTGTGGACCTGGCAGATCACGCCGAAAACACCACCTGCCCATTGCTCGCCAGCCCCAAAGTTTCCGGATGCACCCGAATGAGAGGAAAGACCGGTCGGGGACCGGTGGCGGCAATTCGATCGCCTTCATGCGGCAGATTCGCCGGCATCCCAGGAATTCCGGGTGCATACGGCGAGACGGATATGTCAGGGACTGCTGACGGCCGTTGAGCGATCAAGTCAGGCACGGCGAAGGCTGAAGTGATGCGAGGAATTGCGGGCAGGGCTGGCGATCCCCGGCAGTCACCCGAGGAAGTTCCGGCTGAAGCCTGCACCCGACACGACGTCAGGAGAGTCGAGGCTTCAGCCGGGAATCGGGCTCGAGCTGCGCGTCAGGCGACCATTTCCACCGCAGTGCCTTTGAACTGGCTTACGTACAGGTTATGGTAGAAGCCACGGGCCTCCAACAGCTCGCGATGCGTGCCTCGTTCGATGATCTGCCCACCGTGAACCACCAGGACCTGGTCCGCGTTACGGATCGTGCTCAGCCGGTGGGCGATGACGAAAGCGGTGCGTCCCTGCATCAGACGCAGCAGTGCTTCCTGAATGCGCACTTCGGTACGCGTATCGACGCTGCTCGTTGCCTCGTCGAGCACGAGGATCGTCGGGTCGGCGAGCACCGCACGCGCGATAGCGAGCAATTGGCGCTGCCCCTGGCTGAGGTTGCCGCCCTGCTCGGACAGCGGCGTGGCATAGCCCTGCGGCAGGTGACGGATGAAATGGTCCGCGTTCGCCAGCCGCGCCGCGTCGATGACTTCCTCATCGGTCGCATCCAACCGGCCGTAGCGGATGTTTTCCATCACCGTGTCGGAGAACAGGAACGTGTCCTGCAGCACGATGCCCAGGAGCTGGCGCAGGCTGTCCTTGCGCACATCGCGAATGTCGTGCCCGTCGATCATGATGCGGCCGGCGTCGATATCGTAGAAACGCGTAAGCAGGTTGACGATGGTCGTCTTCCCGGCACCCGTCGGCCCGACCAATGCGATGGTCTGGCCCGGCTCGGCGTGCAGACTGACGTTCTGCAGCACCGGCACACCGGGCTCGTAGGCGAAGTCGACCGAATCGAAGACCACTTCACCGCGCACGTTCTCCAGTGTGAGCGCACCGGGGGCATCGGCGAATTCGGGCTCCTCGTCCAACAGCTCGAACACGCGCTCGGCGCCCGCCAGCGCCGACTGGATCATGTTGTAGACCTGCGCAATCTGGTTCAGAGGGCGGGTGAAGTGGCGCGCGTAGCTCACGAAGGTCGCGATCATGCCCACAGACACCCAGCCCATCACGGCCATCCAGCCGCCGAAGCCGGCGACGATCGCCAGGCTGATGTTGTTCACCAGGTTGCTCAACGGCCCAAGCAGTAGCGCGTAGGTCTGCGCGTGGATCGAAGCGGACTGCAACTGGCGGTTGCTGATGCCAAACTTGTCCAGAACGGCCTGCTCCTGGCCGTATGCCTTCACCACACGCTGGCCGGTGATGGTCTCTTCGATGATCCCGTTCAGCTCGCCGAGGTGCTGCTGCTGCGCGCGGAATCCACGCCGGGTGTGTTTCGACGCCCAGTCGAGCAGGAAGAACATCGCCGGGATCGCGATCAGCGTCACTAGCGCGAGGCGCACGTTCAACGCCAGCATCATCGCGGCCACGGCGACTACGGTCATACCGCCGGAAACGAACTGCGTCGTCGCGTCCGTCAACGTCGAGCTGATGTTCTCGACGTCATTGGTCAGGCGGCTCATCAGCTCGCCGTGCGGGCGCTGGTCGAAGAAGCGTAGCGACAGCGACTGCAGCTTCGCGAACAGATCCCGGCGAATGTTGCGCACCGTGCGCTGCGCCACCAGCGCCATGAAGTAGGTCTGCCCCCAGATCACCACCGCCGTGGCGATGTAGATCCAGAGCATAATCAGCGAAATGCGCGCCAGCCCCGGCAGATCCCCCGGAATGATGTAGTCATCGATCGCGCGGCCCATCAAGAGCGGACCGAGGGTGCTGAGAATCGTGCTCACCGCCACCATGACGAACACGGCGATCAGCCCAACACGCTGCTCTTTCAGGTAAGCCCACAAACGCAGCAACGTGGCGCGCGTATCCTTGGCGCCGCGGCCGGTGCCGATGGCTGTCGGGCCGCCCGGGCCATGCATGAGAGCACCTCCGCGCTGCGGTTTGTTCTGCGTATCAGCCATGTGCTGTCACCCCACTTCCACTTCCGTTTCCATTTCCATTTCCATTTCCATTTCCGTGCCCAAGTTGGGAGTCGTAGATCTCCCGGTAGATCGGGCTCGATTCCAGCAGCTCGCTGTGGGTGCCTTCGGCGGCGATCTTGCCGCCCTCCAGCACCAGGATCTTGTCCGCTTTGAGCACCGTGCTGATGCGTTGAGCGATCACCAGGCTGGTGCGGCCCTCCATCAGCGTCTCCAGCGTCCGTTGGATCTCGGTCTCCGTTTCTACGTCCACCGCGCTGGTGCTGTCATCGAGGATCAGCACAGCAGGATCGGTGAGCAGTGCGCGGGCGATGGCGATGCGCTGTTTCTGTCCACCGGACAGATTGACGCCGCGTTGGCCGACGGCCGTATCGTAGCCCTCCGGCAGCTCGCTGATGAAGCGGTCCGCCTGCGCCGCTTTCGCCGCCGCGATCACTTCCTCGTCGGTCGCGTCGGGCCGGCCGTAGCGGATGTTATCGCGGATCGTCCCGGAGAAGAGGATCGCCTCCTGCATCGCGATGCCGATGCGCTTGCGCAACACGTCCTGCCGGACGTCACGCACATCGACGCCATCGATGGTGATCTTGCCGCCGGTGACGTCGTAGAAGCGCGGGATCAGGTGGATGAGGCTCGACTTGCCCGCGCCCGTTGCCCCGAGGATCGCCACGGTCTGGCCCGGCTGGGCGACGAAGCTGACGTCCTGCAGCACCGGGGCGGCGTCCTCACCGTCGTAGCTGAAGGTGACGTGGTCGAAGGCGACGTGGCCGCGTGGCGCAAAATCGTCTGCGCTCCCGTCGCGATCAACGACCACCGGCTCGTTGCCGAGCACCTCGAGCACCCGGTCGGCCGAGGCTTCCGCGCGGGAGACGCGCATCATCAACATACCCGCCATCATCAGCGCCATCATCGCCTGGAGCAGATAGTTCACGAAGGCGAGAATCTGGCCCACCTCCATATCGCCGTGGACGACCATGCGCCCACCAAACCAGATGATCGCGACGATGCCCGCGTTGACCGCCATCACCATGATCGGCAGAATCACCGACACCAGGCGGATGGCATCCATCGTACTGGTCATCAACGCGTCGTTGGCGTCGCCGAAACGCTCCTCTTCGCGCCCGGCACGGACGAAGGCTTTGACCACGCGCACGCCCGCCAGGTTCTCCTGGATCACCGTATTGACGTGGTCGAGCCGGGCCTGCATGGCCATAAACAACGGATGCGCGCGGCCGAGCACCACGACCAGCGTGACGATCAACACCGGGCCGAGCACCAGAAACAGGACAGCGAGGCTCGGGCTGGTCACTGTCGCCATGACCAGGCTGCCGACCAGCATCAGCGGCAGACGGACCATGATCCGCAGCAGGATCAGCACGACTTCCTGGATCTGGGTCACGTCGTTGGTCAGGCGGGTAACGAGCTGGCCAGTGCCGAGCTTGTCCAGGTTGGCGAACGACAGCGTCTGCACCTTGCGAAACAGCTCCTCACGCAGGTCCGCGCCGACGCCCATCGACACACGGACGGCCAGCAACGTATTGCCGGAGCCGCCGATAGCGCCAACGATCGCCAGCACCACCATCAGCACGCCGGTGTGGACGACCACCGCCATGTCCATCTTCATCACACCCAGGTCGACGATGTTCTGCAGCAGCCACGGCTGCAGCAGATCCATCACCACCTCGACCAGCATCAACAGGGGCCCGATGATGACCCCTTGCCGGTAGGGCCGCAAGTATGCGGCGAGTTTCGTCATCGATTTCATGCAACAAGACTCCTCGTTCTGAACGCAGTATCACAACGACGGCAGAGAATGGCGAGCACAGCAGTCACGCGTGCGACGCGGACCCAATCCGTACTGAGGAAAGAGGTTACTCGGTTTCCGACTTGAGCAGGTTCGCGCGAATCCGCTTGAGATAGGCGCGAAATGCGCCGAGGTCCGCCTCGTCGAAGCCGGCGAAGGTGGTTTCCTTCAGTGAGTCCTGTATCCGGCGCAAGTCATCGTGGATGGCGCGCGCCGCATCGGTCAGGAAGACGCGGGAGACCCGCCGGTCGTCCGGGTCGGGGCGCCGTTCCACGAATCCCGCCCGTTCCATCCGTTCCAGCATCTTCGTGATGGTGGCCGGCTGGACGTGCAGGCCTTCCGCCAGTTCGGAATGAGTGAGGCCCTCCCGGTGCCACAACGTGTGGAGGACGGGCGCCTGCCCGCGATGCAGGCCGACCTCATCCAACCGAGCGTGAACCCTGACGTAGTGCAGCTTGCAGACCTGACCCAGCAGCTCAGCTACTGACTCTTCTTCAGGATATTCTTTCAAGGTACGTTCCCTTCAGCCAGAAGGCTAATTACTTAGCCGACTCATTGTTAGCCGGCTTATTATATCACCATGCGTAGCATTTGTCAAGAGGCCAGTGGCAGAGATTGGCACAGTGCCCCTCCTGTGACCAGACTGTGCCAATTCTTCCACGCTCCGACTCAGCGGGGGTATTGCTGCGAGCCCACTGCATTGGCTCGCCGTACGGTCATCGGAGATTGGCCCAGTCAGACTTCACGCCCACGACTGGACCAATCTCCGCACAGACCATGCGAGGGCCTGATGGCCCGTTCCCGTGGGCCTTCTCGCAAGCGGAACGCGTCTGGGATTGGCCCAGTCTCGACCCCAAGAAGATATTCGTGTACGCCTGACAGATCACGTTTTTAATGCGACAAGCCCACTACCCGGCAGCCTCCCAAAGATTCCCGATGCCCACGTGCGTTGTTGTCGCTTTGACATCCACTCTCTCCTCACGTAGAATGCAGCGATGCTGGCTCGTGTGGGGGACGATTGCATGCGGTCTGATTCAGTCGTCCGTGTCCCGGGTACAAAATGCTGTCGTGCAAACCGAAGGGGGTAACAAGGAGATGAAACTCAGAATTGTGCTTGTGATTGTGTTTGCCGTGGTTCTGCTGGGAACAGCGCTGCCCCACAACGTCGCGGGGCAAGCGGCGACACCAGAGGGACAGAGACAGGCGGCCGTCACGCTGACGACCAACGCGGTGGTAAGGGGCTGGCCCGAGGACAGCGCACAGGCGCTCGGGACGCTGCCCGCCGGCTCAATCGTGCCGACCAACGGCCGGCTGGAGGACTCAAAGTGGTGGCAAATCCCGTATCCCGGCGGGCCGGATGGCAACGGCTGGGTGAAGGCACGCGACTTAAAGCCAAACGCTGCCGCTGCTGACGTCCCGGTGTACGCGCTGCCGACGGCAACCCCCGCACCGACCGGCCAAGCCATGCTGACGTTCACCGCCGACGCGACGGTAATGGCATGGCCTGACGACAACGCCCAGCAGTTGGGGAAGCTGCCATCCGGTTCGAGCGTCCCGACAAACGGGCGGTTGGAAGACTCGCAATGGTGGCAGGTGCCCTACCCTGGCGGCCCGAACGGCAATGGCTGGGTGCCGGCCAGCGCGGTGGAACCGAACCCGGCCGCCAGCCAGGTGCCCATCATCGAGGTGGTCGTCCCGACACCGGAAGTGACGCCCGCCGTGCCGACGCCCGCCGGCTGCCAGTTCAACGCGGTGTTCGTCACCGATGTCACAATCCCTGATAATTCGGTAATCGGCGCTGCCCAGGCATTCAACAAGGTCTGGCGGTTGCAGAACACCGGCTCCTGCCCGTGGGCGGCGAGTACACTGCTCAATTTCGTCGGGGGTAACCGGCTTGGCGCGCAGGCGACTGCACCTGTGCCGCCGACCGCGCCGGGAGCGACTGCCGACATTTCGGTGACCATGTACGCTCCGTCCGCACCGGGAGTATATGAGGGCATCTGGCAACTCGAAGACAACGGTCTGTTCTTCGGACCCAGGGTGAGTGTCGTGATTCAGGTGCCGGGTGCTCCCCAGCCTACCGCAGCGCCACCTCCACCGCCGCCGACGGCTCAGCCACAGCCGACTGCGGCGCCACAGCCCTCCATCAACTTCTACGCCGATACCGATCGGGTTGCACCCGGACAGTGCACTAATCTGCACTGGAACGTGAACCAGGCGCAGGCCGTCTACTTGCAATACTTGAACCACTCCGACGGTGTGCCCGGGCAAAGTTCGCGGCAGGTATGCCCTTCCACGGATGGTAAGCGCTATACGCTTATCGTCATCGGCTATGACGGCCAGCAGCACCAAAACGAAGTACAGATCAACATCGATAACCCGGCGGTTTCGATCAATTTCTGGGCGGATCACAACGAGGTCACCATCGGCACCTGCACCAACGTCAACTGGCAAGTCGCGAATGCCCAACGCGTGCAGTATAACGACGGGAGCGGTTGGAAGGATGTCGACAAAAACAGCGGGAGCCGGCAGGTGTGCCCGGCATATCCGATCAACTGCCAACTGCGCGTTACCGACCTGGACGGAAACGACCACGACCGCAGCGTGACGATCAAGACGAAGGCGCCACCCCCGGGAGTCCTCACACCGACACCCTTGAAGAAGAAGTAACAGCCGGGGCTTGCCCCGCGTAAGGATCGAGTAGGGGACGGTGACTAACCGTCCCCTCTCACACCACCGGACATGCGGGTCCGCATCCGGCGGTTCGTCAAAGCGACAGACGCAATTCGTGGTAGCGTTCCACG
>Ga0068714_10005767_pt1 | contig 12962 bp, 8 predicted proteins | sample MTBNYHSulfiMetaG_FD_62988 | JGI IMG/M metagenome (GOLD analysis project Ga0068714, IMG submission 62988) | Enrichment culture microbial communities from rom New York Harbor, USA that are MTBE-degrading - MTBE-NYH (New York Harbor Sulfidogenic)... | ecosystem: Environmental > Aquatic > Marine >... | reverse complement strand
ACCCTGGAAGCGATGGCTCGGGGGGCGGCGAAACTCGGCTACCGGTATCTCGGCATCGCCGATCATTCCAAGAGCGCAATATACGCGGGCGGCCTCGACGAGAAGCGAGTGCGGGAACAACAGGCGGAAATCGACCGGCTCAACAAGAAACTGAAAGACATTACGTTACTCAAAGGCATCGAGTCGGACATTCTGCCGGATGGGCGGTTGGATTATAGCGATAAAGTTTTGGCGACATTTGATTATGTCGTCGTCTCGGTGCACAGCCATTTCGGAATGTCGGAGGCCGAAATGACGCGGCGCATCTGCCGGGCGTTGGAGAATCCCTACGCGACGATGCTCGGCCACCCGACGGGGCGTCTGCTGCTGTCCCGCGAGGAGTACCCCCTGAATATGCAGCAAGTGCTTGAGACCGCCGCGAAGCAGGGCAAGATGATCGAGCTGAACGCCCATCCCTATCGGCTTGACCTCGACTGGCGCTTCTGCAAGGTGGCCCGCGAGAAGGGGATTCCGATTTGCATCAACCCGGACGCGCATAGTGTGGAGGGGCTGGAGGATATGCAGTACGGCCTTGCCGCCGCCCGGCGGGGGTGGCTTTCAAAAGAGGATGTTTTCAATACTCGCTCCCTGGCGGAAGTGAGAAAAGCGTTGGGGGTATAGAATGGGAAAGGTGTAGGCCGCCTGAGAGGTGGACTCCACCTTATCCCCGAGGAGGCAAGGGGTGAAATCAAAATCGGCAAAGATGACGCGGCTTTTTCGTAGCAGTGCCAAGAAGAAAGGGCTCTCGCGAGGGCAGAAATCGATCGCCTCGCGAGCCAAATCAGATCCGGCCCGGATCGTCCGGATCCTGAAGAAAGTCTATCCCGACGCGACTTGCGCTCTGAACTTCAGCACGCCTCTCGAGCTGCTCGTGGCGACCATTCTGGCCGCGCAATGCACTGACGCCCGGGTGAACATCGTCACGGCGAAGCTGTTCAAGAAATACAAGACCGCGCGCGACTACGCCGAAGCCTCTCCCGAGAAGTTTGAAGCGGCCATTCGCTCGACCGGTTTCTTCCGCCAGAAGACCAAGGCGATTCTGAGCGCCTGTAGCGAGCTGGTGGACAAGCACGGGGGCGAAGTCCCGGCGGATATCGAAGCGCTGACCCGGCTGCCCGGCGTGGGACGCAAGACCGCGAATGTCGTCCTGGGCACCGCGATGGGAATCCCTTCGGGGATTGTCGTCGACACGCACGTCAAGCGCCTGGCCTCCCGGATGGGGCTGTCGAGCCAGAAGGACCCGGAGAAGATCGAGCGGGAGCTGATGGAGAAAATCCCGCGGGAGGAATGGATTGACTTCGGCCACCGGATGACGGAGCACGGCCGCAAGCTGTGCACGGCGCGCAAACCCCAGTGCGACGTCTGCCCGCTGGAGCGCGTGTGCCCGAAAGTCGGAGTCGCGTAGTCCGCTTACTGCCCTTCGCCCTCCAAGTGCCAGGCTTTCCTCAGCAGGATCAGATCCTCGTGGTCCACGCGCCCGTCTTCGTTGATGTCCGCCGGGTTGGGGGTCGGACTCACAGCGGTTCCCGGGGTCTCGGTCGCCGTGGGCGAAGGTGTCACCGTAGGGATGCCTGTGGCCGTGGGGGTCGGTGTCAGCCGAGGGCCATACCAAAGCGCGTCCGGGATCGCCAGCTCACCCACCTGGCTGAACATCAGGTTATCAACCCCTCCTTCACCATAGGCAGGCTTGCTGCTGGTGACCTCAACCCGCTTGATGCCGGGTTGTCCGTCCGCCACCTCAAGCGCGACAAAGGCTCGCTCCACCGTGGTGACAATCGAATCAATGAGCGCTCCGGAGGCATCATAATAATTCGTGACGGCGGTATTCCCGCTGGCGTAATCCACATAACCCCGCCGCATCAATCCGGCCCGTTGGACCGGTTCATCGAATTGGACCTCCATGGTGCTGTTTCCGTCGAGCGCCGAGGTGTTCACCATTCCGAGAATCATGTTGTCGGGCGCGAAGATCACGCCGACGCCGACATCGATCAGCGTGGCTCCGGTGTAAGTGTTCTTGGTCGAGCGGAAGTGGACTCCCACGGAGGCGAACTGATCCTTGAGATAGGTGGCCGCTGTGTAGGGATTGGGGTTCTGCCCGTTGATCGGGGAGCCATCGGGATAAGTGTTGAAATCAATGATCCCGTCGCCGGGTTGGAAGATCTCCGTGCCGGCTCTTGGTGTTGATGTCGGGGTCGGAATCGGTTGCGTCGCGGTGGGAGTGAACGTGGGAGTCGGTTGCGTGGGAGTTTCCGTGGGGCTCTCTGTCGGCGTCGCCGTCAGCGTGGGAGTATACGTCGGCCCCGGCGTGTCGGTCGGCAGGGGCGTTCCCTCGGTCGGTGTTGCAGTCGGCTCTCCCGCGGGAACGTAGTCCATCTCGGCCAGGCCGATGCGGTAGGTGGTTCCGTCGAAGCCGCAGTACCACATTCTCAAGGTGTCGCCTATGAGAAGAACCGTCGTCGGCTGCACCTGTTGCGAATCAAAACTTCCAGCGCCCAGATAGGTGGGAGAAAGGGCCCCGCTCATCGCGGTCCAAACCAGACCATCGTCGGAGATCGCATAGCAACCGGTATACCCGATCGATGAGGAGCCGGTGTACCACATCGTATAGGTGTCATCCGGCAGCTTCAGGACAAGAGGCCGCAGACAGCCGCCCAAGTCCATATCGCCCAGGCCTCCCGGCGATAAGGCGATCCCTTGCCGGGTAAAGGCCGAACCGTCCGGAGAGGTGGCGTAGAAAACGGAATACGTTTGCCCCACGGCATCGTAGGCCGAGTACCACATCTTGAAGATACCGTCTTCGTATAGAACGTTACCGTAAAGGACATGCGTGCTGATGAAAGGGCCTTCGTTGCCAAGCGCCAAAACGGGGTTGGCTGGATCGCGTGTCCAGGTCGTTCCGTCGGAGGAGGTCGCGTGCCCCATCTGCCAGCTGGGGCTTCTGTAGCCATAGTAGTAGAGGTGGTAGGTCGAGCCGACTTTCAGGACACTGCTGGGATTGACGTGAGTGTCCTCCCAGCTGCCCGAGGAGCCAAGGTCGAGAACGGGATTGCCGGCATACTTCGTCCAGGCATAACCATCCGGAGAGGTAGCCAGGCCGACTCGAACGTTGCTTCCATCGTTCATCGCATAGTACATCTTGTAGTCTTCAGCCCCGGCCAGTTTTTCCCCGCTGGCGGGATCGTGCAGAACCGCCGCAGAATGCACATGAGCATCATCCAGCGAACCCGCCGGTCCCACGTCAACGATGGGGTTCTGATCGTAGCGCTCAAAGGTCTCAGGATAGGGGGGAGCAACTTCGCCTCCGGAAAGGGGAATGACCTCAATGTTGTCCACCCAGACTGTTCCGGAGCCTTCGCACAAGAGCGCAATCTGGAACTTATTGGTAGGGCCTGTGTTATAGATCCTGGCAAACTGGGTCCAGTTGTAGGTTCCAGCCCGGATGTACAAGCGGTCCCCCCAGTTGTCGTCCATATCCAGGATGAGTCCAAAGCAGCCGGACTGCGCATTGTCGGCCTTAGCCCAAAACCGGATAAGGTAGTCGGTGTTCGCCGTCGTCGTGGGGTCCTGGCTGGCCGAGAGACGATAGACGCCGGTGCCCTGCTGGATACCGCTGACAACTTTCAGCGCCTTGTTTCCCGCCAGCCGGATGTTGGTGTCGATGTAAGCGTTAACGGGGCGCAGCTCCATGGGCACCCAGAGTCCGGTGGGGAACCAAACCGCGCCGTCCTCCTCGAAGCCGCCGTTCTGCAGCGGATTGCCGCTCAGCGCTCCCCAGCCGTAGGTCTTGACCGACTCCTCATTTGAAGGGTCGGTCTCCAGGCCATCCTCCAAAGCGTACACTTTGAAGTGCCACGTCATGTCGCTGGTCAGTCCGGTGATGACGTATGCAGGCTGCGACGGGTTGGGCAGCATACTCAACGAGACCTGGATGGGGGAGTCGCCTTGCTGCGCCTGGGTGCCGTTGTACAGCCCCGGCGCAGGGCCGTAGTAAACCCGGTACCCCTGAAGATCCTCCGAAGTGTGCTGGGTCCAGTTCAGGTAAACAGCCCCATTACCGGTCGAGGCCTCCAGCACCGAAGCCTCGACGGACAACGCGAATAGACTAACCCAGACCACCACCAGTGTTTGGAAGCGGATACGATTCATCGGACCCTCCCCCTGCCTAGAATGGGCATTCCCCAAGTAACCCTAAAGTAATACTGCGGACGGTACGGGTCAAGAGGAATCTTTCACTCCGGTCTTGGCCGAAGGGTATGCGGGGACCGTCCTTGGCCGCGCGGTTGCCCCTTATTAAGGCCGGGATGCGAGTTCTAATTGAGGGGGGCGGGGCCGAGAGGATTGCCTCGATCAGTAGGACAACACGTATGCCACGATGTTGAGGGCCATGCGCAGGGCCGCTTCGCGCTTCTCGGGCGGGTTGTTGTGAACCTCGGGATTCTCCAGGCCATCGCCGATGTCGCTGTTCCAGGTGTAGAAGACCACCAGGCGACCCTCGTGAAAAAGGCCGAAGCCTTTCGGGGGCTGCTCCGGGTAGTGGTTGTGGATCTTGGGCGGCCCCTCGGGAAAATCGTACACGAGGTGGTAGATGGGATGGTCGAAGGGAACCTGCTGAAAACGCTCCTCGGGGAACACCCTTTTCATCTCCCGGCGGAAATAGAGGTCGAGGCTGTCCTGCTCGGGGCCGTTGTCATCGCACCAGAGAAAGCCGCCCGAGGTCAGGTACTTTCGCAGGCGCTCCACTTCGCTGTCGGAGAATTTCACATTCCCATGCCCGGTCAGATAGAGCAGGGGGCACTTGAACAGGTCCAGGTCGCCGGCCGTTAAAACTCGCTCCCGGGCGGCAGCGCGAAGGCCGAGCCGCTCCCGGGCGGCCTCGAGCAGATTCGGCAGCGAGGTCGGGTCGCTGTACCAATCGCCGCCGCCGCCGTACTTCAGCCGGACGATGCAAAACGCGGAAGGATCCTCCCCTTGGGCGTATCCCGCGCCAAAAACAGCCAGCGTGATCAACCCGGCGGCCAAAACACACACCACTCGAAGCAGCACGGGCATCGTGCCCCTCAGAAGTGGCATGGGCATCCTGCCCATGAAGAGAGGTATTCTCCGACTACCGGGCTTCACCGCCAGAGGGGCCTCCCTTGTTGGTTTTCTTCATCACCTTGTTGACTTCGTTGATCAGCTGGGAGGTGTCCGAAGTCTTGATCAGGTAGGCCTGGGCTCCCCAGGAGATAAAGTTACTCTTATAATGGGCATAGGCGCTGTTGAGAATGATGGGCATATCGGGGTAATCCTGGAGGAGTTTGCGCATGGTTTCGATGCCGTCCCGATTGGGCAGTTCGATATCCAGCACGATCAAGTCCGGCCGGCGCGCCTCAACCTTGGCCAGGGCATTGTCGCCGTCCAGGGCGATCTCGACCTCATAGCCTTCCTGCTCCAGCTCTTCCCGGTAGAGCTGGCGCTGGAGCTCGTTATCTTCAACCAGCAGGATTCTTCCGCTCATGGGTCTCTATGCCTCCGGTGAAGGGGCTTGCCGTAGGTCCTCCTGGGAGGGCAGCGGCAAGAGGACGTCAAACGTGGTTCCCCGCCCCAACTCGCTGTGGACTGAAATGTTCCCACCATGATCATAGACATAAGTGCGGCTGATGGCAAGCCCCAATCCAAATCCTTCGCTCTTCGTGGTGAAAAAAGGGTTGAAGATGTTCTTGAGGATGTCGGGGGACATCCCCTCGCCGGTGTCCTCCACGCGCAGGCTGATGAAACGCCCTTGCTGCTGGGCGGTCAGGGTAATGACGCCTCCCTCCTGCATGGATTCCATGGCGTTCTTGATCAGATTGATGAGCACCTGCTCGATCTTGTGCACGTCCAGCACCAGGGACGGCAGTCCGGGCTGGATATTTCGCTTGACTTTCACCTTGTTTTCCTGCAATTCGCTGCGAAGCAGTGAGCAGGCCCTTCCAATAATCTCTTCCAGGCGGCAAGGCTCCAGTTTCAACTCGGATTGGCGGCTGTAATCCAGCAGGCTGCCGAGGATCTCCTCCAGGCGCAGGGTTTCTTCGACGATGATCTCGCACTTGCGGGCCTGCGTCGACTCGGGCGGCAGGCTCTTGAGCACCGAGCGGGCGAAGCCTCCGATGGTCACCAGCGGGTTGCGGATCTCGTGGGCCACTTTCGCCGTCATCTCGCCGATCGCCGACAATCGTTCAGCCTGGATCAGCTGCTCCTGCACTTCCTGGAGCAGGTTGATATTCTCGCGCAGTTGGGCGTAGGTGGCGGCATTCTGCAAGGCCATCGCGCCGTGATTGGCGAAGAGGTTCAGCAGGCGCAGATCCCGCGCGGTGATGCCCCGGTCTTTGTAGAGATTGTCCGCGACCACGACGCCGACCGCCTTGTTCTGGGCCACCAAGGGGACCACCACGAACTGGTTGCAGCCCAGAATCGCCAGCGTCTCGGGAGAAACGCGCGGATCGCTCACGGCGTCTTCCACCTGCAAGGCTTCCTGTCGCAGGACCGCATCGACGAGAACGTCCTGCTCCGGGCGCAGTGGGCGCCGGTACTGGCGAATGATGCTATCCAGAGGTAGTTCTCCATCCGGGTAGAGCCGGTCATACTGGGCCAGAAACTCTTCCAGTCCCCAGTTGGCTTGGGAAAGATCCTGCCAGATGCGATGCGCTTCCTCGGCCGAGCGTGGCCCCACCCCCATCTTGCCTTCCAGCATCTGGGTTTCCTCGTCGACCAGCAGCAGGAACGCCCGGCTGAAGCCGAAGGCCGGGTGGGCGGTGACACAGGTGAGAATAATATAGAGGATCTTGTTCAGCTCAATCGTCGTCAGGAGCGCCCGGCTGATCTGGTGAAGCACCGAGATTTCAATCGGCGAGTCCTCGTCCGGGGAAACCCCCTCGAGGGCCATGCGGTCCACCCGCTGGTAGGCCAGGTTAAGTTCCCCCTTCAGCCGGGCGATTTCTTTCCTCAGTTGCTCCTCCAGGGAGCGATCCAGGAGGGTGAGCAGGAAAAATCCCTGCCCTTCCGCCTCCAGCCTTCGGGCGACGACGCGGAAGGGCAACACCGCCCCCCAGCCGACCCGGAAGCGGGCGTCCAGGCTGCGGGCGCCGTCCGAGGGCCGGGTGGGCAAGCGGCTCAACAGATCCTCGGCCCGCTCGCTGGCAAAGAAATGTTCGATGGGTTTCCCTTGGGGGGTCTCTTCGTCTCCGGAGAGGAGCTGTTTGGCCCCTTGGGAGAATCCGACGATCTCCCCCCGTTCGCTCAGCAGCAGCAAGGGCAGGTCGCTGGACTGCAAGGACCAACCGGTTGCGGCGGCTAAAGAAGTCGGAGATAACTCCATGGGTCGTTCCTCCGCTAGCGGCTCAGGCGCTCTCCTCGGGAGCGGTCGAGCCGGCAGCGCCGGGTCGCGCGTGAGGCATTCGGGGAAGGCCGCTCTGGCGGGCAATCGCGGTTTTCACGCCGGTAATGCGCCATCCGCCTTGCTCCAAACGCAGCAGGTAGAGGTCCAGATAGTAGTTCAGTTTGTGGAATTCCCGCACCGAGCGGGTGCAAAGGATTTCGGCGGTGTCCCCGTCGATATGGGTTTTGAGCACCGTTCCCAACTGTTGCTGGAACTGCCCGTCACGGTTGTAGGACAGGTAAGTGGCCATGCGCCGGTCCACATAGGCTTCCTTGGACATAGGGATCAGCGAGGGGGAAAAGCATTCATATTCGGAGGCAAATGCTTTTTGGTTCCACGCGCGGATATAACGCGAGATCACCTCGACCGGGCTGTATTCCGGTTTTGCGCCGGGCGAGGCCGCTGGGCCGGCGGCTTGCGAGCTGGGCCGGGCCTCGCTCGCGGCCGGGCTCGGCTCGGGGGCAGCCCGGGGAACCCGCTTCTCGGGCGACATTGCAGTGGTCGGCTGGTCTCTGCGGGTCGTCCGAGGCAAGGCTTCCGCGCGGGCCTCGCCTTGGGGGCGAGTGACGATCTCCTTCCACGGCTTGGGTTTCACCGTTCGAGGGGGGGAAGCTCGGGGACGAACCACAGGCTCCCTGGACAAGGGCGCGGCCTTCTTCGGTGCACGGGGTGGGACTTCTCGCTCGCCTGCCGGAGCGCTTTCCGCCGACGCCGGAGAGGCAGGCTTGGCTTCGGGCTTGCGCTGCTCCCCAGCGGGCGGTTTTCGAAAGGATTCGGTGTCTTGCTGCAACAGGGAGATCAGATCGGAAAGGGTTCCTCGACCCTCGATGCGCTTGCGGATTTCTTTGACGCGCCGGCTGTCGGACTCCAGCTGCCCGAGCAGCTTCTGCATGAGCAGCTGCTCTTCGGGAGACAGGCGGTTGCCGTCCACGTCGAGCAGCTTTTCCAGAATCTTGTGCTGCTCTTCCTTCAGGATAGGCTTTTCCGGATAGCCCCGCTTCAGCTCGTCATCGAGCGAGTATCGCTTTTGAGAATCGCTCATGATACTACTGCCGCCGTAATCGCTGGACTCTATTCTCTCTCCACGATCTCGAGTTCCACTCGGGCCGCGGCCACTTCGAGCGGCTTGCGGGTGCGCTCCTCGTCCACGAGCGTGGCCTGTGTCAAGCGAATCGAGGCCGTGCCCGGGCGCAGTGCCTCAAACCAGTAGCGGATCACTTCCCCCGGGCCACTGCATCCCGGGCCTTGTCCCAGGATCACGATCCCTTGGTCCTTCAGCTCGCCCCTCTGCCCGTCGCGCTCCACCGGATCATGCAGGAACAGCGTCGGAAGGCCCGACTGGGCCAGGAAACCGCGCTCCTCGACCGTTATGAATTGTATCATATCCGCGTCAAAACTCAAATCATACCTGAGTCCCTTCATCGCTTTTACTTGATCCACCTGGAGATAGACGTCGAAGCGTTCCCCGGCAAAAACCCGGCGCTTGACCTCGGGAACAACCTTTTCCGCCAAAGGCTCAAGCGCCGATAAACCCTTAAAACTGAGATGGATCGATGGCTGCGCCGAGTAGACCTGAACCGATTGACCGCCGGAGAGAATGATCTCGACCGGAGAGCCGGGCAAAGAGGGGCTGGAGGCCCGAAACTGATCGATTGTCAGTTCGCTTGTGCCAGCCTGCACGATCTCCATCTCGACCCCCAACAAGCTGCCGGAACCCGTAATACCCCTCCCCGTGCGTTTGTCCAGACTGACGCCCAGGATTCCCACGACCCCTTCCTGCCACCGGGAGTCGTCCAGGACGACCGGGCGGCGCTCAGCCGGCTGAAACAGCTCCCCGGACAGGATCCCCCTCGGACGCAACACCCGCGGATTGAACGCCAATCGGAAGTCGAATTCCGACAGATCCTGCGCCTGTGCGCACTGGACCTCAAGCCGAAGAGTCGAGCGCCAGGAAGGCACCGGCGAATCGGGAGCTTCGACCCAGACCTTCAGTGGAGGAAAGTGGTTTCTCCAGAGCGTCTCGAGCGGGTCGGAGTCCGCCACCGCCAGATCGGCATAGCGAGTGGAAAGGACCTCCGGAACGCGCTGGGTCAATCCGGCGCCGGAGTAAAACACCGAGCCGTCCCGGCCCAGCACGTAGTAATCCTCGGTTGCGCTCTGCGAGAACTCCAACCCTACGGCCGCCGTTTGTCCCAGCTGGGGAAGAACGAAGGCGTTCTCTCCCAGCGCCTCGCCCCAGGCATACAGCGCTCCTGAGGCATCGAGGACCAATCCCACAAGATGGCGGGGGTGGAAGTCCAGATCGACGACCTTCGCCGGGAATGGCTCCTGCGGGGCAAGGCTCGTTCCTTCAAGAGAAGTGAAAACTCCCCGGCTGTCGACAACCCACAGGCGTCCGTCGGGGTCCTGGCCCAAGGCGCATAGGGTCCCGGTCGTGGGCAACACAAGCGGAGGGCCGATGACGGCTCCGGAGAAGTGCACCGGATAAAGCTTTCCCAGGCGGGTTAAGACCCAGAAGAAGCTGCCGCTGCGTTCGACGAGCAAGTCTACCGCGGGACCGTCTTCCGCAGGGAGCGCGAAAAGCAGTTGGCGCTCGAGGACTGAAAAGACACGGCCCGCCCCATCCAGGACCAGAATGTCCTCGGGAGCGATTGCCACCCGCTGAAACAAGACCGGCGTTTCAAGCCCCAGGCGACGGGGCAAGTCCATGGGAATCAGCCACGATTGCCGGGGCCACCACAGCTGCATCTGCCCCTCAGCCGTCAGCAACACCAAGGCATCGGGAGCGGCCTCCTCAGCGGCGCCGGCCAAGCCGGCCGTGATCAGTACCGCGGTGAAGCAGATGATGGCTGCCAGCCGGGCGCAGCAAGCAGTGCCCCTACGAAAAGATAGACTATGCATAGCGACATAAGTGCGAGACAGATTCTAGCCTTTTTCTCTATCCACTGTCCCTAGTTTTCGAGTAGGTCCGCCGAGTTCCCGAGTAGCGAAGCGTATCGAGGGACGAGGCGGACCTGTGCTCCCTCCACCCTCGGGGCCACGCTCGGCTCGCGTGGCCTACTCGCCCCGGCTGCATCTTTCGCCTTCGCAAGGCACTCGCCGGGGCGAACGCAACAGCACCCAACCCAACCCGAGGATGACCAGCAGCGGCGGAAAGCTGGGCAGCCATTCCGCTGGTCCAGGCCGCAAGAGAGCCACTGTCCGCTTGAGGCCCGTCCGCCGGTCCACCCGGCCATCGGTATGGAGAAGATAGTACGAATCATAAGCCGGCACAACATCCACGACGACCGGCCGGTCGAAGTAGTCCCGCGTGCTTCCGAAGGAGCGGACCTTGCCGCTCGCCGGCTCCTTCTCGATGCAGTGGATGCGTCCGTAGGCGTCGAATACGCAGACGGCAAAACCGTCCTCCAAGCAATCCACCGCCAGCGCCTGATCCCGACGGGGCCGGTGGTGGTTCTGCTGTACGCAATGCGCCCCGAGCGCCTCCTCCCGCAGGGGAGTCTCACCGAAGGGGTGGAGATCTCCGAACGCATCCACGCGATAGCCGCTGCGGCCCGAGGCGATGAAACAAAGCCCCCGCAAGACATCCTGTCCGCGAAGGTTTTCGGAAGCAGGCGCAGCAAGCAGCGCCCCTACCTCGGTATCCAGTGACCCGAGGACCGGCCTGATTTCAAGGTCGCCGTACCCGATCACCACGCAGCCAGCTGTGGGAACCACCGCCAGGGCGCGCGCCGATACATCACGGGGCTGGTGCAACCATTCCACCGAGCGCAGCCCAAGCGACTCCTCCAGGCCCTTCTCGCCCGGCCCTATCTCCAACACTGCCAGAGAACCGCTGCCAAACAGGAGCAGCAACCGCTGCTCCTGCTCCCACCACAGCAAGTCTCGAACCGGGCCGCTGGAAGTGCCGGGCACTTGGGCGTCAGAGTGCCCGGCGCTTGAGGCGCTTTCATCCGGAGGAAACGTTACTTGACCAATCGCTTCCAGGCTTTTCTTGGCTCGCAGATAGAGTCGCCCCTGCTCGTCGGCGAAGAACAACCGGCCACGCCGGGTATCTAAGGCCATCGCCGCCATACGGATTTCCGCTTCCTGCACCGGCCCCGCGCCGAGCAGCAAGGTCGCCAGGACGCTGGAGCCGGCCGCTCGCTCCAGGCGCCGCCTTTGCCGGATACCTTGCGGCCAGTGGCGGGTCGCCTGGTCCAGGACGGCGAAGGCCGTCTCGGCCGACTCCCGCTCGAGCCAGTGCCGGGCCGCCCGGCTTGCCAGCGCTTCCCGCGCCAGACGCGCGTCGAGGCGGCTCGCCCGCTCCCAGGCGCGCTGCCAGAGCGGCCCCGGCTCGAACTCCCGCTGCCGCAGCTCCAGCAGACTCTTCCCCAGCGCCAGCATCCGAAAAGCGCCGAACAGGGCCAGAAGGCAGAAAGCGCCGATCCACAGCGGCCTCAGCCGCCGACGGAAAGCGGTCTCCTGAAGAACGAACTGCGAAAGCACGATGTAAACGCTGAAGGCAGCCAGCAGCTGATACGCCAGAGTGCCCACCCCCACCCGGACGGCAAAGGTCTCGAAGTGATGGCTGACAAAAAGCTGAAACAACAGCACGGCCAAGGGAAACAAGAGGCAGAAGGCAAAGACCAGGATGTCCACAATGCCCCCCACCGGACGCTTCCAGCGGAGGGCCAGCAGTCCCCCGCAGACTCCCAGCGTTCCAATCAGCAGCAGGAATCCCACCCCGCGCTCCAGCACCGAAGTAGCATGGGCATCCTGCCCATGATGCCCATGAAATCCTCCCTCAGGCGCTTGGGCAAAGGCTGCCAACACAATGCCCAGCGCCAGAATCAGCAGGAGCGCCGGCTCCAGCTTCTGCAAGGTGGGCCAGATTTTCCTACCCCAAGCCAGAGCCGCCAGCAGGATGAGAAAGACGACAAGCAAGCGCCAGGACAGACCAACGCTCAGGCCCACCAGCGCCAGCAGCAATCCGGTCAGCCACAAAGTCGCCAGAACCCGCCTGTGTCCCCTGTTCATCGGGATAGTCCCGTTCGTCCAGTATCCTGCCGCTCGCAGATCAAGCCAAGCGCGCCTGCCTCACCGCCAAGGCATCCGCCCGCTTTACCCTGTTGAATGGTAACCCACCCGAAGCATTAGGCAAAGCGAATTCTTCTCCTTGCGGCCATAGCCCTTTGACAGGCGATGTATGCGGCGATATTGTAGGAATCTGTCGCTGTACCTATTCGCTTCGCATCGGCGACCTTTTTGTCATTCTGAACCTTCTTGTCATTCTGAGTGAAGCGAAGAATCTGGTCTTTGGGGGAGGTTTTGGGGGGCGCCAGATTCTTCATCCCGATTAATCGGGATTCAGAATGACAGATAGACATAATTCTCCGATAAACTTCCGGCGGGAAAAGGAGTTTGACCTCCGTTATGAAGGCAGAACGAATCCGGCTTTCTCCGGCCGAGGGGCGGCAGCCTCGCCCCAAGCGGAAACGCTTCTGGACCAGGCGGAAGCTCGTCGCTTTGCTGGTCTGGCTGGTGG
>Ga0068714_10005766_pt1 | contig 12962 bp, 8 predicted proteins | sample MTBNYHSulfiMetaG_FD_62988 | JGI IMG/M metagenome (GOLD analysis project Ga0068714, IMG submission 62988) | Enrichment culture microbial communities from rom New York Harbor, USA that are MTBE-degrading - MTBE-NYH (New York Harbor Sulfidogenic)... | ecosystem: Environmental > Aquatic > Marine >... | reverse complement strand
GTCCTCGACCGCACCTTGGGCTTGCTTGACCACCGGCTGCGTGAGCATGGCATCGAAGTGCGCAAGGCCTACCCCGACGCTCTTCCGATCGCGGTGGACGCCGACAAGATGCAACAGGTTTTCCTCAACCTCTGCATCAACGCCATCGAGGCGATGCCCGAAGGCGGAAGGTTGGCGGTTCAGGCCGAGGCCAAAGGGGCCGGCAGCGGGGTGGCTGTGACGGTCGAGGATACCGGCCGGGGGATGAGCCTGGAGGAAGTTCGAAACACCTTCGATCTCTTTTACACCACCAAGCCGAATGGCACCGGCCTGGGACTGTCGGTCGCCCGGCAAATCGTCGCTCAGCACGGAGGGCGACTCGACATTGACAGCGCCCCCGGCAAGGGAACCCGCATCCGGGTAACCTTGCCAGGCCGCCCGGCGCGACACAGGTCGGAATCCGCTGAAAAGAATACGACGTTCGAAAAGGAATCCGGGGAGCATGATGAACATCCTCATCGTTGACGACGAAAAAAGGCTGGTCAACCTGCTCAGCGGCATCCTGAGCGAGGAGGGCTACACCGTGACCGGCGCCTCCGACGGCGCGGCGGCCCTCGAGTGGCTGAAGCAAGGCAGCTTCGATATCGTCCTGACCGATCTCAAAATGGCGCCCACGGACGGGATGGAAGTCCTGCGCGCCTCGAAGCGCTTGCAGCCCGAGTGCGAAGTGGTGATGATGACCGCGTATGCCACCACCGAGACCGCCGTCGAAGCGATGAAGGCAGGCGCGTATGACTACCTCGTGAAGCCCTTCAAGACCGAGGAACTGCTGTTGCTGCTCGATAAGATTAGCCGTCGGCGAAACCTCGAAGCGGAAAACCTCAACCTGAAGCGCATCTTCGGAGACCGCTTCTCGATGAAAAACATCATCTGCCAAAGCAAAGCGATGCAGGACGTCCTCGCCCTGGCAACTCAGGTGGCGGCAACCAACACCACGGTCTTGCTGCGCGGCGAAAGCGGCACCGGCAAGGAACTCATTGCCAAGGCCATCCACCAGGCCAGCCCCCGCCGCGGCAAAGTGATGGTGCGGGTCAATTCCAGCGCCCTGCCCGACACGCTGCTGGAGAGCGAGCTATTCGGCCACGAAAAAGGCTCCTTTACCGGCGCTTACAATACCCACCGGGGAAAATTCGAGATCGCCGAGGGCGGAACCCTCTTCCTGGACGAAATCGGCGACATCAGCCCTACCATGCAAGTCAAACTCCTGCGGGTCCTGCAGGAAAAGGAGTTCGACCGGGTCGGGGGAAAGACCACCCTGAAGACCGATGCCCGCGTGATCGCCGCGACGAACCGAAACCTCGAGGAACTGATGGAAGAGCACCGCTTCCGGGAGGACCTCTACTACCGGCTGTCCGTCTTTCCGATTTTCATCCCCCCCCTGCGCCAGCGCTGCGAGGATATTCTTCCGCTGGCGGAGTTCTTCTTTCGGAAATATCGCCGGCCGAACGCCCGCCTGTCGCCCGAGACCATGGAGCGATTCCTGGCGTACGACTGGCCGGGAAACATTCGCGAATTGGAGAACGTCATCGAGCGGGCCTGTATCGTGATGAAATCCGGCGAACTGACGCCGGCTGATTTGCCGCCTCAGTTCCCCGGCGAAAAGCGGCCCGGGCAAAGTCCGCTCGACCTGCTCTTGCCCGAAGAAGGGGTGGACTATGACGAGCTGCAACGGAACGTGATCCGTAAAGCGCTCGAACGGGCAGGCGGCAACAAAACCCGCGCCGCCCGCTTGCTTCACATGAGCCGCCGTAAGCTCTATAGTCGCATGGAAAGCTTGGGGTTGAGAACTGACGGCGACTCTTAAAGCCATTCCTGGAGGGTTTCCTTTCATGACCGATCCCAGAATCCCGAAGTACCGCGAGGCCGCCCAAGCGATGAAGGAAGGGCAGTTTCGCATTGAGGTGCCGATCGGCGAAGAGGACGAAGTCGCCCGGCTCGGCCGGGCCCTCGTTGAACTGGGACAAACCCTGGAAAGAAAATTCGACGAGATTAACAAGCTGCTCAAGATCACCGAAGAAGTCAACGCGGGCCTCGTCCTGGACGAGGTGCTCCACCACGTGTACGAGTCCTTCCGGCCGATCATCCCTTACGACCGCATCGGCCTGTCGCTCCTTGAGAAGGAAGGGAAAATCGTGCGCGCCCGGTGGTCTCGCTCGGACGCGCCCGAACTCAAGCTGACTACCGGCTATCAGGCTTCCCTGCGAGGCAGCAGCCTCCAGCAGATCATCCAGACGGGCCGGCCCCGGATTCTCAACGATTTGCGCGCCTACCTGAAAGACCATCCGAAATCGGATTCCACGCGGCGCATTGTCGAGGAGGGCATGCAATCCAGCCTGACCTGTCCCCTGATTGCCATGGGAAAGCCCATCGGATTCATCTTCTTCTCGAGTATGAAACCGGATACGTACAAGGACCTCCACGTTGACCTTTTCCTGCAAATCGCGGGGCAGCTGTCCGCCATCGTCGAAAAAGGAAGACTGTATCAGCAACTGGTGGAACTGAATGAGCTGAAAAACAAGTTTCTCGGCATCGCCGCGCACGATCTGCGCAATCCCATCTCCGTGGTCAAGGGTTACGTCGCGATTTTCCTGGGCGACTTGCTGGGCGAGATCCCGCCCCAGCAACGCACCATCCTGCAAAAAATGGACAAGGCCTGCCAGAATATGCTGACGCTGATCGACGATCTGCTTGACGTCAGCGCCATCGAATCGGGAAACTTGAAGCTGGAGAAGAAAAGCGTGGATCTGGCCGAGTATCTGCGCGAGTGCCATGCCACCAATGCGATGCTGGCGCAGGCGAAGTCCATCGAGCTGAACCTTTCGCTGGAGTCCGAACTGCCGAAGGTTCGCATTGACCCGCACCGGGTGGGACAGGTCATCAATAACCTGATCGCAAACGCGATCAAGTTTTCCCATCCCGAGACAGCCATCACTCTGGGGGCCAGGGCCAAGCCGAAAGAGGTCGAAGTCTTTGTCTTGGACCAGGGCCAAGGCATCCCCGAGGAAGATATGCCGAAGATGTTCAAGGAATTTGCCCGGGCGAGCGTTCGCCCCACCGCCGGCGAGCGAAGTACCGGCCTGGGTCTGGCGATCTCCAAGAAGATTGTCGAGGCGCACGGCGGCCGCATCTGGGTGCACAGTGAGGTCGGCGCCGGCTCCACCTTTGCCTTCACCCTGCCGATACGATGAGAAGGCCTTCATTCAGCCACGAATACACACGAAACAACACGAAATGAGTCAACACGAAATAAGCAAGGAATAAAACAGCGTGGCGTCACGCTGTAGGGGCGGGGCCTGCCCCGCCCGGGAGAGATCACGACATCATGGGTAGGATGCCCATGCCACCTCGCCCTGCCACCAGCGATGTAACACAGCAAGCAGCGCCCCTACGTGTGTTCGCGCGCACTTTGCCCGATTCCTCGAGTAGCCCCGAAGGGGCGTATCGAGAGGAATCGAGGCGCACCCGGCCTCTCGATACAGGCCGACTGCGTCGTCCTTACTCGAGGCCTCGGGAAGGGATTCAGCCACGAATACACACGAAACAACACGAAATAAGCAAGGAATAAAACAGCGTGGCGTCACGCTGTAGGGGCGGGGCCTGCCCCGCCCGGGAGAGATCACGACATCATGGGCAGGATGCCCATGCCACCTCGCCCAGCCGCCCCCGGCTGTATGCTGTCATCCGCCTTACAGAGACGCCCCGCGATGGCTTTCTTCAATCGCCCGGCGCGCCAGTGTAATCGCCGCATTGATCTCCTGCAAAGCGCGCTCGAACTGTTCCTGTTCCAGATACTGCCGGGCGCGTTCGGCCGCCGCCTGGGCCTGCTCGAGGTAGTAGACCGCCCGAGGATTCGGATGCTGCTGCACCTGCTCCAGCGCACCCGGCAGAATATCATTCACCAGGCGCGCGTACTCGCTGCGGGCCGCTTCGGCGAGATCGGGAAAAGAAGCGGTGCCTCCGCCACTGGCCTCATAAATCAGCTTCATCGCCAAGTCAATGGCCTGCCTTAAGAGGTCCATCGCCAAGGCCGCCTGGCCTTCGTCCAAGGCTTGTTCCGCCTGCCCAATCCAGGCTTCGACCTGGGCCAGCCGGGCCGTCTGCTCGGCGTTGGCCGCGTTCCCAAGCGCTTCCCGGGCCTCGGCCAGCAAGGCCCGAGCCCGCTCCAGCTCCCGCGCCGCCCGACCCGCAACATCGCCGTCAATCAACGGCTGGCTCACCGCCCGCAACGCCCAACGCAACAACTCCCGGCTGCGCCGCGCCAGGTCGAGCGCCTGCCCGAAACGGCCCTGCTCATAGCTCTGCTGGGCCCGCTCCCGCAACCGCTCGGCGCTGCTGACCAACTCGCCGATATTGATACCCAACGCCGAATCCACCGGGCTTTGCCGGGCTTCCTCGATAAGCCCATCCAGCTCCTCCAAGACTTGGCCGAATCGCTCCTGGTACTCGCTGGAGGAAGCCCACTGACTGGCCTGACTGCGCGCCTGAAGCGCCAGCTCAGTCGCGCGCCGGATTCGCTCCAGCGCCTGGATATACGCGCGCTGCTCGAAAAACTCCCGCGCCCACTCGGCCTCCTGCTCGGCTTGTCGAAGGAGATTGTGAGCCGGGGCGAGATCGGTCTGCTCGACCATCTCTTGAGCTGCCCGGAGCGTCTCCCGCAACCGAACCAGCTCCCGCTCGACCTGTTCCTGCTCGATGCCTTGGTTGCGCGTCGCTTCCTGAACCGCCGCGCCCGTCAGCTCCAGCGCCCGGCGGACGTAATTAAGGGCCAACCGCTCGTCCTCTCGCTCCTGCCAGGCACGCTCGGCATCCGCCAGGAACCGGGCCGCCTGCTCGAGCAACTCCATCGCCCGTTCGTTGCGGCTTTCCTCCACCAGCGGGCGAACCTGCTCCAAGCGCTCGCGGACCGCCGCAATCTGCTCCTCGACATTCTGCGTATCCGACAAGCGAAAGGCAGCCCAGCCACCGGAACTCGCCACCACTCCCAGGACAAGAACCACAGGAATTATGCAACTGACTGAGAATCTCATCATAACCGCCTGTTCCATCCGAGTTTTATCGAGCAGGATCAGCGCAGCATTCGTGCCAGTTCCCGAAAGCCAGCCTATCCTCCCGGACAAACAACAACCCTTTCCTGTGACAAGACTTAAATATCAACCTTCCGGGCTGCTTTCCCCTCCCGTCTCTTTCTGGAGGCTCGCCGGGGCCGATACAGGACAATCGAAGTGTCCCATTTGGGACACCTTATAAACCTTGGCACCCATCGGGTGCCACGCTCAAGCGGCTCTTCGCTTGGGTGTGCAGACCGCATTATTCGGGCGTCGGCGTCGGATACACTTCCTGCCACTGGGACTGAAAGAGATACAGATCGACATGATCCACCCGGTAGTCGTCGTTCAGGTCCGCATTCGGAGGGGGCTGCCCTTGGTCAAGCACCGAGAGGCTATAATCCCCTCCTTCGTAGTCTTCCCGCACCACGAGGTAGTAGATCCCAGCCGCCGGAGCCTGCCAGATCAGAGCCGCCTCGAAGAACTTGTTGTCAGCCAGCTTGCTTAAACCGTCCATCGCCAGCAAGGACAGCGTAAACCGATTCAGAAGGTTCGAGGTTTCCAAATCGATCACGTAGCGGTGGCCTTCCTCGGCCGCAAACTCCCATACGTCAATATCCCCCGCCCAGGCCAGAGCGCCGGAGACCGGCGTGCCCGCGGCCACGAACGAAGCCGGAATTCGCTCGGCGGCTCCCTCCTGTCGCGCCACGACGCTGTAGGCGGCCGGCTGCGACCAGGCAAACTGCGTCACGCCCAGGTAGAAGACGTTCGTTTCGGAGGCTTTCCAAATGATCCGGGAGGCATTTAGCTGTCGCCCGCTTTGATCATCTTCGGCAATCTGCCTCTGCCCGTCCGGAGAAACCAGGGCGATGACCGTGTCCGAGCCTGAGCTGAGAGCGAGCGTTTCCAGATCATAAAAAAGCCCTCCCTGCGCGGCAAAGGAAAAGTAATCCACGTCAGCGGGAATCTCGTTCGTTCCCGCCACCGGGCTGCCGCCCACCAGCAGCAGGGTCGCCGAGGCGTCCGGCACATCACTATGGTCATCTAAGGGAACGCCGCCCTCGTCGGCGATGATCAGGCGATAGGAACCGGTGGCGGTCCCATCATAAAACTGGAAGACCTCCACAAAGAATAGACCCGCCTGTCGGGTCCCCCAGAGGATCTTCGAGGCGTCCCCCTGGCCGCTCTGGTCGTCGAAGGCGAGCAGGGTCTGCCCATCGCCGGCATAAAGCGCCATGACGGTGTCCGAGCCGGGCGAAAGATCGAAGGTCTCGATGCGGTAGTACCGGTTCGCCAGCGCTTCGAAGACAAAGAAATCGGTGTCGCCCGCCGGGAAAGTCATCGCGCTGATGGTACTGCCCATCACCACCGGGTTGGCCTCGGCCGGGCTGTTGTTCGGTTCTTGCTCTTCAACGTCGCTTTGCGCCCAGGAGGGAGCCCGGCTGAAGCCGATCCAGCAAAGAGCGGCCAGAAGCGCGGTCGCCTTGAGCCGGGGCAGGCTGCAAAAGCGCAAGAGATTTCTCAACATGGGAACACAAAGTGTATCGGCGACCCCGAAGAGTGTCAACGTTTCTTCAGAATCCACTTGCCTGGACGGTTAAATTCGTGCTATGGTTATGGTTACGCTCAGTAGGGGCGAGCTGTCTTTCACAGCGCGGTTGACCTTCGGGGAAAACAAACCTTGCCTTCGCTGAATATCCTGGGTATCGGCGGTTTCTCGCACGACTCGGCCGCTTGCCTGATGCAGGACGGACGCGTGGTCGCCGCCGCGATGGAAGAGCGCTTCACGCGCAAGAAGCATCAGGGCGGAATGCCCGTGCAGGCGGTCCGCTGGTGCCTGGAATCGGCCGGGCTGACCGCCGAGGACCTCCATCACCTGGGCTTCTATATGAACTGGAAAAAGCGGATGCTGCGCCGCCTGGCGTACCGGACCGCCTCTTTCCTCCACAGCCCCCGCTACAGCCTGGCCTACATCCTCTATGAATTCGCGCATAATGCCGACTATCTTCACGGCGCGTACCGATTGAAGGGGCGCAACACGCAGATCCACTTCCTCGACCACCACTCGATGCATGCGTCCAGCGCCTTCTTCGCCTCGCCGTTTGAGGAGGCCGCGCTGTTGTCCATTGATTACATCGGCGAGTGGACCTCGACCTGGCTCGGCGTGGGGGAGGGCAACCGGATTCGTACTTTGCAGGAGATTCACTACCCGCAATCGCTGGGGGTTTTCTACTCGGCCCTCACCGATTATCTCGGTTTTCAGCGGGCCAACGACGAATACAAGGTCATGGGCCTGGCCTCTTACGGCGACCCTGAGCGGTACATCGGTACTTTCCGGAAAATGGTTGCCATCGAGCCGGAAGGGGAATACCGGCTGGACCTGGATTACTTCAAGTACCAGTACGTTCCCGGCTCGCGGCTGGGATACGTCTCGGATAAGTTCATCGCCGAGTTGGGGCCGCCGCGCTGTAAGGGAGAGCCTATTGAGCAACGCCACAAGGACGTCGCCGCCGCCGGTCAGCGCGTTCTGGAAGAGGTCGCGCTGCACCTGTCCAGGCACTTGTATGAACTCTCGGGGCACAAGAAGAAGCTTTGCATTGCGGGGGGCGTAGGACTCAATTGCTCGATGAACGGCAAGCTGTTGAGCGACTCGCCGTTTGAGGAGATTTACGTCCAGCCGGCCGCCGGCGACGACGGCATTGCCCTGGGCGCTGTCTATCACCTGTATTATGAGAAATTCGGGCATCCCCGATCCTTCGGTGAGGTTCCCCCCCTCCCTAACCCTCCCCCGCAAAGGGGGGAGGGGATCACCGATTCCCCCTCCCCCGGCGGGAGGGGGTTAGGGGGAGGGGGACCCGAGCAGGACGAAATCACCAGTTCCCCCTCCCCTTGCGGGAGGGGGTTAGGGGGAGGGGGACAGGCACACAAAGACCATCCCCAGGACGGCTTGCCGCATGTTTACCTGGGGCCTTCCTATGACGACAAGGCCATTGAGAACATCCTGAAGATCTCCAAACTGAACTACCGGCAGCTGGACAACGTCGCCCGCACCACGGCGGAGTGGATTCATCGAGGCGCGATTGTGGGCTGGTTTCAGGGCGCGATGGAATTCGGCCCCCGGGCGTTGGGCGCCCGCTCGATCCTGGCCGACCCCACTCGGGCCGAGATGAAAGACATTCTCAACCAGTGGGTGAAGCATCGGGAAGATTTCCGCCCCTTCGCTCCGACCGTGTGCGAAGAGAACTTTCACGAGTTTTTTGTTCATCCGCGTCCCGGTCCGGATGGGAATGGCAAGGTTCAATCGCCTTTCATGCTTTTTGTTTTCCCGGTGCGCGAGGAGGCCCGGGCGCGCATTCCGGCTGTCACCCACGTGGACGGCACCGCGCGAGTCCAAACCCTCGCCCGCGAGGTGAACCCTCTTTACTACGACTTAATCCGGGAGTTCGAGACCCTGAGCGGCGTACCCGTGGTTCTGAACACTTCGTTCAACATCCGGGGCGAGCCGATCGTGTGCAGCCCGCAGGACGCGCTGCGATGCTTCTTTACCACCGGGATCGATGTGCTCGTTATCGGCCGTTTTCTGGTACAGAAGTAGGAAAGCAAACAGCCCTGTTTCCGGCGAAAGCTCCGTTTTCGCACTCCACATGGGCAGAGCAAACAGCCTGCTTTGCCCTCACTTTATAGCGAGAGGGTGGCATGATGAATGATGAGTCCAGCCGTCTGTCGAAAGAAGCCCTCCTGCGGCTGGGCCGGCAGCGGCTCGCCAAACGGCGCAAGGCCCGGGAGTATCTCCGGCGGATGCGACAAAGCTGGGAGAAGCAGGCCGAGTGTGCCTCCGACAAGGGCGAAGCGGCCAACGTGAACATTCTGTTGCTCATTGACGATGAACAGAAGCAGGATCTCTTACGGCGGCTGCTCAATGAGCATGGTTTTCAGACTTTCCTCGCCGAGGATCTTCGCTCCGCCCTGACGCAGACGAGCCGGGAAATCCCCGATATGCTCATTCTCGAGGTCATGGGCGGCGCCCTAGCCTCCCTTCAGGTCCTGCAGAAACTGCGCGAGCTGGATAAACTGCGGGAATTGCCCGTGCTGGTGATTCTCCCGCCGCAGGATACCGAGTACGAAAAGCAGCTCGGCCAGGCTCCAGCCGTCCGGGCGCTTCTGAGGCCCTTCACGCGCTCCCAGATCGCAGCGGCCATGCAGGACCTCCTGGACGCCGGCGAGCCGGACACCGGCTGACTTGACGGTAAAATCCCCTCTCCCTACAATGCTTTCCGCTTTCAATAGGAACAGGTGTAGTCCACCTCGGAGGTGGACTACACCTCTTTCCCACACACCTGTTCCTGGATGGTCGTGAAATTGATGCGCCACGTTGTTCCCCTCATTCTGGCCTTGGCTTTGGCGACCCTGTCGAACAGTTACGCCCAACCGGAGTGGAGCATCTCTGACGCTCCTGGTCCCGCCTGGCCGGAGGTCGCCTTTCCGCTGCCGCCGAGCGAATTGGAAAGCGCCACCCCGGGAACGCTGGTCGCACTGGGCCTGGTGATTGATCTGCGCGAGCCGTCTCGGGGCGTGGTGGCGGATAGCACCCTCGTCCTGAATCCCACTCTCCTCCAAGCGCTGCCTTTGACCTTCTATCTTAACCCGGGTCTGGAGATTCAACGCCTCCACACGGCGGCCGGCGTTGCCATTGCATTCGAGCGAGACGAGTTTGCCGTGCGCCTGCGACCGCCGCCGGTCGAGGGGCAGGAGCCCTTCATCATCCTGTCGCTCGGATATGCGGGTGTCCTGGACGCAACCTCGTCGCTGTTTGATCCGCTCGAGCTGTCGCAAGCGACGCTCGGCGAACACTTCTCCTTTCTCCCGCCGGAATCGCTGTGGTATCCGTGGATGCCCGGGCAGAATGCGACCGGCCGCCTGCGTGTCCTCACCCCGGCAGGAACCGCCGCTTGGGGGCCTGCCGCCGAGGAGACGATCATCGAGCGCGAGGGCCGGCGAACAACCGACTTCGTGTGGCACCGCCCGGCGCACCGATTGGCGCTCGCCTGGAGCGACTGGAAGTCCGCCCAGGTACAGCGCAATCAGCTGGTGCTGGAGCTGGTGCTGCCTCCCGAGCGGCTCCAGGAACGCAGTCGGCTCTACACGTTGACGCTGCAAAAAGTGGACTTCTACGGCCGGGCCTTCTACCCCCTGCCCTGGGAGCGCCTGAACCTCCTCGGCCAACCGGACGCAGGAGCCTTCGGGGACGGCCATGGCCTCATCGTGTTGCCCGAGGATCAGCTCACCGTGCACCTGCTGGGCCATCCGTTGCTCGATCGGCTCCTGGCGCGGCAATGGTTCGGCGAGTTGCTCCAGTTCGACCCCCGGCAGGCGGTGATCGAGCAGGGATGGGTAGAGTTCGCCACCCGGCTCTACCTGGAGGCCGTCTCGGCGCAAGAGGCTCAAGCGTTTTGGGAGAGCGAAGGACGCTGGCTGACCCGGCTCGCCCAGCCCGAGGTGGCCTGGCATTTCAAGGTGCCGTGGATCCTAAGGCTGATCGAGTCCCGTCTGGGCCGGGCCGCCTTCTGGGAGCTGAACCAGGAGTTCTTTCAGCGCCACCTTTACCGGCAAGTCACCATGGCGGATTATCTCGAACTGGCCGAAGAGATCCTGGCCGGGGAGCCGCCCGGCGATCAGCTGCGGCAAATCGTCCAGCCGTGGTTTCAGGACACCTCGATTCCGGTGCTCGCCTACTCGGCGCAGGTGATTGACAGCTCGCCCCCTCAGCTCGTCGTGCAGGTGAATCAGCAAACCGAGCAGCCTTGGCAGCTGGCCCTCGATCTCGATATCCGGCAGGAGGGCCCCTCCGGCTCGCGCTCCCTGCGGCGGGAGACGCTTGTCATCCAGGAGGCCATCGAGCAATTCATGTTCACTGTGCCGCAGGGGGCGATCACCGTGCAGCTGGATCCGGAGTGGAGGGTGCTGTGCAAACGCACCCGGATGGACGAACAACCGGGGAAAGGACTGCCTCCCGGGAATCGTGATCTGGAATGGGATTGACAATCCGGTCGTACGCCGGGAGGCCCGGGTCCTGCAACGGGGAAAGATCCCGGCGGTCCTGATCATCGGCGGGCCGGTCCTGACCGGGCTGCTGTTCATCGTTTATCATTCGTTCCTGATCCTTCAGTCCACGCTCGATCCCGCTCGGGCGCAAAGCGGAAGGGCACTTTTCAGCGTCCTCAGCCTGACGCTGTTCTGGGGCTTGATGCTGTTCGTGCCGGCGCTGGTGGGCGCTTCGATCAACAAGGACCGCCGGGCGGGAACCCTGAGCACCCTGAGGATGACCCATTTGAACGCCTGGCAGATCCTGCTGGGCAAGCTGGTCGCCTTCTGCGCCTTTTACTCCCTAGTGTTTCTGGTCACCACTCCCATTGTCGGTATGACGTTTCTCCTCGGCGGGGTGTCGGTCTCGGAGTTCATCGGAGTGTTCTTCCTGACGCTGGCGGCGGCCCTGCAATGCTCGGTCCTGTCGCTGATGGCGGGGCTGCTCTTCCGGCGAAGCGCCACCGCATTGCTCGGAGGCGCACTCCTGGCGCTTGTTTACATCCTTCTGCTTCCGAACCTTCCCGGACTGCTCCAGCATCTCTGCAACTCCCTGTTGAAATACTTCCCCGCGTGGGAGTTCCTCAAATCCTTTCAAGACAGCATGACCGCGCTGCAAGATCTGGTTCCGTACGTTTTTCCCTCAGCCGCCCTCGGAAAAGTCTTTGCCCCCGGGAGCATGCCTACGGTGGCCTTGGGCTTGCTGCAAGCGCCCTTCTGGATGGTCACGATGGCGGGGGCCGCCGGCACCTCCCTGCTGACGCTCGCCCTGACGGCCTATCTCATGCGCAAGGAGCTGTGGCTGCGCCCGGCGCGGGGGCTGGGCTTTCGCCTGGCGCGAGGCAAGGGGAAATCCTACCGGGCTGAAAACCTGCTGGACGAACGGCGCAATCCTTTCCTGGCCTGGGAAATGGAGCGCCATCCGGTATGGAGGCATCGCCGCAAGGTGGCCGCCGGCGTGGGATTGTTAGGCTACGGGCTGTTCATGCTTTTTGTGTTCTTGATGCCGATGGAGAACTTCGAGATGCTCTTTAGGGGTTCCGGCTGGCTTTTCTTGAAGCTGGTGTCCGCATATGTGATGTTCATCCCGATTATTTATTGCAGCCAGACCGTCGTTCGAGAGAAGGAAATGGGAACTTACGACGCGTTGGTTCTGACCCTCTTGCAGCCCAAACAGATCCTGGTGTCCAAACTGAAAAGCTGCTTTCTCTACGTCGCGCCGGTGCTTGCGCTCGCCGCCGTCGTCTGTCTGCTCGGTCACTTCACTTACCGGCAGATGGAGTTCCCTTTCGGGCTGGAAGAAATGAATTTCGTCTGGCTCGCCTTCCAGGTCGTGCGGTGTATCTACTACGCGATGTTGGGCATCTTCTTCAGCCTGTATTGCCGCACGACACTGCAAGCGCTCGCCTTCACCGCCGGGGCGGAGATCCTACTCACCCTGCCTTACGCATTCATCACCTACATCTTCGGCTGTTGCGGCCTTGGAGCATCCATGGCGTTCCTGGACCTGCCCATGTTTCATTCAGACGGCTGGGGCATGCAAATAGTGCTGGTGTACGCCATGGCCCTGATCCGCTACTCGGTCCGGGCGGTGTTTTTGTTCATCGTTGCGCGCGTTTTGTACGACCGCTCGATCAACCTCATGCGCTTCGAGTCCTACCGACGCTGAGCGTTCGGGCTCTGGCCTAGGCGAGTCCTTACCCTTTGCCAGTAAAGAACTTATGTATTCAGCCAATCGTGATTGACCTCACCGGGCGATTTTGCTAATATGAAATGTCGAGGGTACCAGGTATGCCG
>Ga0068714_10005764_pt1 | contig 12964 bp, 10 predicted proteins | sample MTBNYHSulfiMetaG_FD_62988 | JGI IMG/M metagenome (GOLD analysis project Ga0068714, IMG submission 62988) | Enrichment culture microbial communities from rom New York Harbor, USA that are MTBE-degrading - MTBE-NYH (New York Harbor Sulfidogenic)... | ecosystem: Environmental > Aquatic > Marine >... | reverse complement strand
GCCTCGGCGGCTTCCCGACGGCGCTCCCGCTCGGGCTCGTACAGCCGGGCCAGCACGCTTTGCTGCGGCAGCTTCTCCCCGTCCAGCTCGTAGCGCATGCCCCCGTGGACCTCCTCGAAGAAGCGAACCCAGGCGCTGCGCCCGGTCACTGCCTTCTCGGCCAGGATCTTTTCCTCCGGCTCGCTCAGGAGGTGGGGCCGATAGCGCCGCGCCAGGAGCAGCCAGAAGCGGTAGTGCGAGAGCGCGGGATCGTCGAGCAGGACTCCGGCCCGGTCATCCGGGAGGTTGGCCCACTCCAGCTCCAGGAACAGCAAGCTCTGGTGAAGCCGGGAGGAGTGCTCCTGCATCCTCTGCAGGAGCGCGCCCCTGGCCGGATCCTCCGTGTCGGTGGACCAGGACAGGTAGGCGAAGGTGGCCGCCCGGGCCGAGCGCTCCACGATCTGCTCGTACTCGGTCAGCAGCTCGTGTAACTCCGCCGCGGCGATCACGGCCAGCTGATCGCGATAGCGCTCTCCCAGCGCCTCGGCTCGGCGCAGGGTCTCCTCCAGGTCGCGGGAGAGATCGGGGTCGTCGGCTCCGCTGTAGAGGTCCTTCAGGTCCCATAGGATCTGTTCCGCGCCGGTTACCTTGCTGCTGCTCATCGAGCTCCTCCCGGGTTGACTTGGGCTTATCATAGCAGACACGCCCCGATCGTGTCACAGGGCACGGGCAAGCACGACGAAAGCGCAGCAGGACGGCGGGAGCTCAGGCGGGTGCTGCTCGCGCCCGCAGTGCGCTCCTCAGAGCTTCCCGGCCACCTCTTTGAGGGTGTCCACCAGCCGGTTCAGGACCTCGTCGATCTGCTCCCGGGTGATGATCAGGGGCGGCTCGAAGCGCACGGTGTTGGCGCTGATGAGCGTCCCCGCCACCAGCACTTTGCGCTTGAACAGGCCGGCAGCGACCTTGTAGCCGATCTCGGGGGTGCAGAAGTGCTGTCCGATCAGCAGGCCCTTGCCCGTGATGCTCGCGTAGACCTGGGGATAGTGCCCGGCGAGCTCCTTGAGCTGTCCGAGGAAGTACTCCCCGAGCTCCGCGGCCCGCTCGGGCAGACGGTCCCGGAGGGTGACGTGGATGGCCGCGATGGCCGCGGCGCAGCCCATGGGGTTCCCGCCGGTGGTGGTGGTGTGGATGAAGGGATTGGGGTCCTCGAAGGCCTTCCAGATCTCGGCGTTGCCCATGAAGGCGCCGATGGGCATGACCCCGCCCCCCAGGGACTTGGCCACGCAGAGGATGTCCGGGACCACATCCCAGTGGTTCAAGCCCCAGAGCCTGCCGGTCCGGCCCAGGCCGGTCTGGACCTCGTCGGCGATGAGCAGGATGCCGTGCTCCGTACACAGCTCCCGCACCCGGGGCCAGTAGTCGTCCGGCGGCACGATCGCCCCGGCCTCGCCCTGGATCGGCTCGGCGATGAAGCCGCAGAGCTCCACGCCCACGGCGGCGCAGATCTCCAGCTGCTTCTCCAGGGCCTCGGCGTCGCCGAAGGGCACGTAGAAGGTCTGTCCGCCGTAGGGCTGCAGCGCCTTGCGGTAGTCTTTCTTGCCCATGACGCTCAGTGAACCGAGGGTCTTGCCGTGAAAGGCCTTGACCGTGGCGATGAAGTTGTGCTTGCCCGTGTGGAGCCGGGCGATCTTGAGGGCCCCTTCGATGGTCTCGGTGCCGCTGTTGACCAGGAAGGCGTGGTCGATGTCTCCCGGGGTGATCTGGGAGAGCAGATTGGCCAGGGCGGCCCGCAGGGGGTCCATCAGCTCCTGGGTCGGGATCCCGGACTTGCCCGCCTGGGCCCGCACCGCGGCCACGACCTCGGGGTGGGACCAGCCCAGGTCCAGGGCTCCGTAGCCCCCGAGGCAGTCGATGTACTGATTGTCGAACACGTCGTAGTAGTAGATCCCTTCTCCCCGCCACTCCGTGCCCGCGTAGTCGCCCGCCTCGGTCACTGATTTCCTGTATTCCACCCAGCCGGCGTTGAAATGCCGGACGAAGTTGTCGACGGTCTCCCGGGAGACCGCCTTGGCGGTTTCCCTGTCCAGAGTGGTCTGGCCGATGATCCCCAGCCAGCGCGCGGCGTATTCCGCTGCTTCTCGGTAGCTCTCCATGAAATCCTCTCTCTCTTCGTCAGGCCGATTCGGTACCCAGTGATACTTTTTCGCACTCAGTATAAGCCGCAATCGGTATCTGTCAAGGCAAAACTCGGTTGACAGGGGGATATCCCTTGATTAGCATCGGGGGTGTCATGGCCCGTCCTCTGAAGGGAACCCCCCGCCGCGACGGCTTCCGGATGCCCGGGGAGTTCGAGCCCCACCGGGGTTGCTGGATGCTCTGGCCCGAACGGCCGGACAACTGGCGGCTGGGGGCCAAACCGGCCCAGAAGGCCTTCGCCGAAGTCGCTTGCGCCATTGCCCGCTTCGAGGCGGTGACCGTGGGGGTTTCGGCGGCCCAATTCCAGAACGCCCGGCGCTGTCTCCCGGAGGAGGTCAGGGTGCTCGAGCTGTCCTGCAACGACTCCTGGATGCGGGACGTGGGCCCGACCTTCGTGGTCGACCCGGGAGGTGCAGTCCGGCTGGTGGACTGGCGGTTCAACGCCTGGGGGGGCTTGCGGGGCGGCCTGTATTTCCCCTGGGACCAGGACGCCCTGGTGGCGAGGAAGGTCGGCGAGATCGAGGGGCTCGACCGGTACGCGGCGCCGCTCATCCTCGAGGGCGGATCGATTCACGTGGATGGGGAAGGCACCGTGATCGCCACCGAGCAGTGCCTGCTCAACCCCAACCGCAACCCGGAGCTCGGTCGCCGGGACATCGAGGAGCTGCTCCGGGAGTACCTGGGCGTGGAATCGATCCTCTGGCTCGGCAAGGGGGTCTACAACGACGAGACCGACGGGCACGTGGACAACCTGTGCAGCTTCGTCCGTCCCGGGGTGGTGGCCTTGACCTGGACCGAGGACCGCAGCGATCCCCAGTACGAGATCTCCGCAGACGCCCTCGAGCGGCTGGAGAGGGCGACCGACGCCCGGGGCCGCCGGGTGGAAGTCCACAAGATCGAGCAGCCTGGGCCGCTCACCATCACCCGGGAGGAGTGTGACGGGGTGGACCGGGTGGAGGGGACCCTGCCGCGCCAGGAGGGGGACCGCCTGGCCGCCTCGTACATCAACTTCTACGTGGCCAACGGCGCAGTGGTGGTCCCCCAGTTCGGGGATCCCCAGGACCCGGCGGCCCTGGCCGGGCTCGCCGAGCTGTTTCCCGGACGGGAGGTCGTGGGCGTGTACGCCCGGGAGATCCTGCTGGGGGGCGGGAACATCCACTGCATCACCCAGCAGCAGCCCCTGGGCGGGAATCGGCTGGGGTAGGCACTGCACCAGGAGGAGAACATGCACAGCCTTACGGGAAGGGATTTTCTCGACATCGACGACTTCTCCAGGGAGGAGCTCCTCCTCATCCTGGAGACCGCCCGGCAGCTCAAGCTGGAGGCCAAGCGTGGGCACTTTCCGCGCTACCTGGAGAACAAGGCCCTGGGGCTGCTCTTCGATCAGCCCTCCACCCGCACCCGGATCTCCTTCGAGCTAGGCATGCAGCAGCTCGGCGGGTACGTCCTGTACCTGAAACCGGGGGAGATCCACCTGGGCAAGAAAGAGACGATCGGGGACACGGCCCGGGTCCTGAGCCGCTACCTGGACGCGATCATGATCCGCTGGAACAACCACCGGGAGATGAAGGAGCTCGCCGACGGCGCCGAGGTGCCCGTGATCAACGGGATGACCGAGGTCAACCACCCCTGCCAGGCCCTGGCGGACGTGCTCACCGTGATGGAGCGCTTCGACAGCCTCGAGGGGCTCAAGGTTGCCTTCTTCGGGGACCGAACCCAGCCGGCCAACTCCCTGGGCGCCCTGTGCTCCAAGCTGGGCCTGTCCTTCGTTCACTGCGCCCCGGGCAAGTACGCCATCGAGCCACAATGGGCCGAGCTCTTCCGGCGCAACAATGCCCGCTCCGGTGGCAGCTTCCTTCAGACCGAGGACATCGCCGAAGCCACCCGGGGCACTCACGTGGTCTACACCGACGTGTGGTGGTGGATCGGGCAGGAGAGGGAGGAGGGGGAGCGGCGCCAGGCCTTTGCCCCCTACCAGGTGAACGAGGCCCTGATCGCCCGGTGCGACAGGAACGTGATCTTCGAGCACTGCCTGCCTGCCTCCAGGGGGCTGGAAGTCACCGATGGGGTCATGGACGGGCCGCACTCGGTGATCTTCGACCAGGCAGAGAACAGGATGCACACCGAAAAGGCGCTCCTGGTGCTGCTGCTGTCCTGAGTCGTGCCGCGGTCGTCTGAGCTCGACCGTCTGCCGGGAACTTGACACGGCCCTTGCGCTGTCGCATTGTGGAGCCAATATGGCACAGCAAGTTACCGATTCGGACCGGAGATCCCAGCCGATACACCCCTTCACGCCCTTCGATGCCCTGGATTACCGCATCCTGCAGGAGCTGCACAAGAACGCCCGGGCTTCCGCGGCCGAGGTGTCCCGGGCTGTCCGGGCCAACGAGCGCACGGTGCGCAAGCGCATCGACCGGCTGGTGGCCATGGGCGTGGGGCGCTTCACCCTGGTCCTGGAGCCCCGGGTGTTCGGGTACGGCATCTCCGTCGATATCTTCCTGAGCATCGATCCGGAGCGCGAGAATCGAGTCGTGTCGCAGCTTCTGGGGATGCCCGAGATCTCGTACCTGGCCTTCAATCTCGACAACACGGAGCTTTCGGTCGAGGCACGCTTCAAGACCAACGAGGAGTTCCACGAGTTCCTGAACTACACCCTCCCGGCGATCGAGGGGCTCGAGGTCAAGGACTACGCCCTCGTCCCCCGGGTCATGCGCAACATCGACGAGTGGCTGCCCCCGCCCGAGACCTTCGGGATAACGACGCAGGAGTAGTGCTGAATCGGAACCGCCAGGGGCACAAACAGGCCGCCGCTGGAGCTGTTCCGGAAGAACAATTCTTGCTTTCCCCGAAAGGCTCCTCTATACTGGCGGCACTGCGGTGAGCCAGGAGAGGAGGGGCCTCATGAGACCCGAGCCGTTCGTCCACCCGTACATCCCCAACTCCGTGCCCGAGCTCCGGCAGGCGATGCTGGACGAGATCGGCATCCCCGGCCCGGAGGCGATCTACGCCGAGATCCCGGAGGAGCTTCGGCTCAAGCGCCCGCTGGACCTGCCGGAGCCGATCCCGGGGGAGATGGAGCTCAAGGGCCACGTCGAGGCGATTCTCAGGAAGAACCTGACCTGCGAGGAGTACCTCAGCTTTCTCGGCGGCGGCTGCTGGCGCCACTACGTGCCCGCGGTGGTCGACGAGATCGTGAACCGGTCGGAATACCTGACCGCCTACTGCGGGATGAACTACTCCGACCTGGGCAAGTACCAGGCGCGTTTCGAGTTCAACAGCCTGATGGGCGAGCTCCTGGACCTGGACGCGGTCAGCGAGCCGATCTACGACTGGGGCACGGCCGCCGGCCTGTCCATGCGCATGGCCTCGAGGATCACCGGCCGCAGCGAGGTCCTGGTGCCGGGCACGATCTGTCCCCAGCGCCTCGCTGAGATCCGGACGCTCTGCCAGCCGGAGCCCATGCCCGGCAGCATCCGGGTCAGGCTCGTCGACTGGGACCCGGAAAGCGGCGGGCTGGACCTTACGGACCTGAAGCGCAAGCTCTCGGAGGAGACCGCGGCGGTGTACATCGAGAACCCGTCCTACCTGGGCTTCATCGAGGAGCAGGGCGGGGACGTCGCAGAGCTGGCCCGGAAAAAAGGGGCTCTCACCGTGGTGGGAGTCGACCCCATCTCCCTCGGGATCCTGGAGCCCCCGGCCCGGTACGGCGCGGACATCGTATGCGGCGATCTCCAGTCGCTCGGGATTCACCCTCACTGCGGCGGAGGGCAATCCGGGTTCATCGCCTTCCGGGACGAGGAGACCTACGTGGCCGAATGTCCGCTGGCCATCTACAGCCTCGTGGAGACGGTGCGGGAGGGACAGTACGCCTTCGCGGAGGTCCGGGCTGAACGCACCTCCTACGGCCTGCGGGACAGGGGGAAGGACTGGGTCGGCACCGCCTCCGGTCTGTGGACGATCGCCGCCGCGGTGTACCTCGCCCTGATGGGCCCCCAGGGTATGCGCGAGGTCGGCCAGAGCATCGTGCAAACCTCGAGGTACGCCAGGAAGCTGCTCGCCGAGATCCCGGGGGTCAGGATCCCCTTGCGTTCCCCGAGCTTCAAGGAGTTCGTGGTCAACTTCGACGCCACGGGAAAGAGCGCGGCTCAGGTCAATCGGGCCCTGCTGGAGCATCGCATCTTCGGGGGCAAGGACCTGAGCGCCGAGTTTCCCCGGCTGGGCGGGAGTGCCCTGTACTGCGTTACGGAGATGCACAGCAAGGAAGACCTCGAGCGCCTGGCCGCGGCCCTGAGGGAGGTGTTGAGATGAAGAAGGCAGCCTTGCGCCGCTACCATGCCCCGGCCTACGACGAGCCGATCGTCACGGAGATGGGGCGCAAAGGACAGCGGGGGATCATACCGCCGAGGGCGGACCCGGAAATCGCCCGCAGCGTCGGGGCGGCGGAGCAGCTCGTGCCCCGGAAGATGTACCGGAGCCGGCCCCCGGCCCTGCCCGAGATCGACCAGTACCACGTCCTCAGCCACTACCTGCGCCTGTCCCAGATGACCCTGGGGATGGAGACGGGAACCGACATCAGCGAAGGGACCTGCACCATGAAGTACAGCCCCAAGATGCACGAGCAGCTGGTGCGCCTGCCCCAGGTGACGGAGGTGCACCCGCTGCAGCCGGAAGACACGATCCAGGGAATCCTGGAGATCGCCTACCGCCTGCGGGGCTTCCTGAACGAGATCTCGGGGATGAGCGAGTTCAGCTTCCAGACCGGCGGCGGGGCCCACGCCACTTACCTCAACGCCTGCCTGGTCCGGAAGTACCACGAGAGCCGGGGCGAGCTGGCCCGGCGCGCCGAGATGATCACCACCCAGTTCACCCACCCGTGCAACGCCGCCACCCCGGCCACGGCGGGCTTCAGGGTCATCATCCTGCCCCACAAGAACGGCTACCCGGACCTGGAGGCCCTGAAAGCCGTGGTCTCCGAGCGCACCGCCGGGATCCACATGACCAACCCCGAGGACACCGGGATCTACAACCCGAGGGTCAGGGAGTTCACCGACGTCGTCCACGATGCGGGGGGGCTTTGCTTCTACGACCAGGCCAATGCCAACGGGCTGCTGGGGATCGCCCGGGCCCTGGAGGCGGGCTTCGACGCCTGCCACTTCAACCTGCACAAGACCTTTTCCTCCCCCCATGGCTGCGAGGGCCCGGCCAGCGGCGCCTACGGCTGCACGGAAAGGCTGGCCCCGTTCCTGCCGGTTCCGGTCATCACCCACCGGCAAGGAAGCTACCACCTGGACTACGACCGGCCCGAGAGCATCGGCAAGATTCGCAGCTTCTACGGGAACCTCCAGTGCGTGATCCGGGCCTACGCCTGGATCCTGAGCATGGGAGCGGAGGGTCTGAAGACCGCCGCGGAGATCTCGGTGATCAACAACAACTACCTCGAGAAGCTCCTGATGCGGATCCCGGGGATCACCCACCCGTACGCCGAGGGCAAGAGACGCTTCGAGCAGGTGCGCTACAGCATGGAGACCCTGAAGGCGGAAACCGGGTTCGGCTCCCACGACATCCAGGACCGGATGGTGGACTTCGGCATCCAGAGCTACTGGCTGAGCCACCATCCCTTCGTGGTGCCGGAGCCCTTCACCCCGGAGCCCTGCGAGACGTACTCTAAGGAGGACCTCGAGTACTGGGCCGCGGTGATCGAGCAGGCCTGCCGGGAGGCCAGGGACAACCCCGAGATCATCCGGGGCGCTCCCCACAACCAGGCGGTCGGCCGAATCAAGGACTTCTCGGCGGCCGACGACCCGGCGCGCTGGGCCATCACCTGGAGGGGCTGGCAGAAGAAGAAGGCTTCGCGGCAGGCCGGGAGGGCGCAGCAGTGACGTGTCCGGACAGGTTCAAGGGACGGGTGGCCGTGGTCACCGGGGTCGCCGGCACGGAGGGGATCGGTTTCGCCGCCGCCCGCCGGCTGGCCGCGGAGGGGGCCGTGATCGGTGCGGCGGACATCTCGGACCTGGTACGGGAGCGAGCCGAGGAGCTCCGCGGGGCGGGGCACGAGGTGCGGGCCTTCCGGGAGGATCTGAGCGTCCGGGAGGGGCCGGAGAGAATCGTCGAGGCGATGATCCGGGAGTTCGGCAGGATCGACGTCCTGCTCAACATCGCCGGGATGGCGATCATGGGCGGACCGGGGGAGGTGTTCAAGAGCGTCGCGGAGCTCAGCGAAGAGGAGTGGGAGTTCAGCATGCGCATCAACCTGAAGACGACCTTCGCCTGCGCCAGGGCGGTGCTGCCGGGGATGCTGGAGCGGGGATACGGCAGGATCGTGAACATGTCCTCGGTGACCGGACCGCTGGTGTCCAACCCCGGAGAGGCCCCCTACAGCGCCGCCAAGGCGGCGGTGGCCGGGTTCACCCGGGCCCTGGCCCTGGAGGTGGGCCGACACGGCATCACCGCCAACGCCGTCGCACCCGGCTGGATCCGGACCGGAAGCAGCACGCCGCAGGAGCTGGAGGCGGGCAGGAACACGGCCCTGGGACGCCCGGGGACTCCGGAGGAGGTGGCCGCCCTGTTCGCCTTTCTGGCCTCCGAGGACGCCGGCTACATCACCGGCCAGCTCCTGGTGGTCGACGGTGGGAACATCATCCAGGAGTACAAGGGCGCGAGAGAGCTGTACTACTGAGGCCCCGATGGCGCCGGCGAAGCTCGGGTTGATCGTGAACCCCGTGGCCGGGCTGGGCGGCCGGGTCGGCCTCAAGGGCAGTGACGGGCCGGAGGTCTGGCGGCGAGCCCTGAGCCTGGGTGCGGTGCCGGAGTCGCCGGCGAGGGCGGCACGGGCCCTGGAGAGACTGGTGGATCTGCCGGATCCCCCGCAGGTGCTCACAGCCCCGGGGGAGATGGGGGAAGAGGAGGCCCGGGCGTGCGGCCTTGTCCCCCGGGTCGTGGGCGCCGCGACCCGGGGAGCGACCACTCCGGCGGACACGGTAGCGGCCGCGGCGGCCATGGCCGGGGAGGGCGTGGATCTCATCCTGTTCGCCGGCGGGGACGGCACGGCCCGGGACATCTACCGCGCCGTGGGCCAGCGGGTGCCGGTTCTGGGCGTGCCCAGCGGGGTGAAGATCCATTCCGGGGTGTTCGCCGCCAGCCCATCCCACGCCGGGGAGGTTGCGCGGCTGTACATGACCGAGCGCTCCGGCGTTCCCCTTCGCGAAGCCGAGGTCATGGACATCGACGAGCACGCCTTCCGGGAGAACCGCCTGTCCGCCCGCCTGTACGGGTACCTGAGGATTCCCTACCTGCGGGAGCACCTGCAGGGCTCGAAGAGCGGGAGCAGCAGGGCAGAGAAGGTGAGCTTCGACGAAATCGCCTCCGACATCATCCTGGGGATGGAGCCGGGCACCCTGTACCTGGTCGGGCCCGGGACCACCACCCGGGCCATCATGGACAGGCTCGGGCTGCCGTGCACGCTCCTGGGGGTCGACGCCGTCCTCGACCGGCAGGCCGCGGGCCTGGACCTGAACGAGGAGCGGATTCTCGCCCTTCTGGGAGACCGGCCGGGGCGCATCGTCGTGAGCGTGATCGGCGGGCAGGGCTACATTCTCGGGCGGGGCAACCAGCAGATCAGCCCCCGGGTGATTCGCGCCGTGGGGGCGAAGAACATCCTGGTGGCGGCGGCGGAGGACAAGCTGGCGGCTCTCGGGGACCGGCCCCTGCGGGTGGATACCGGCGATCCCGGGCTGGACCAGGAGCTTGCCGGCTACGCCTCGGTGGTCGTCGGGCTGAACCGGCGCCGGGTCTGTCCCGTGAGCGCCTGAGGGGCGCGGGGCCGCCGCGCAGGGAGTGCGGACGGCGGTTCTGATTCGGCCCTCGAGTTGTCGAAAACGTGCACGCGCCTGGTCATTTCGGAAAAAAAAAGTTGCTTCCCGCCTCGACCCATTCTATACTGACGCATCACACCGCTTTCTCTTAAGGAGGAAAGGATGAACGGTGCGTACGAACATGGGGGGTGGGTGCTCATCGGCCTGGCCATCTACATGGTCTTCATGGTGCTCATTGGCTGGTGGGCCTCCAAGCGGGTCAAGAACACCGCGGACTTCCTCGTCGCAGGCCGGCGGCTGGGCCTGTTTCTCTGCACGGGGACGCTGTTCGCCACCTGGTTCTGTTCGGGCACTGCAATGGGGGGCGCCGGCAACGCCTACATCTTCGGCAACCAGGGGGTGATCTTCGATCCCTGGGGCGCAGCGCTGTGCCTGTTCATTGCCGGCTTTTTCTTCGTCCGGCTCATGCGCCGGGGCAAGTACCTGACCCTGGTCGACATGTTCCAGATCCGCTACGGCAAGGGGGTGGGCCTGTGCTCCACCTTCTCCCTGATAGTGGCCGAGATGGGGTGGACCGGGGCGCAGCTCGTGGCCTTCGGCACGATCATCCACTTCTTCGCCGGGGTGCCCCTCTGGCTGGGCATCACCATCTCGACGATCATCCTGGTCGTGTACACCTACCTGGGCGGCATGTGGGCCGTGACCCTGACCGATGCGGCCCAGATGATCATCCTGACGGTCGGCATGATCATCATGATCTCCATCGCCGTTCCCCTGGTCGGGGGGCTCAAGGAGGTCTTCTCCAACGACCCGAGCGGCAACTGGCTGGGCATAAACCAGTGGTCCTTCATACCGACTCCGGAGAAGGCGGCGGACCCTGAGCTGGGCAACGCCGGGTTCATGTACTACACCGGGTACAAGGGCTGGTTCTACTGGCTCGGGGCCTGGATGGCCATCGGCCTGGGATCCATCCCGGCCCAGGACCTGATGCAGCGGGTGCTGTCGGCCAAGAACGAGAAGGTGGCCACGGGCGCCTCCTACATTTCCAGCGCCCTGTACATCGTGATCGGCATGATGCCCGTGATCGTGGGCATGATCTACTTCAGGCTCAACCCGGATCTCACCATCGAGGAGGCCCTCAACTCGATCCTGCTCCACATGGCCGCGGAGCACCTGCCGCCGTTTCTCACCGTGATCTTCGTCAGCGCCCTGGTGGCGGCCCTGATGTCCTCCTCGGACAGCGCCATCCTGGCCACCTCGTCCATGATCGGGTACAACGCCTACAAGCTCTTCAAGCCAGACGTCACCGAAAAGCAGACCCTCCGGGCCACCCGGATCGCGGTCCCGATCGTGACGGTGGTCTCTCTGGCCCTGGCCCTGTGGCTGCAGGTGATCTACAACCTGATGGTCATCGCCTGGTCCCTGCTCCTGGTGTCCCTGTTCGCCCCGTACGCCGCCGCCTACTGGTGGAAGAAGGCCAACCGCTCCGGCGCCTTCGCCGCGTTCTTCGGGGGCTTCGCCGTCTGGGTGATCACCTACTTCATCCATCTGCCGGCCACCAAGGAGGCGAACCTCGGGATCGTCGAGGAGGGGGTCGTGTACATGGACTGGGCGATCTGGGACTCCGTGTATATTTCCTCCGTATGGGGGTTCATCGCCTCGGTGGCGCTGCTGATCGTGGTCTCCCTGGCCACCCAGAAGAAGGACCCGGCGATGCCGCTCCTGGACATGGACGGCAACCCGGTGGATCGGAGGCACCAGCTGGGCATCCGCTTCCGAAAGACCGCCAACGGGTAGCGACCCTGCCGGGGCACGCTTTTCGGGGGTCAGGGGGCAGTGAGCGTGCATGTGCGCGTCGTGACCGGCCGCCTGGGCCTGGATCTCGCCGGCGGCGAGGCCCTGCTGGCCAACTGGAGCCGACGAGGCCGGGCCTGGGAGTTCCTTCCCCGTTCGGTGTCCCTGGTGCGCCGCACTCCCGGGCCGCGGTCTTAGGCAGGGGGATCGGAGACCGGGAAATGCGTCCCCGGACGCAAGTGAAGCTGCTGCGGCGGGTTCCGGTGCCGGGCTGAATCACGGCCCTGCGGATGCAGGCGAAAGCTCGAGGTGCTCAACGTCCTCGCGGCGGCAAGCAGCTTCGGCTCACGCTCCTGCCTGACTCACTGCGGGACTATTCAATGAGCGCGTACAGATCGATGGTCGGACCTCCTGCAGTAGCTGTTCCGCTGGCCTTCGTGGAATCGTCCTCGAGGATGTAGACGCTCACGTCACCGGTCCCTCCGTTGTCGACACGGATGAAGGCCAAAAAGGGGCGCTGGGAGCTCCAGAGTTCGAAGTCAATAGACCATGGAGAGCTCGCCGTGACAGACACGATGTCATGGCTCTTGTCCTGGTAGCGGATCGCCAGGGAATCGGAGTTCCCGCTGATGTTGTACTGTACCGTCTTGGTAAGCCTCAACTCACAGCTGACCAGGCTGAGCAGGAGTGCGATGATCAGCGCCGCAACAGGTATCCGTTTCATGGTTCTCCTCCTGCCTATCAAGTATAGTCAGATTACATCGAGATTCAACTGAAAAGGGCCCCCAGGTCCGTGAGGCAAACGGCGGCAGTCGGGATTGGTGCACACAATACGAACTGCGCGCTGGAGCGAGTCGGACCGGGCTCGGCCGCGGGGGGGGCTCCGCCGTGGCCGCTCAGGACCCCGGCAGGGTCGCCCTGTGCGCTCCCGCAGCCCCCGGGGTTGCCTATTCCCCGTGTCCCTTCTCGGCCAGAGGCACCCTGCCGTGCCTCAGGCGCCCGCGGAGGTCCTCCACGATCCCGTACAGGCTCGGGACCACGAACAGGGCCGTGAGGGTGGAGAAGATCAGACCGAAGATGATCGTGCTGGCCATCGGCTGCCAGACCACGGACTTGCCTCCCAGGCCCAGCGCCGTGGGCAGGAGCCCGGCGATCGTGGTCAGGGAAGTCAGCAGGATCGGCCG
>Ga0068714_10005762_pt1 | contig 12968 bp, 8 predicted proteins | sample MTBNYHSulfiMetaG_FD_62988 | JGI IMG/M metagenome (GOLD analysis project Ga0068714, IMG submission 62988) | Enrichment culture microbial communities from rom New York Harbor, USA that are MTBE-degrading - MTBE-NYH (New York Harbor Sulfidogenic)... | ecosystem: Environmental > Aquatic > Marine >... | reverse complement strand
AATCTATAGCTGTACTAAAAAGAAAAGGCTCAGGTTTATATCATTTCTGAGCCTTTTTAACTTGGTAATAATAAAATTTTTTTACGATTTTTCTCTAATATTTTTCAGCAATCTCTTTAATCTCTACATATTTATTTCTTTTTCCTTGAGCATAGTTCTTTTTTAAAAATATGTTCCCCAAAAAAATATATTTTGACAATTAATTTCTTCCTCGCCTTTTCTTTTTTCTCTGGGCTGCTATTAATTTTCTCTTTCTTCTTTCACTTGGTTTTTCATAGTATTCATGTCTCTTAATATCAGAGATAATGCCACTTTTCTGGCATTCCTTCTTAAAGCGCTTTAGCGCATGATCAAATTCTTCGTCCTCTCTTACCCTTATTGTTGCCATACCTTCACCCCCTTTTCTGCCATGATAAGTCATCAAAAATGACCAGCAAGTTGACCAAGTTATTTAACATTATATAGTATCACTCCAAAATGTTCAAGATTTAATATTTTGCAAAAATTATTTAAAACAATATTCTAATCAGAAAAAAATATCAAAAAGAATGAGTTCTCTTCTTATTTATTTTTAGTCTAAAAAATCATTTTCTTTACTAAATTAATTTGTTATGTTAGACTGTTAACTAGTCAAAATATATTGTTAAAGTTTAAATAATGAATACCAAAATGAAAGGAGATTTACTTAATTGATGGTAAAATTAAGAAAACTATCTAAAATTAGCACTTTTTTTTGTGTCACTTTTTTGCTTCTTATGTCATTATCTTTACAGGGAGTAGCCATTCAGGAACAGGATGACAGTCAAGAGCCATTGGCTGTTATTAATGGGGAAATTGTTACACTGGAAGATTTTGATCAATACTGGGATATGATTCCTGATAATTACAAGGTGCAACTAAATAAGGAAGATGTATTAGAGCAGCTCATTACTCAAACTTTATTAATTCAGAAGGCAGATGAACTCAACCTGCGTGAGGATCCTGATGTAGCCTTTCAGATAAAAAATACTGTTGATCAGATATTGATACAATTTTTGCTGGAAAAGGAAATTGTTGATAAAATCGCATTAACCGATGAAAATATCGCATCCTATTACGAAGAAAATAAAGAGAATTATTGGCAGGAAGAAGAAGTGCATGCACTTAATATTTTAGTGGAAACAGAAGAGCAGGCACAGGAGGTTATTAAACAATTAGAAGAAGGCCAGGAATTTGCTTCATTAGCCAAAGAGATCTCAATTGCTTCCAGTGCTTCCGCAGGAGGAGATATTGGTTTTATTAGTAAGGGAACATTAATGACTGAAATCGAGGAACAGGTATTTATTCTAAATCCAGGTGAAATCAGTGAAATTATACCAACCGAAAATGGTTTTCATATCTTTAAGGTATTGGAAAAAAACCCCTCGGGTTATTTAGAACTGGCTGAGGTCCAAGCAGAAATTGAAAGCCAATTACTTCCCTTAAAACAACAAGAAGTCTTTGATCAATATTTGAAGGATATCGAAGACCAAGCAGTGGTAGAAAAAAATGTTGCCTTACTTGAAGAACAAGAAGAAGAACAAGAAGAAGAACAAGAAACAAACGATAATTAAAAGTAAAAGTATTAGAATATAATAGAATTAAAATGATTTTTGAATTTAAAAAGATAGAGAAAGATTTATTTAAATAAATCTTTCTCTATCTTTTTAATTGGTGCATATTTTAGTGATAATCTTTTAATACCACTGGTCTTAAAATGGACTGTAATAAATTGATCATTGCCTGCTTCTTTCTTGCTGATAACTGATCCTTCGCCCCAGTCAGGATGGTAGATCCAATCATCCACTTCGAGACATTGATTAATTTGATCTGAATCTCTTTTCGAATTACTAAAAAAATTATCAGATAAAAAATCTACTTTTGCTAAATATTTTTTAGGTATCTCGTAAAAAAAACGTGAAACTTGATTAAATTTTGTTTTTCCATCCATATTTCTACGCCAGCTATAGGTTAAGTATAAGCTTTCCATTGCCCGAGTCATACCTACATAACATAATCTTCTTTCTTCTTCTAAATTAATCTGGCTTGATAAACTTCTATTATGAGGGAAGACACCTTCTTCCATTCCGGTTAGGAATACTATCGGGAATTCAAGTCCTTTGGCACAATGCAATGTCATCAAATGAACTACATTCCCATCTTCAGTATCTTCAAGACTGTCAGCATCGGAAATAAGGGAAATATAAGTTAGAAAGTCAGTGAGGCCGACTTGCGGGTTTGATTTCTCATACTCCCTGATAGACTGTAAGAAAATTTTTACATTTTCAATTTTGTTGTCAATCTTTATTTTGTCATCATCCTGTGTTAGTAAATCATAATATTTTATTTTAAGGACCAATTTTTCGGATAGGCAAGATGGTTTTAACTTATTTTCTCGCAAATTAGAAAATATTTGAAGATATGTTTTAATCTTTTCTTGGTTTTCATAGCTTATCCGATTACCGGATGTTTGCAGATAAGCTGGTAAAATATCAAGAATTGTTTTATTTCCCTGATTTGCTTTTTTCATCAATATTTGAAAACTCTTTGGTCCTATTCCCATTCTACCCATTTCTAACCACTTCCGGCAACATTCCTGGTCATAAGGGTTATCAATTAGTTTTAATAGATTGATCAGATTTTTAATTTCTTTCCTTTCATAAAACCTCATACCACCGATTAATTTAAATGGGATATTATTTCTGGCAAAAATTTCTTCAAAAGATCTGGCTTGTGCGTTCGTACGGTAAAGTACCACAAAATGACACCAATTCCTTTTCTTGTTTTTCCTTAAACGGTTTATTTCTAGGGCAATAAATTCGGCTTCATTGTTAGCACTATTTGCTTCATAATATTTTATCTTTTCCCCGCCTTTCCTGTTGGTCCATAACCCCTTTTCCTTTCGATAGGTATTGTTCTTTATCACAAAAGAGGCTCCTTTGAGTATAATGTCAGAGGATCGGTAGTTCTGTTCCAATTTAACAATCTGGCATTCTGGAAAATCCTCCTCAAAGTGAATGATATTGCTTAATTCGGCACCCCTGAATCGATAGATACTTTGATCAGGATCGCCTACCACGAATAAATTCTGTCTTTTTTGAGAAAGTACCTGAATTAGAACATACTGAGCATGGTTGATATCTTGATATTCATCAACTAAAATATGTCTGAACTTATTTTGATAATACTCCAGGATTTCAGGATATCTTTGTAGTAATTGTACCGTTTTCTGGATCAAGTCGCCATAATCTAATGCCTGGTTTTTGGTCATCTCTTCCTGGTATTTTTGATATATCTTTCCGATTGTTTTATTAAAAAAGCCAATTGACTCATCATTAAATTGATTTTCATCTATTAATCTATTTTTTGCACTTTCAATAATGGTATATACAGCTTTAGGTCTATATTGTTTAGAATCCAAATCGAGACTCCTAAGGCACTGCTTTAACAGTCTCAGGGTATCATTTTTATCATAAATATTAAAATTTTGCTGATACCCCAGGTATTTAATATGTTGATGCAAAATTCTGGCGCAAATTGCATGAAAAGTGCCGATCCAAATGTGATGATTTAAAGTTTTCTGTTCATTTTTTAAATAAGTTAGTTTTGCAATTCTTCGTTTCATCTCATTGGCGGCTTTGTTGGTAAAAGTAACTGCAAGAATGTTTTTAGGCAGTATATCTCTGTTATTGATTAGGTAAATGATACGTTGTACCAAAACGCTTGTTTTTCCGCTACCCGCACCGGCAATAACTAAAACCGGACCATTATCAGCCTGGATTGCTTCTTTCTGGGCATGATTATATTTTTTAAGCATCTTTTCTGGTTAACCTTTCATTGAAAATGCATAACCTGAATTAGTAATACGGGTCATCTATCAAAAAGAAATCCAGGGAAAATAATAGAATTTCTGTATATCCCTGGATTTTTAATAGATTGATTCTAAAAAAGATCTTCTTTCTTTATAGATAGTTTATGCAAATAATTTTTTTAATCGATTCATTCCTTCTTCAATTTCCGGCATGGAAGTTGCATAGGATAGTCTGAGATAACCTTCAGCTTCAAAAGCACTCCCCGGAACCACTGCGACCTCTCCCTTATTTAATATAAATTCGGTTAGTTGCAATGAACTCTTTATTTCCTGACCGTTAAAGACAATCCCGTTATTTAGTAATTTTTTAATATTTGGAAAGGCATAGAAAGCACCTTTGGGCATATCACATTGGAATCCTTTGATTTCATTAAGGTGATCGATGATACGTGTTCTTCTCTTATCAAATTCACCACGCATATATCCAATTGAATCCTGATTGCCGATCAATGCTTCTACACTGGCTTTTTGGGCAATCGAGTTTGCATTTGAGGTACAGTGTCCCTGAAATTTTGACATTCCTGAAACAATCTCCTCAGGTCCAGCAGCGTAACCGATTCTCCACCCGGTCATAGCATAAGATTTTGATACACCGTTAATAAGAATGACTCTTTCTTTGATGTCAGATCCCAGTGAAGCAATGGATAGATGTTTTGCCTCATCATAGACTAATTTTTCATAAATTTCATCACTTATACAGTAAATATCATTTTCTACCAGGATTTTTGCAATGTTTTTCAATTCCTCAGGATTATAAACAGCGCCGGTTGGATTATGGGGTGTGTTTAGTAGCAAAACTCTGGTTTTACCAGTAATACTTTTTTCCAGTTGTTTGGCTGAAAGCTGGAACTGATTTTCCTGGTTGGTTGGAATAAAAACCGGTTTTGCCTGTGCTAATTTAATCTGTTCAGTGTAACTTACCCAACAAGGGATAGGCAAAAGCACTTCGTCTCCGGGATTGCAAAGTGCCATCAGGGCATTGTATAGACAGTGTTTTGCACCATTTGATATTATAATTTCACTAACTTGATAATGAAGCCCGTGATCTCTTTTTAGTTTTTCAATCACTGCCTTCTTCAGTTCAGGAATTCCTGAGGCAGCGGTGTAATGAGTAAACCCACCCCTGATTGCCTTAATGGCTTCATCCTGAATATTGGCAGGTGTATCGAAATCCGGTTCTCCAGCTCCAAAACTGATAATTTTCTTTCCTTCTGCCTTCATTTTTAAAACCTGGGCTGTAATAGCCAATGTTTGTGAAGGCATAATATTTTCTATTCGTTCTGATAAAGTCATGACTTATTTATCTCCTTATTTACTCAATTTATTTATATTACGAAATCCAGCCAATCAATATATTTCTTTTCTTTTCCCTTAAAAATGTCAAATAGCTTTTCTTGTATTTGTTTGCTTACGGTCCCCCTTGCTCCTGAACCAATAGTATAACAATCAATTTCTCTAATGGGTGTTAACTCTGCCGCAGATCCCACAAAGAAAGCCTCGTCGGCAATATATAACACATCACGTGCAACAAATTCCTCTCTGATCTCAAAACCCATATCCAGCGCAATGGTCATCACTGTTTTGCGAGTTATCCCTTCTAACACCGCAGTTAAAGGAGGAGTGTAGACAATCCCATCTTTTACCCAAAAAATATTTTCACCAGGACCCTCGGCCACATAACCATTGTTATCCAGCAAGATTGCTTCTTCTGCTCCGGATTCGATGGCTTCCATGTTGGCAAATATAGAGTTAATATAGTTTCCACATATTTTTGCTTTGGCAGAGGTAGAATTAATATGACTGCGCTGCCATGAGGATATCATGGCTTTAATGCCTTTAGCCAGCGCTTCTTCTCCCAAATAAGCACCCCACTCCCAGGCAGCAATCATAACTTGTACCGGGCAACTAAACGGATTTAAACCCAATTTATTAAATCCTCTATAGACTAATGGCCGAATATAGCAGCTATCCAGCTGATTAACTTTAATGGTTTCCTTAATTGCCTTTGATATTTCCTCTCCGGAATAAGGAATATCCAATCTTAATATTTTTGCCGAATCAAAGAGTCGATCTACATGATCTTTTAATCTAAAGACAGCTGTACCCTGCTTAGTCTTATAGGCTCGAATTCCTTCAAAAACACCACTACCATAATGCAAGGCATGTGTTAAAACATGTACTTTTGCATCATTCCAATTGACCAGCTCGCCATCCATCCATATTTTTTCAGCCTCCATGCTTACCTACCTCCTCAAATATTATTTTAAAAATATTTAACCATCTTAAATAGATATAGGCTTTATTCTTTCTTATATACTCTCTGGTAGATATAATTCATATTTCTTATAAAATAATTATAATCAAAACAGGAAATAATTTCATCTTTTGTCATATATTTTTTAATTTCCTGATCTTCCAAAATCAAGCTTTTGAAGCTTTTATTATTTTTCCAGGATTGCAAAGCATTATCCTGGATAATCTGGTATGCCTTTTCTCTGGATAATCCTTTCCTGGTGAGTTCCAACATAACACGTTGAGAAAAAACAAGTCCCCCCGTTAAATCTAAATTTTTCTTCATATTGTCCTGATTTACTTTTAAGTTATTTAATACATAGTGAAACTTTTGAAGCATATAATCCAGTAAAATGGTGCTGTCTGGTAAAATAATTCTTTCTACGGAAGAATTTGAAATATCTCTTTCATGCCATAGGTTGTTATTCTCTAATGCGGATATTGCATAGCCCCTTAGGAGTCTGGATAAACCGCAAATTCTCTCACACAAGATAGGATTTTTTTTATGGGGCATGGCAGAGGAACCCTTTTGTCCGGGAGCAAAACCTTCCTCTAATTCCAATATCTCTGTCCTCTGCAGGCTGCGAATTTCTGTTGCAAACTTTTCCAATGAGGAGGCGATAATGGCTAAAACAGTTAAAAAAAAGGCATGTCGGTCCCTTTGAATAATTTGACTTGATATTTTAGCTGATTTCAATTCCAATTTTTTGCAAACCATCTCTTCAATTTGAGGGTCAATATGGGCAAACGTACCTACTGCTCCGGATATTTTTCCATAACTTACATCCTCACCGGCCTGTTTCATCCTCTTTAGATTTCTAATCATCTCTGAATACCATAGAGTAAGTTTAAATCCAAAGGTAATCGGCTCGGCATGAACACCATGAGTCCGCCCGATCATAATGGTATTTTTATGCTGATGTGCTAACTGTTTTAATTTTTCTATTACCTCCTGAATATCTTTAATAATGAGACGGGAGGCTTCTTTTAAAATAATACCTAAAGAAGTATCTAAAACATCAGAAGAAGTCAATCCCTGATGAAAATACCGGGAAAACTCTCCTAAATTTTCACCAACACTGGTAGTAAAAGCTAAAACGTCATGTCTTGTTACTTTTTCAATATCATTAATTCTATCAATGGAATAGTTTGCTCTTTCCTTAATTAATTCAAAGATATCCTGATCTAAAAAGCCCAATTCTTTTCGGACTTCGCAAACTGCCAGCTCTACTTTTAACCAGGAAGCATATTTTTCCTTATCTTCCCAAATCGATTTCATCGGTTCTAATGCATAACGCTTAATCAATTTTAATCACCCTTGATATTTTATTTGTTTTTGTTCCAGTATAAATTCATTGTAATAGGTTTTTATCGAATGATGGTTTGTGACCGCTTGGGGCCAACAGAGATTATGGAAGCATTACAATCTGTTAATGTTTCTATTTGTTGAATATATTGTTTTGCTTTTTTTGGCAAATCTTTAAAATTTCTAATATGACTGATATCCTCTTCCCAACCGTCAACTTCTACATATACCGGTTGTATAGATTTAATGAGCCCACTATCAGCAGGAAAATATGGGAATAACTGATGATTGATTTGGTATTCCTTACATATTTTTATCTTTCTAAAAGGACTCAATACATCCAGTTTGGTTATAACAATCTCCTTGATTCCGTTAATTCGATTGGCATATTTAACAACAGCTGCATCAAACCAACCGCATCGCCTTGGTCTGCCGGTTGTTGCGCCATATTCATGGCCATACTCCCGTATTTTCTTGCCAATTGAATTTGCTAACTCTGTCGGAAAAGGGCCTTCGCCCACCCTTGTTGTATAAGCCTTGCTAATGCCAATTACTTTATCAATATACACAGGACTTATACCGCATCCGGTACAGGCACATCCAGCCATGGGATTTGATGACGTCACATATGGATAAGTGCCATGATCAACATCTAACATAATTCCCTGAGCCCCTTCAAAAATGATATTTTTTTGTTTCTTTCTTTGATCATCAAGAAAGAGAGATCCGTCAATAGTATATTTCTTCAACTTCTGTCCATATCGATGGTATTTTTCCTTAATCTCTCTAATTTTTTCTTTGGATATATCAATTTGGTAATTTTTAAATAAATAATATTTTTTCTGTTCTAATTGAAAATCTAATTTTTTTTCAAGATAATCAGGATAAATCAAATCACATACCCGGATGCCATTTCGGGAATATTTATCTGCATAAGCGGGACCAATTCCTCTCTTGGTAGTTCCAATTTTACGATCCCCTTTTCCTTCTTCCATGGCTTCGTCAATCATTTTATGATAGGGAAATATTACATGTGTTTTATAATCAATAAACAGGCGGTTTGTTACATTTATCCCCCTTTCTTCCAATGAGTTTATTTCCTCAAACAATACTTCTGGATCCAATACAACACCATTGCCGATTAAGCAGACTTTATCTTTATGTAAGATGCCAGAAGGTATAAGATGAAAAATGAACTCGTTGTCTTCAACTATTACTGTATGTCCGGCATTGCTTCCACCCTGATAACGGGCAATTACGTCATAATGCTCAGACAATAAATCTGTTATCTTGCCTTTCCCTTCGTCTCCCCATTGTGTTCCGACAATAACAACTATTGACATTTTTTACGGTACCTTCCTTTTTTATTTGCAATAAGTTTTTTGTTTATAGTTTATAGTTAAATCAATATCCAGCAGTACTATCTATTCAAGAAATATCATGATTGAGTTTTAACAGGTTATGGGTTAAACTATTCCTGCAGTAAAGAAAATATTATTATTGCTTTATCTATTTTTAAACTTATCATCTTTTCTTTAATTAAAATAAAACACCCCTTACTTTCAGTTTATACTACAGTTTTTACTCAATACTACATACTCGATACCGTTTTTTTTAGTCGTTGGTATTTAGTCGTTAGTCGTTGGTAAAATAAAACCGTTTTTAGTTTTTGGTTTATCGTTTTTAGTTAAGAAAAATTTTAAATCCATTATTGCAACTTTTCAGAACTATATTTTTCTTTACGTTATACGGTATACTAACTTAGTCGTTGGTCGCTAGTATTTAGTCGTTGGTTAAAGACAAGAAAAAGGGATGTCGTGCGGAAAGATTTTTCTTTCCACGCGATACGCAATACGCACGACGCAATACTATTTTATTTGTACTACATACTCGATACCGTTTTACTCCCACTCAATGGTGGAAGGTGGCTTTGAGCTGATATCATAAAGTACACGATTAATTCCCTTTACCTGATTAATTAAAAGATTCGAAACTCTTCCTAAAAGTTCATGAGGCAATCTAGCCCAATCTGCTGTCATGCCGTCATAGCTGGTTACAATCCTCAGAACCAAGCTATAATCATAGGTTCTTAGATCACCCATTACTCCAACTGACTTAATAGGGAGAAGGATTCCGAAATACTGCCACAGATTTTTATTTATTCCCTCTTTGCTTATTTCTTCCCGAATAATATGATCAGCTTCCCTTAAAATAGCCAACTTTTCCGGATTAATTTCACCAATAACCCGAATTGCTAATCCCGGACCGGGAAAGGGTTGACGCCATATGATTTTCTCAGGGATATTTAAATTTTTTCCAATTTTCCTGACTTCATCTTTAAATAAATTCTTTAAAGGTTCTAAAAGTTTTAATTCCATTTTTTCAGGCAACCCACCAACATTGTGATGAGATTTGATCCTGGCAGAAGGCCCTTGTAAGGAAATACTTTCTATAACATCAGGATACAGTGTTCCCTGTAAGAGATGGGTTACTTTACCAATTCCTCTGGCCTTTTCTTCAAATATTTTTATAAATAAATTCCCGATAGTTTTCCTCTTTACTTCAGGATCCGTAATTCCCTTTAAAGCATTCAGAAATTCTTGAGAATAATCATAATCATATAATTTAATTTCAAAGTATTCTTGAAAAATCTGTTTTACTTCCTCCGCCTCATTTTTGCGCATGAGACCGGTATTGATAAAGATACAATGAAGTTGCTCTTTGATAGCCTGATGGGTTAAAATGGCTGCAACAAGAGAATCAATGCCACCGCTAACCCCTGCGACTACTTTCCCCTCCCTAACCTCCTGTCTAATCGCATGAATAGTTTCATCAATAAAAACACCGGGTGTCCAATTGTTTGAGCATTTACAAATTCGATGAGCAAAGTTATATAAAATATCCTTCCCTCTGTCGGTATGGGTTACTTCGGGATGAAATTGCAACCCGTATATAAATTTATTCTCATTGCAAATTGCCGCAATCTTTCCTCCCTGACTTACAGCACATAACTGAAATCCTTCTGGAATTTTTTCAATAATATCATGGTGGCTCATCCAGGTAGTAATGCAATCCGACAATCCATAAAACAAACTATTCTTATTTCGTATCTCAACAGTTGTATTGCCAAATTCAGCTTTTGCGGAATTACCAACCTGACCACCCATCATTTTAGCAATCAGCTGTGAACCGTAGCATATCCCTAAAATTGGAATATTTAATTGGAAAATATCTTTATTGATGGTAGGTGAATTTTTATTTAATACACTATCCGGCCCCCCGGACAAGATGATTCCCTTGGGAGGATTATGCTTTAAGATGGAAATGTTGATAAAATAGGGATAAATTTCTGAATAGATCTGCAATTCCCTGATTCTTCTGGCAATCAATTGTGTATACTGCGAGCCAAAATCTAAAATGATTATCCGTTCTTTAGTAATAATATTTTTATTCATTATATTTTAAACGCTCCCGGGTACAATTTATTTGTCATCGATTTATTTATAGTATATAATAAATGACACAAGCCGAATAAAAAACATTTTCAATTATAGCATAGATATGATTTTTTATCATACCCTTTTTATCCAAGATGGATGAATAAAATATTTTTATACTGTATGAAGATTTCGGGAGAGTTTTTTTCATTTATTTAATGAAAAAACGCCGAAGGGGCAAGATGATGACTCATCCAAACTCTCAGGCAAAAGGACCGAAATTGGACAGTACTCTGGAAAGATATTATATCACCGAAGGGGCAATTTCCTAACTAATCAAAAAACAAACAAATTAGACCAAAAGTTTTTTCTGAAGATAATTTAGGAAAAATCTCTCAGGTCTGTAGACAGAGTCCTATACACAATATAGGAACCTGTCTTTTTTTATATACATTATTTGACTGATACTAAAAAAATAGTATCTACTTAAAGAACATAAAGGATACATAAAGGGTATATGTACATTGTTTTAAAAAATATTATTCAATTGTGAAACCATTGTTAAAGAAAAATAATTTAAATATAAGGAGGAAATTATGTTATCAGACCTGGAAATCGCCCAGAAAACAAAGCTACTTCCCATCCATGAAATTGCCAGTTCTCTCGGGATTAAAGAGGATGAACTGATCCTCTATGGAAAATACAAAGCCAAGGTGAAAGCTGATATTCTCAATCGACTCACAGACCATCCCCAGGCAAAATACATTGTTGTTACTGCCATTACCCCTACCCCGCTGGGTGAAGGAAAAACCGTTACTTCTATAGGCCTGGGACAGGGTTTGGCCAAATTGGGGAAGAAAGTAATCAATACCTTAAGAGAACCTTCCATGGGCCCGGTCTTCGGCATCAAAGGTGGTGCAGCAGGCGGAGGATATTCCCAGGTAGTGCCGATGGAAGACCTGAACCTGCATTTTACCGGTGATATTCATGCGGTAGGAGCAGCTAACAATCTATTGTGTGCCATGCTGGATACCCATCTGCAAAAGGGTAACAAACTGAATATTGACTTGCCCACTATCGGAATCAACAGGGTAATGGATATCTCAGACCGTGCCCTGAGAAACATTATTGTAGGATTGGGCGGTCAAGCCAATGGTATTCCCAGAGAAACCGGATTTGATATTACGGTTGCCTCGGAAGTCATGGCCATTTTATCTCTGGCTACCAACATTTTCGATCTGCGGGAGAGACTAGGTAAAATGACCCTTGCCTATACCTCAGACGGTAAGCCTATCACAGCTGAAGACTTGAAAGCAGCCGGCGCTATGACCGTTCTCTTAAAAGACGCCCTTAACCCAAACCTCATTCAAACCTTAGAACATGGCCCCTGCTTCATGCATTGCGGACCCTTTGCCAATATTGCCCATGGCAATAACTCGGTATTGGCTGATTCAATCGCCACCAAACTTGCCGATTATGTGGTCACCGAGTCCGGATTCGGTTCTGATATGGGATTTGAAAAGATGTGTAACATCAAGTGCCGCACCAGTAAGCTGAAAATAGATGCTGCTGTGATTGTCTCTACCATTCGGGCACTTAAGATGCATGGCGGGGCAATCAAAGTAGTCGCAGGGAAACCGTTGGATCAGGAAAAACTTTCCCGGGAAAATTTAGCTGCTGTAGAGGCAGGTTGTGAAAATTTAGAAAAACATATTGAAAATGTGCTCTTGCACGGCATTAATCCGGTTGTCGTAATTAACCGGTTCCCCACAGATACTCCGGGAGAAATTGAATTGATTAAAAAGAAAGGCCTTGCTGCAGGTGCTTCAGCAGTCGTTACCCATGAGGGCTGGGCAAAAGGCGGAGAAGGCTGTACCGAATTAGCAGAAGCCGTGATAGAGGCAACTGAGAAAGAGAATAGTTTTCATTATCTCTACCCACTTGAGGCGAGTATCAAAGATAAGATCGAAATGATTGCTACTAAAATATATGGTGCAGAGGGTGTAACCTATCAAGCGCAGGCAGAAAAAAATATCAAATTATT
>Ga0068714_10005761_pt1 | contig 12971 bp, 9 predicted proteins | sample MTBNYHSulfiMetaG_FD_62988 | JGI IMG/M metagenome (GOLD analysis project Ga0068714, IMG submission 62988) | Enrichment culture microbial communities from rom New York Harbor, USA that are MTBE-degrading - MTBE-NYH (New York Harbor Sulfidogenic)... | ecosystem: Environmental > Aquatic > Marine >... | reverse complement strand
ATTCCTGACGGCGACACGGGCACGAACATGCTGCTCACGATGCGTTCGGCTCTCCGGGCCGTGTCGGCCTCCGCGGGTCTCGGGCTCGAGGAAGCCGCCGAGGTCGCCGCCCGGGGAGCCCTGCTCGGGGCACGGGGCAACAGCGGGGTCATTCTTTCCCAGTTCCTGGTGGGCATGGCCGAGACGGTTCGGGGGGCGGCGTCGATCGGTTGCGCGGAGCTCGGCCGGGCTTTTCGCCGGGGCAGCGCTCTGGCCTACCAGGCGGTTAGCGAGCCCGTGGAAGGCACCATGCTCACCGTGATGCGGGAGGCCTCGGAGGCGGTCCGCCCCCTCGAGTCGGGCGGGGACCTGCCCGCCTTTCTGGATGCGGCTCTCCGGGCCGCGGGGGAAGCCCTGGCCAGAACCCCGGAGCTTCTCCCGGAGCTCCGCGACGCCGGGGTCGTGGATGCAGGGGGGCAGGGGCTGTACACGCTGCTGGAGGGCGCCTTTCTCTATGCCCGGGGGCAGCGGGGCGTCGTGACGGAGGAGAGCCTGCACCTCATTCCGGCGAGGCTTCCGGCGGGGCCGTCCGCGGGGCCAGGAGCCGCAGCCCCGGCGGGGAAGGCGGCGCCTGAGTCCTTCGGCTTCTGCGTCGAGTTTCTCCTGGACCACGGAACCCGCGACATGGACCGGGTCACCCGGGAGCTCGCGGCCCAGGGGACATCCCTGATCGTGGCAGGTGCGCGACCTGCGCCGGGTGCGCGACCTGCGCCGGGTGCAGGGGCCGCGGCGGACGCGCAGGCCCCGACGGGCCTGCCCGGGAGGGACGATACCCCGCTGCGTGTCCACATCCATTGCTCGGATCCCGAGGAGCTCATCCGCCGCGCCGGCTCCCTGGGGAGCGTCGAGCAGATCCAGATCCGGGACATGAACCGACAGCACACGGTCTACGAGCGCCGGCGCGAAGACCCTCAGGCCAGGACGGTTCCCGCTGTCGTGGCCGTGGCTCCGGGGCCGGGACTGGCAAGGGTGTTCCTAAGCCTGGGAGCCGCAGTGGTCACCGTGACGTCTCGGAGCCCGAGCGCCGAGGAGCTCCTGGACGCCGTGGAGTCGGCTCCGGCCGCCCAGGTGATCGTCCTGCCCAATCACAAGAACATCGTGCCGGTGGCAGAGCAGGCCCGGAGGCTGGGCTCCAAGCAGGTGACCGTGATTCCCACCTGCACGGTCCCGCAGGGAGTCGCCGCGATGGTCGCATTTTCCGACGGGCAGAGCGCGGAAGCCCTCCATCGCGACATGCTGGAGGCGATGGCGGCCGTGCACTCCATCGAGGTCTGCCGGGCCGTGCGAAGCACCCATCTCAACGGGGTGAAGGTGGCCAAGAACCAGCACACCGCCTACGTGAACGGAGAGCTGATCACCGCCAGTTCTTCCGCCGGCCAGGCTGTTCGGGCTGCCCTGGACCGGCTGTCCATGGAGGAGGCGGAGATCCTGACGCTCTACTACGGGGCGGGGATCACGGACGAGGAGGCCCAGGAGCTGGCTGCCGCGCTGCGGGCGGAGTATCCCGGGGTGAGCGTGGAGGCCGTTTCGGGAGGGCAGCCGCTCTACGACTACCTGGTCGGGGTGGAGTAAGGGGGAGCACGAATGGTCAGGATCGTCACGGACAGCGTCGCCGACCTGCCTGCGGGGGTGGCAGCCGGGCTGGGGATCACGGTGGTGCCGCTGATCGTCCGCTTCGGCACCGAGGAGTACCGCGACGGGGTCGACCTGAGCACCGAGGAGTTCTACGAGAAGCTGCGCAGCAGTGCGGATTTCCCGGTCACCGCTACCCCTTCGCCGCAGGACTTCGCCGACGCCTACGACCGCCTGGCCGGGGAGGCCGACGCGATCCTGGTGATCATGCTCAGCGCCAGGCTCAGCGGAACCCACCAGGTGGCCCTGAAGGGCCGGGAGCTGATGAAGCGGCGCTGCAGGGTCGAGGTCCTGGACTCCCGGCTTGCCACCATGGCAGAAGGCTTCGTGGCCATGAAGGCCGCCGAGGCGGCCAGAGAGGGGGCGAACCTGGAGGAGACCCTGGCCGTTGCGCGCCGGGAGATCCCCAGGGCCGACATGCTCTGCTGCTTCGACACCCTGGAGTACCTGCGCCGCGGGGGCAGGATCGGGGCGGCCCAGGCCTTTCTGGGCTCGGTGCTGAAGATCCACCCCATGATCGCCCTGCGGGATGGCGTGGTCATGCCCGCCGGCCGAACCCGCTCCCGGGCCAGGGCCGTGGATCGCCTCTACGAGTACGTGGCCGGATACGAGCGCATCGACGAGCTGGCCGTGGAGCACACCGCCTGCCCGGAGGAGGCGGAGGAGCTCGCCGGGCGGCTCGGGGCTCTGTATCCCCGGGAGCGGATCCACGGCTCGAAGATGACCCCGGTCATCGGCGCCCACACCGGTCCGGGGCTTCTTCTGGTCGCGGTGCTGGGGGACAAGCGGGATGGATAGCCTCCTGGTCCTGAAGCTGGCGGCGGCCCTGGCCGCAGGCTACCTCTCGGGGTCCGTCAACTACGCCATCATCCTCACGCGCCTGGTCGCCGGCCAGGACATCCGTGAGCTGGGCAACCGCAACCCGGGCACCGCCAACGTGGCCCGGAGCATCGGCAAGGGGTGGGCGGCCCTCGTGTTCTTCGCCGACCTGTTCAAAGGCCTCGTGCCGATGCTCCTGGCGCGCTGGGTGTTCTTCCCGGAAGTCGGGGCTGTGGAGACCCTCGCCCTCGCCGCCGTCGGGATGGCGGCCGTCACCGGGCACTGCAAGCCGGTGTTTTTCGGCTTCCGGGGCGGCGGGGGGATCGCCACCTCGGTCGGGGTGTACCTGTTCTTCATCCCCCTGGAGCTCGTGGTCTCGATGCTCCTGGGATTCGCCGTGGCGGTCCTGTTCGTCAGGAAGGTGCGCTTCCGCATCGGCCGCTGGACACCCATGATGTTCGTGACCATCGCGCCCTTCCTGACCCTGGGTTTGAGCCTCCTGGTGGACGTGCGGCTGTTCGGAGCCCTGTCCATCGGCGGCCACCCGTGGCACGTGGTGGCCGCCGTTTTCGGAATCTCGTTCTTCCTGCTCGGGATGAACTGGCGCCTCCTGGCCGGGACGTTCAGGGAGTACGGGAAGACCGCGAGCGAGCCTCCAGCTCCTCCAGCACCCTCCTGAGCTCCATGATCTGCTCGCCGTAGGTGGCGAAGTCCCCGCTCCGCAGTGCCTCGGTGGCGGCGTCGTAGTCACGCAGGGCCTCCTCGATGAGCCCGGCGAGCTCGTCCATGGGCGCGATGCCCACAGCTGGCGTGGCCCGCGCTTCGCCCCTTGCGGCGGCCACGGCGACCGCCTCCCCGGGGACTGCTCCACCAAAGAGCTGGGCGAGTGCCTCCGTCAGGGTGGGGGCAAAGGCGAGGCGGTCCTGGTAGGCCACGATCATGATCTTGAGCTCCGGCAGCTGGCTGTTGGCGGACACCAGGTACACGGGCTCCACGTAGATCAGGGAGTCCTTGACCGGGATCACCAGGAGATTGCCCCGTATGATCTGGGAGCCGCTCTGGCTCCAGAGGGTGAACAGCTGGGAGATCTCGCTGTTCTGGTCGATCCGGGACTCGATCTGCAGCGGTCCGAAGATGAGCTTCTCCTTCGGGAACTGGTACTCGATCATCCTGCCGTAGTTTTCCGGATCACAGAAGGCGGCGACCCAGGCCACCATGTTGTTCTTGTTGGTGGGCGTGAACGGGAACATGAGCACGTACTGCTCGGGGTCTTCGAGCTCCGGAAAGCGGTTGATGATGTAGTACGGGATCATGTCCGTCTGGGTGTCGCCGTAGATCTCCTTGGGCGTGGCCCACATGTCTTCCTTGTTGTAGAACACCTCCGGGTCGGTCATGTGGTACGTCTGGTAGATCCCGGCCTGCACCTTGAACATGTGATACGGATACCGGATGTGGGCCCGCAAGCCCTCGGGCATTTCGGAGATGTCCCTGAATAGCTCGGGGAAGATCTCGCGGTAGGTTCGGGCCAGAGGATCGTCGGGATCGATGACGTAGAAGCTCACGTCCCCGTTGTAGGCATCCACCGTGACCTTGAGGGAGTTGCGGATGTAGTTGTACCCCTCGGCGGTCGGCGTGGAATAGGGGTACATGTTGGTGGTGGTGTAGGCGTCCCGCATCCAATACAGCCTGCCGTCGCTGACCACCAGGTAGGAGTCCGGGTCGTAGAGCAGGAACGGGGCGATCTTCGGCACCCGCTGCTGGATGCTCCGGTACATCATGAGCCTGCTGTCCGGTTTGAGGTAGTTGGTGAACAGGACCTGCCAGTCCTTGAGGTGAAGGGCGATCAGCAGTTTCCTGCCGAAACCCCTGATCGAAATGCCTCCGGAGCCCTGGTAGCTGGCGAACACGTTGGCCGAGCCGCTGGGATAGTCGAACTCCTCGAGCTTGGTGTTGGAAATCACGTACTCGGTGGTTCCCTGGCCGTAGTAGATCTCCGGGCGGTCGATCGCGAGCGGGACGGACGCCTTGGGCGGGATGTCCTGGATGAACAGCTGCGGCAGCCCCTCGGGGCCCTTTTCGTTGACCGGAGACATGACCAGCCCGTAGCCGTGGGTGTACTGCAGGCGCTGGTTGACCCAGGTTTTCGCGGTCTGCGGCAGCTGGTCGTAGTTGAGCTCTCGTGCCGACAGCATGACCTGGCGGTAGTCGTCGCCGAAGCGATAGCGGTCCACGTTGACGTGGCTGAAGTCGTAGTACAGCCGGAACTCCTGGAGCTGCTTGTAGGTGGTCTTGAGCGGCCGCTCGTCCCAGATGCGGATGTGCTTCGTGACTCCGGTCTGCGGAGCAAAGTCGACGGCCGACAGCGAGCCGGCCACCGGGAAGGGCCGCACCTCGATGTCGTGGAGGTTGTAGCCCCTGCGGGTGAACTCGATGTTGCGCTCGATGAAAGGGCGTTCCCGCTGAAGCTGATTGGGAATCACCGAGAACTGCTGCACGATCCCGGGGATGATGCCCGTGATCAGGATAGCGGCGCCGATGAGCACACCGTAGCCCACCAGGAGCGACTTGAAGCGCCGCCGGGAGGCCCCAACGCCGATCAGGGCGGCGATGAACAGGGCGATCGCGATCATGACGTAGTAGGCCAGGCGCAGGACCTTCTCGTCCTTGTAGGTGGCGCCGAAGATGATCCCTCTCGGGGAGAGAACGAGGTAGTATCCCTTGAGCCAGTAGTGCCAGGCAACCAGGAGACTGATCAGCAGGGCCAGGAACAGGAGGTGCCGGGTGGCCCGGGCGCTGAGCTTCAGCCGCTTGTCCGGCGTCGAGATGTTGCCCGAAATCAGGTACAGGAGTGCCACGATCGCCGTGGTGAGGACCACGGCCCCCAGGCTCCAGGCTTTCAGGAAGTTGTAGAATGGAAGGAGGAACACGTAGAAGGAAAGATCCTTCTGGAAAAGGGGGTCGACGAGGTTGAACTCGCTGCGATGCAGCAGCTTCTGCAGCAGCTCCCAACGGCCGCTGGCCGTGCCGGCCAGGATCACGCCCCCCAACACCACGGCGGCGCCGGCGAGCCATACTGCCACTTTGCGGTTGATCTCGATGGGGGCGCTCTGGGTGAGCTCGATGGGCATCCCGGGCTGCGGGCGGCCCGAGCGCGGGATCGTGAGCTTCTGGATGTCCCCCTTCCGGAAGGCCACGGCGAGATTGAGACCTGCGAACACCAGGAACGCCGCGAAGAAGACGAACCACAGTCCCAGCTTGGTGAACAGCATCGTGCGGAAGACGCTCACGTACGAGAGACTGTCGAACCACAGGACGTCGAGCCAGATCCTGGCGCCGGTAAACAGCACGATCAGCACCACGGCTACGATGCCGATGATCACGAGGACTTTGGTTCTTCTGGTCATTCGATTCCTTCTTTCTTCGAACAGACTGGTGCCGTTGATTCTAACAGGTTGTGCCTCGAGCAACTACACCTAGCGACCGCAAGATCGGCAGAAAGTGAGTCGTCGCCGCAGCCGGCGCAGGTCCTGCCGCGGGGGCGTTCACGCCAGTTTCGTGGTGCTCCGGACGATCAAGCGCGGATCGAGCTTTCGCCGCACGGCGCACACCGCGCCGCGCTCCATGCTTTCGATCAGCGCCCTGGTCGCGAGCTCGATGATCTGGTTGTAAGGCTGGTCGATCGAGGTGAGCGAGATCCTGGAGACCGCGGCGATCTCGATGTTGTCAATGCCCATGACCGCGATGTCCCGTCCGGCCTTCAGTCCATGCTGCTCCGCGGCGTCGATCACCCCCAGCGCGCAAAGGTCGTTCACGCAGAAAATCCCGTCGAAATGCTTCCCGCCGGACCGCAGGGCCAGGAAACTCTGCCTTCCGCCCTCGATCGTAAGGTCGGAATTGACCACCGAGTCGGGGTCAAAGCGCAGCCCGTGGGCGCGCAGGGATCCCTGAAAGCCCTCCAGCAGCGACCTGAACGAGCTGAAATCCTCCATTGACTCCCGGGCCGTGAAGAAGGCCGGGTTTCTGCAGCCCACCGAGAGCAGGTGCTCCGCCGCCATGGCTCCCGCGCGCACGACATTGTTGATGACGTAGGGGCCCCTGTAGAAGCTGGGGAAGGTGTCGACGGTGATGTGATGGAGATTGGCCTCACGGATCAGCCGGAGGCTGTCTTCGGTCTTCTCGCAGAAGCACATGATGAGACCCCTCACCCGGCCCTCGATCATCCTGGAGACGATCTTGACTTCCTTTTCCGGGTCCCAGTTGCTCTCGGCAAACAGGATGCTGTAGCCGAGCTCGAGGGCGATCTTTTCCGCGCTTCTGATCATCCTGGAGTAGAACGGGTCGGTTATGTCGGTGACGACGAACCCTATGGTCGGAGAGCCCCCGTAGCGCAGGTCCCGCGCAGCCAGGTTGGGGAAGTACTTGAGCTTCTTCGCGATTCGAAGAACCCGCTGCCGCGTCTCGATGCTGATCCTCGAGTTCTCCTTGAAGGCCAGGGATACCGTAGTGTCCGAAACCCCGGCTTCTCTCGCGATGTCCCGGATAGTCGTTTTTCTACCCATCTGCGTGAATAGTCCTTGACAGCAGGATACGCAGATGATACTATCTAATCTAGTTTAACGTCAAACTCTTGCCCCGAAGGGGACAAGTTTTTTTTGGTTGCTTCGGTTTGACGTCCAACTGTAGAATGTGGGCCCAAGCCGCAACATCGAACAATCCAACAGTGCGAGGAGCAGAGCCATGCCGGAGCGCTTTCCTACAATCCCGCCGCAAGAGTTCAAGGAGCGAATGAACGCCTTTAAGGGGGAAATGGCGAAGAACCAGATCGACCTGGTGGTCGTCTTCTCGAACCTTCTGGACCCCTCGGCGGTTCGATACTTCACCGACGTGTCGCCGATCAACGAGAGTGCGGGACTGGTCATCCCGCTGGAAGGCGACCCTGTGATGTGCTCGGGTCAGGCCTGCCACGAGTGGTCCAGGCACAAGTCCAAGGTGGAGGATGTGCGTATCTTCCCGGAGGTTGGTGAGGTGTCGGGCGTGGAGTACGACCTCGAGGGACAGCTGGATTTCGAGGATCTGTTCAAAGAGCTGAAGCAGCGATACTCGATCAGCAAGATCGGAATCATAGGAGACCTGATCTTCCCGTACGAAATCTACAGGAAACTGGAGCGGGTGTTCCCCGAGGCGGCCAAGGAGAGCGCCGAGACGCTGATGTACGGTCTCAGGATGCGCAAGTCCCCTGCGGAGATCGCCTGCATCCGCAAGGCATCCGAAATCATCACCGAGACGCTCGAGTACGCGGTTCCCCTGATCAGGGAGGGGAGCACGGAGCTGGGGATCCAGGCGGACATCGAGGGGCAAATGCTGAGGCTTGGCGCCGAGTCGTACTGCCTGTCCTTCAGCCCGATGATTCCCACGGGTCCGCAGAACTCCAACCTCTGCATGAATCGAAACACGCTGCGGAAGGTGAGAGAAGGTGAGATCATCGATATCGCCGCAGGGTCCTGCTACGAAGGATACAACGGCGTGATCTGCACTCCCGTCGTTCTGGGAAAGGTCCCCACGGAAGTATGCGACGCGGTCCGCGTTGCGTACGATGCACTCAATCTCGTGGTCGCCAACATGAAGCCGGGGGCCTCGTCGCTGGAGCTGTACCGGGTCTACAACGACTTCCTGACCAGGAAGGGATACAGGGAGTTCAGCCCCTATGGGTCGGTACACTCCCTCGGAATGCTGGAATGCGAGACGCCGTTCTTCTCGGCCAAGAAGGAAGTGCGGATGGTCGAGAACATGGCGGTGGCGATCGACGCCTATTTCAAGGGCATGCCCTGGGGATCCTTCAGGATTGAGGACACCTTCATCATCGGTGCCGGGGGCGCGGAAAAGGTGACGCACTTCAACGAGAGCTACATTCCCAAGACCTTTGGGCTGTGAGAGCAAGGAGCCGCCGATGCGGAGGGAGGGACGCCGCAGCTGGCCGGTCACGAAGCCGTGATGATCCTGAACTGTCAGAGTCGGGACGCGGAGGTGATCTTCGACATACTCTACGAAGACCGCGAGCCGGACGAAGGGATCACCCTGACGGTCCCGGCCAGGCGAGCGGAGTGTGTGCGCATGGATATCACGCAATCGAACCTTGCGTACATCGGGCTCATGGGGTTCGCAGGATAACCGGGGGAGCCCCGTCACGGTGTATGCCGGCGGAGAGCGCGTTGAGAAAATGAGGAGGTTTGCATGAAAGGACGACTGCTGGCTGTGCTGCCGCTGCTGCTGCTGATTCCCGCGCTGGTCTTTGCCGGCGGGAAGGCGGAAGGAGGGGCGGCAGGGGAGCAAAAGGTGACCCTCTCGCTGTTCACTCAGGCACCGGGTGCGTATCCCGAGATCTTCCCGGAGATCATCAGGAACTACGAAGCCAAGCATCCCGGGGTACGGGTGGACATGCGTGTCGTGGGTTACGGCGAGTACCAGTCTTCGCTGGCTACCATGATCGCTGCAGGCGAAGCCCCGGACGTGTTCCTCGAGAACCAGGGGGGCGACCTGTGGGGAGTCGCGCAAGCTGGGGAGGTCATGGACCTGACCCCCTACCTGGACGCCGAGGGCGGGAAGTGGCGCCGCCAGATGTATGACTACATTCCCGACCTGCTGTCCTGGAACGGGCGCGTGTATGCGATCGCGGCTTCTTTGAACAATCTCCAGATCATCGTGAACAAGGGGATGCTCGAGCAGTACGGTTTGGCCTTGCCGGAACGAACCGACGAGCTGATCAGGATGGCCGAGTTCGGCAAGGGCAAGGGAGTGTCTCCCATCGCCTTCGCTACCGCCGACCTCTGGGGGGCCGTCGATCTGTTCATGGTGTTCGTGCACCAGCAGGGAGGGGGCGAAGCAGTACGCAAGGCGGATGCCGGGGAAGCCAAGTGGAGCGGCAACCGGGTCTTCGTCAACGCCATGAAGGAGATCAAGCGTCTCACCGATGCCGGCGTGTTCCTGGAGGGGGCGTCCGCCATGAACTATCACGAGGACGCGATTCCCGTTTGGATGCAGGGCAACACCGCCATGCTCTGGCCGGGAGGCAACTTCATGATCCAGGACATCCCTGCTGACATCGACGCTGATGCCATCTGGTGGCCCGCGATGCCCGGAGGCAAGCGAGTGCTCACGGGAGGCACGGCCCTGGTCTGGTGCGCTTCCAGCAAGACCGACCATCCCGACCTGGCCGTGGGTCTGCTGCGCGAGTTGACGACCCAGGAAACCTTCGAGCTGATGTTCCGCAACGGGATCGCTCCCGCGGGTGATCTCGACAAGGAGGTCGCGAGTGCGTACCCTCTGGCGGACAAGGTGAACAGTCAGCAAGGCAACGCGCTGGACAGGTTCATCTACACCCCGGAAACCTACCGGGAGATTGCGATCGCGGTGCAGGCCCTCATGGCCGGCGACGTCACTCCCGAGGGCGCGATCGATCGGGTCCAGGCCGCGAGCGACAAGGCGTACAAGTAGGAATCGGTGGAGGATCGAATCGCATTCGCGGTTTGACTGCGAGAATCCGGCTGGGCCTGCCGCCACTGGGCAGGCCCGGCCATTCAACGCTCCGAAGCAGGTGATGAACAGGCGCAGACTCACTGTCAACAACCGGGACGGCTACCTCTTTATTTTGCCGGCGCTGCTCTTCTACGTAGGGTTCATCCTGTACCCGCTGTTCAGCGTCTTCCGGTCCAGTCTCTTCAGGATCAACACCCTGAGCCAGGAGAGCACGTTCATCGGCCTGGAGAACTACCTTACCCTCTTCAGGGAACATGTCTTTGCCCGCGCCCTGCTGAATACCTCCCTGTACGCAGGGTCGATCATCGTGCTCATCAACCTCTTCGCGATCATCTTCGCCATCATCATCGACCGGGGCCGGCTGCGGGGCAGCTACTTCCTGAGGGTGCTGTTCTTCATTCCCGCCATCCTCCCAACAGTGCTCATCGGCTCGGCCTTCAAGAGGATTTTCGCCCCCTTCGGCGCCCTGAACATGATTCTGGTGGGATTGGGCCTGGCGTTTCTCAAGCGCACGTGGCTGGGTGTGCCCAGTCTGGCTCTCTCGGCGATAATCATCACCACCGTATGGCAGAGTGCCGGCTGGAACCTGGTGATATACTTCGCGCGGCTCAAGGAGATTTCCCACGAGCTCTACGAATCGGCCGAGATCGACGGCGCTTCGCCGTGGCAGATCATTCGCTACATCAAGCTGCCGCTTCTCCGGGGCACGATCGGCATCCTGGTGGTCATCAACATCATCGGCGGATTCAAGGTGTTCGACCTCGTCTATGTCATGACCTCCGGAGGGCCGGCACACAAGACCGAAGTGCTGACCTCGTACCTGTACTACCAGGCCTTCAACTTCCACAACTACGGCTACGCCAGCTCAGTTGCCGTGATCATGATGCTGATCATGCTGGTCTTCTCATGGCTCAGGCTGAAAGGTACCCTGGCGGATGAGTAGAACATCACGATCAGAACGCCGCCTTGCCGGGGCGCGCAGACGATTCCAGCCGATCGGCATCGTGGAGTACATCCTGATGTACGGCTGGTTCATCTTCGTGATCTTTCCGTTCGCCTGGATGGTCTCGCTGTCGCTCCGGGAGACGCAGGCGGTGTACAAGAACCTGTTCTTCCAGTCGCTCCAGGAAGTGACCTTCGAGAACTACCTGTACCTGTTTCAGGGGAAGTTCCCTTACCGGCACATCCAGGTCTTCTTCCTCAACGCTCTCAAGAACAGCACGCTCGTGACGATGAGCGCCGTTCTCGGGATTCTTGTCGTTGCAGCTCTGGCTGGCTATGCGTTTTCCAAGATCAACTTCTTCGGACGAAAGACCCTGTTCTACCTCATCCTCGCCGGAATGATGGTGCCCGTGCAGGTGGTCATGCTGCCCCTGTTCCGCCTGGTCAAGCTGTTCGGTATCCACAACAGCCTTCTCAGCATCGTGCTCCCCTACATCGCGATCGGAATCCCGTTGTCGATATTCCTGTTCACCGGGTTCTTCCGGAATCTCCCGGATGCACTCATCGAGTCCGCCAGGCTCGAGGGGGCCTCCAATCTCACGATACTGGCCCGGATCGTGCTGCCCTTGTCGAAACCGGTCATCGGCGCGAACCTGATCTTCCAGTTCATGCTCAACTGGAACGAGTTTCCGCTGGCCCTCGTGCTCCTCAACAAGGCCCGCCTGTACACGCTGCCCCTGGAGATCACCAAGGTCCAGGGCCAGTACATCACGCCCTGGAACATCGTGGCCACTGCCGTCATGGCGGCGATCATTCCGGTGATCGTCGTGTATCTGATCTTCCAGAGGCAGTTCATCTCGGGACTGACCGCCGGAGCCCTGAAGGAATGAGGCGGGAGGCGCACAATGAGTGTGGGAAACATGGAGAGAAACACCGTGGATGGGTTTCCCGTGGAGGAGGGACAGCCGTGAGCGCCAGGGAACTCTTTCTGTCGGTGCTGGAGTTTCGGGAGACCCGGCGGAACCTCAACTGGGATTTCGGCTACTGGGGAGGGGCCATCGACCGCTGGAAGTCCGAGGGCCTCCCCGCTGAGATCGAGTTCCTGGGGCCGGAGCGGGACTACCTGTACGGGGAGTTCATCAACGGCCCCGGCCTGACCTACCCGATGGCGAGCTTCGACCCCAACGTCCTGTTTGCCTCCGGGATCAGCGAGCGGTTTGCTCTGGACAAGGGTCCGGCCCCGTTTCTCATCAACTGGTGGTATCATCCCCGCTTCGACTACGAAGTCCTCTTCGAGGACGACGAGAAGATCGAATACATCGACACCCAGGGAATCCGCTGCCGGAACTTCAAGGACCAGAGGAGCATGCCGCTGTGGCTGGGGCATCCGGTGAAGACCCGGCGCGATTGGGAAACCGTCAAGGAGCAGCGCTTTGCCATCGACGATCTGAGGTCGCGGCTGGCGGTCAGCGACCTGGATCGATACCTGGAGGATCTCAAACAGAGGGACTTCCCGCTCATTCTGTACGGCTCTCCGATAGGATTCTTCGGCTCGGTGCGGTTCCTGATCGGCGAGCCGGAGATCTACTACTGCTACTACGACCAGCCGGAGCTGCTCAGAGACATCGCCGAGCACCTGACCACGCTGTGGCTGGCGATCGCGGAAGAAGTCACGGGAATGGCGGAGTTCGACGCCTGCTATTTCTTCGAGGACATGGCGGGGAAGCAGGGCTCCCTGATCAGCCCGGCGGTTTTCCGGGAGTTCATGACGCCATACTACAGGAGGCTGATCGACTTCGCCGAGTCGAAGGGAGTCCGGCATCACATCGTGGATTCCGACGGCTACGTCGAGGCCCTGATCCCGCTGTTCCAGGAAGCCGGCCTCACCGGGATGCTGCCTTTCGAGGTGCGGGCCGGGAACGACATCGAACGCATCAGACGGGAGCACCCCCGCTTGCAGGTGCTGGGCGGGGTCGACAAGACCGCACTGCAGAGCAGGGCGGGGA
>Ga0068714_10005760_pt1 | contig 12972 bp, 11 predicted proteins | sample MTBNYHSulfiMetaG_FD_62988 | JGI IMG/M metagenome (GOLD analysis project Ga0068714, IMG submission 62988) | Enrichment culture microbial communities from rom New York Harbor, USA that are MTBE-degrading - MTBE-NYH (New York Harbor Sulfidogenic)... | ecosystem: Environmental > Aquatic > Marine >... | reverse complement strand
GTCCAGCACCCGGTCCCCGTTTTTTATTCTGCAGGCTTTTATGAGTTCTTCTGTAGCTTCAGGCCCTCCGAGATGTTTCGTTATTCCGATGTCCTCCTGCGATTTCAGGTAGGCGAATCTGTTTTCTGGCATGTTTATGAGATAATATTAGAGGGTTAAAAAGGGTTGCGGGGAGACGAGATTAGCGAGAAAGGATGGAGTGAGACGGGAGAGGGGAGTTGGTGGGGTGGGTGGTTGGGGCGAGGAGCGGAAACGCTAGAATTATAATTATTATTCCGTAGTTAAATTCATGAAAAAGAATAATAAAAAAATAACGGGGGTATTAGCAAAACCAGGCCATCAAGAAGTTATAGGAGAAACAATAGCCAAATTACGATTATTTGAAAAAGGGATAAACACTTATTCACGTTTTTTAGATGTAGATGCCGTAGATTTTGTTATCAGAAGTAGAAAGAGAAAGAAGATAAATTACAAAGAGATACAGATGAAATATTCTAAATATCACAAAAAAAGTAATGGTTATTGGTTTGGAATAAACAAAAAAAGCTTTGAGTATCGAGATAACTTTTATTTTATGTTTATATGCGGAGAAATTGGGAATATCTTTATAATTCCATCTAAGAAATTAAAGAACTTTATACGTAAATTTAATTCAGATAAAGTTAAATGGCATGTATTCATTAAAGAACGTAAAAATATGTGGTATTTTTCAACGAAGAAAGAGTACGATGATATCAATATAACAGAATATCGCAATCAGTTTGAAATTCTTAGATGATTTCTGAGATTATCTAAACTTCACAATTTTATCCAAAGTCGTTGAACAACTTGAGATAAACAATTAAAGGTATTATCGAGGATGAAGAGACAGTGATTTGGATTATTTCTCGCTGTGACTCATAATATCAACGAGGCTAAATGCATTTCCGTCCCAGAAGATCGAATAGATTAGTTTGTGCAAATTAGCCTTTGTCGAAGGAGATAATCTTCTAAGTTTAATATTTTGTAATTCTAAAATTGGTTCTTTTGAAAATTTAAACCTATGTGGCCATCTTTGATGTGAACCTTTTTCCCACACTTCTGTTTCATCATAATAATAATCACTTATAACTCTAAAAACTAGAACTTTCTCAATGTCTCCTCTGAATTTTTCTAATCGTACCCTTCCCCCACTAATCGCCTTCCCCTTTTTTCGTGGAGGATACCATGGCCCAATGAAAGCAATCAGATCATCTTTTTGTATATCTCTGTACCTGTCAAGCTGCCTAAATTCTTTAGGAACCCCCCAAGTCCGCGTTATTATTTTTTCATAAAAATGTTTCTTTCCCTTCGCATCCAGATAATAAAACCATAATTTTGGGAACTTTCTTTCAGTTATTTCCGTCACTATCTCTTTAAGGGATTCAGATAATAGTCTATCCGAATTATTATTAAACCAATTTTCAAAATCATCCCGTCTAACAACTACCTGCTCGAGTTCAAAATTCTGATCTTCTTTGAAAACAATAATGAAACCCTTGTTTTCTTTTAGTACCGATATATCGTGGTTGAAGTCGCTGGTCTTCCACTCAACTTCCGCAGGTACCTCTGTGTTATCTTCCAATGTGCAAAAAACATCCGGGTATTTGTCGAACGCTGGGTTGAACCGGGCCTTGATGATTTTAAGGTTTCGAGAAGGCAGCGAATATTTTTTGCAATTTTCTACCCAGTATTTCTGTAAGACCTTTTCATCAACCCATTTAGCCATGGGCCAGAAAGAGACTTTAAAGCATAAATATGTTGCGGTTTGATCGCGTAAAAACGGCTTCGGCGTGGTATTTTTAGGGCTTTTGGACAATTTGGAATACCGTTAGAGCTAGTACGGGCCTGAATAATAAGTTTTTTATTTGATGAGAAAGATATATTTAAACAGAGTGTTCTTCTCTCGCTTTTATATAGCATAACTTTAAATTCTTTGTATTAATTGTGATGCTATGGAAGAGTGTATTACTCAGGTCGTGAGTCCCTTAAGATACCCTGGTGGAAAGACTAGGGCCTTGAAAAGGATACTTCCGCTAATACCTGCATTTGAAGAATATAGAGAGCCGATGGTTGGCGGCGGTTCAGTGTTTTTTGCTTTAAAACATCGGTACCCAAATAAAAAATATTGGATTAACGATATAGATACTGAACTTTATTTATTTTGGAAATATTGCAAAGAGCAACCGGATGCTCTTGTTTCTGAGATAATAAGAGTCAAATCAAGATATAAGGATGGAAGACAGCTACACAAGTACTTTAAAACACATAAAAAAAATCTTACTAAGATACAGCGAGCGGCTAGATTTTTTATACTAAATAGAATTACCTTTTCTGGCCTCGTCGGCTCTGGGGGATATTCACAGCAAGCATTCAAAAAAAGATTCACAAAATCTTCAATAGATCGCATATATAAAGCCTCAGAAATTTTGAAGGGGGTAAGAATTACAAATCTTGATTATTGGAATGTTGTAAAACCTAAGGGAAAGGGGGTGTTTGTTTTTTTGGATCCACCTTATTTATCTAAGACTGAAGCTAAACTTTATGGAGAGAACGGGGTCCATCATGTGAATTTTAATCATCGACGGTTTGCTGAAAATATTAAAAAATGCAAACATACCTGGTTAATAACCTATGATAATTGTTCCGGCATACAGAGATTATATACTTTCGCTAGTTCAATGAAACTTAATATACGCGGGTGGAAACTACGGTATGGAACTAATAATGGTATGAATAACCTAGAAAAGAAGAAAGCTACTATTGGGAAGGAATTATTTATCTTTAATTATAATATAAATGCTAACAATAGAGGGACTATCGATGATACAAAGAGACTTAAAACATAGTATTAACATATCCCGCAAAAAACATTACAAAACTATTTATTCATCTGCCATAATCTACATCCATAATCAATTTATGCAGATTGTAAAGTATTTTTGGCTCGGGGGGTTTAACATCCATTCTAAAAAGCATATGAGAATAATCTCGATGTAATGAATCCATAAATGCGATAATTTTTTTTCTTTGTTCATAATCGAGATTCTTTTCAAACAGTGATCTGTAAATGAAAAATACCTTGTTATCACTTAGCATTTTATCTTCGAAAAGATCTAAATAATATCTTGATTTTCCTGGTGTCTTATATAAATTAGATATCTTAAGAGGCAACTTTCTTTGCCTTCGCATCACTGCACTCGCCTTTTCTTCATTACCACTAGCAATCCATATCGCAGATGGATCTTGACTGATAAAGCCCTCAACTTTCAAAAATTCCGCGCATTTAATAAGCACTTCCTGCCAAACTTTTGCAGTACTTGGATTCTTTAGATCTAAGAAAAAATCTGACGCACAAAAACCCACACCTAGAAGGGCGAGTACTACTGTTTTCTCACGGAAATCTAGTTTTCCAGCAGAGATTTCCATGAGCTTTGTGAAGAATTCATTATCCATTTTACTAAGAAAATCAAAGAATTTTGCTTCATTAATTTCATTAGTCTCATTGTAAAATTCAACAAATGCAATACCCCGAATCGAAATGGAAAATAACTTATTAACCTTGTCTATTTCACATATAAGTTGCTTCTCCATTAAGTCTATAGTTTCAGTGCTCAAAGGAGAGATTTGAACTGAGGAATCTGAAAATAATTTTTTTCGTTCTTTGGCTTTCATTTTTATTATCGATAATAAAAGACCATCATTTTTTCTACCTTGTGGAAGAGAATCAAACATCCTTGTATGTATTCTTTTTAAAAGTTCTAACTGATTTTTTGTTAAATTGAAGATCATTCAAACCACCTATGCTAACATTTTAACTATCGGCTTAGAATGCACATCATCAGCTTTAGAGAAAATGGCAAGTAAAACTCTGCCATCTGCAATTTGCGACCTTAGTTCGTTTATCACAAGATTAAGTGTTTCTTCATCTAAATTACCGATCTCATCGAACAGTACTATTTTTTTTCTATCGCTAGGCTGTTTCAACTGGTAGAGTAAAGAAAGTGCTTGACTCTGCCCGGTACTTAATTCTATTAAATCAAGTTTTTTATCACCCTTAAGAATAAATTTGGAGTTAATCACATCAATTTCTTTAAGAGGAAAAACTTTACCTTCAAAATATACGATTTTAGTAATCGCTGCGAGGTATTTTGAAAGTAATCCATAGAATTTAATTGCTTCAGGTTCTTGAACGTATTTCGTCTTTGCCGAAACTTCAAGTTCCATTAAGTATCGTTGTGAATTTTGGAGTTTAGATAAGATTTTGTATAGTTGTTCAGATAGTACATTTAATTTTTCTTTATGTTTTAGGTATTTAGGGGTTGTTTTCTTTTTATGCTCAATAATCATCGTTTCATCTATTTTTATCCGGTTCTCTATTTCATTTTTTATTTGTCGGTATTGCTGTACCCCATCGTACAAAGTGTTTTTTACAGTTTCTAAGTACTCTAGTGGTTTGGTTTCTACAATATGTCTCATTTTTTTCGGAAGTTTATCATATTCGTCCTCTATTTTAATGAATCTTTTCTCGGTGCTTTCTAAATCATCTTCGATTTTTTTAATCTGGGCCTCAATATCTGCAAGATCTGCCCCATAACTGATATGATTAAACTTATCAGTTAATCCATATTTTGCTTTTTCTTCAGCGAGTGAAGCAATCTTATTTAATAAATCCCTCAGGGTCGTTAGATGAGTAATCACATCCTCTATCTGCTCTTTTTCTTTAAGTTTTTCTCCGAGTAAAGTTCGTTCATCTTCCAACTTTATAAGTATTTCATTGATAGTCTTATTAAAACCAGGTATAGTTATATCTACTGTTTCATATTCTTTCAGCAAATTGATTAAACTTTCAATCAACTTGTATGGCCGTTCTTCTTTAAGTTCTTCGTGTAATAATTTATTTCCAGAAAGTGCATCTACAATCATTTGACATATCTTTGCAAATTGGATGCATTTTATATTTGTTAATTCTTGTGTTTTTTGATTACAGGAGGTACATATTTCTAAGAAAAGATCACCATATTCCTGAGCTTTGTTTTTTGGCTTGATGGAGTCGATAGTTTCTTTGATATATAATTTCTTGTCTATAGTTATTTTTCTTACAAGGTTTAAGGTGTCATTTATCCCTCGCATCGCCTTACTTATTCTCGAGTCAGGATTTTTTATATTTGCTTGTTCGACCTGTTTCCTTTGCCTATTTGCCTCCTTTAATTGTACATCTAAATCAATTAGTTTGTTTTCCAGATAATTATAGGTGGCATTTACATATCGTTGATTTGCTTCTTCATATTGCCGGCCCTTTTCTTTCAATATAGTTTCACATTCTTTAAATTCTTTCTTCTTAGTTTTAATTCTCTCTTCATATTTTTGTTTAGTTTTTTCATAGTTTTCAAACTCTTCTATCTCACTTAACCGAGTCATTACTATTTCCCGTGAATCTTTTACGTAGCCGATATTTTTGGCAAGTGTTTCAATCAAATCAGTTTTCATATTTCGTATCTTTTCTACAGGTTTATCTGGAGTATCAAAAATAACTTTAAAATTTTCAATCATTCGTTCTGACATCACCCTTTTACCATTGATAGTATGTTCAATTGCTTTTGATTTTTTATCTTTTTTAGATTCGATAACTATCTTATCTTTTGGATCTTTCACAACAAATTTATATCCAAGACATGCATTCGGTGAAATTAATCTTTCAATACGATCTCGTAAGTCGGGTTTGAGAAATGTCTTTTTGTCTTTTAAGACTTCAAAACCTAAAGCTAGTATCTCCAACAAGGTGGTCTTTCCACTACCTACCTTTCCTTTGATAATAAAAATTGAGCCTTTCTCTTGATTATAATCAGATGCGTAGGCTCGACCTTCTTTTTCATATGTCCAATTTATTTTAAACAAATTATCACCGAGACATGGCTTCGTCTAAAAAGTCTTCCGAACCCTTGTGTTTTCGGACGATTTCAAGAATATCGAACGACTTTTTATCGAAAAGCTCCGCTAATAATGCCGTTAACGGTTCCATCGTTATTTTCGTATCTTTAACCATTCGTAACACCTGCCAAAGCCAATGGAAATTTTAATATTGTTAACTGAGGTAGATCATTAATATTTGCCATCGCGAAACCTACTTTAAGGAATTGGGGTCTTATTTGAATATTTTGTAATCCACTTGGTTTAGTATCAGTTCTGAATGATATTATAGTATTTACGATACTTTGTAGACCTTCTGGCATATCCTGAGGGTTCTGCGAAGCAAAGATGACACCTATTTCCAAACTGCGTCCTTTCCTACAGACTGCATTCAGATCCTCAAGTGCCTCTTCACTTGCTTCGGTTCTATAAAATTCATGCACTTCATCAATAATAACCAATACTTTTGTATCATATTCCCCTTTACTTTTGGCTTCATAAACCTTTGATATCAGATCTCTAAGAAGAACAGAACCAAAAGATTTAGAATTTTTTTCGGCAACGTCAATTACTGATAACTTACCTGCTTGAAGAATATCTTCAACTTCAAGCTCCTTACAATTTGGAATATCAAAAAATTCGCCAGCGCTCTGCAACGCTCTTAAGATGCTTTCGTATGTTCCTGCATGCAATTGAATTTCACCTTCATTTCCACTTCTGTCTAACGTACTAAATCGTTTTTCCATTTCTCTTGCATTTTGAAAATACTCAATAAAATCTTGAAATGTATCTTCATTTTTCGATCGCCTTTCTTTCCAGTACCTGAAAATGGAGGGAAGATTAAGTGCAGCGGTTTCAGTTATATTCCTTAATAACCCAATCAACGAGTCCGGATCAGTATTCCTGGCGTGAATCGTTATGCCTTCACATGCCGATATATCCACATTTTTTGAGTATTTTGTTTTTTTATTTCCTGGATGATAAATTCTAAAATTTTCGATACCTTCTGGTTTTAGATTTAAGGCGTCCCATTCTCTTTTTATTTTATTATTCTTCGTTGCGCTCTTTTTGTCCATGTGCAAAAGGTCTTCTTCTTTTACATTTATTGCAAGGACGGCGCCACCCATTTGATTTACAAAGTACTGAGCTAAGTACTTCATTGCTGCGGTTTTTCCGCTTCCAGTCTTACCATATATCATAGTTTGATAAAAAAAGAATTCCTCTGGTATTGGTACGCTTACAGGTTCTCCAGATTTTGTTTCCATTAAGCTATTCGTCTGAGCGAACACTGTTGCAGGAAATACAGGTATCCCTTTGTTACTCCCAAAAGCTAATCGAATTTCTTCTTGCGTAGATAACCTTGCTTTTGTTTGCGGTTTGACGAACGGAATTAATCCACGTTCGGTTTCTGGAATATCTTTGATCCTATTAGCAGTTATGATATTCTGACATTTTTGATCGGGTTCTAGAGGACTTAAGTCCATCTCAATAATTAAAGGAGAAGGGGAATATGTTTCTGATTGGCCACTTTTAGCTACACGAACGATGTGTCGAACTCCCTCAGATTCTATAGTTAGAAACGAACCAATTGGAAGTATTCCATTAGATTCTTTAGTCGATATTAATTCAATTTCATCTTCTCCTTTTGATCCTTTTACAATCCACATAATATCACCCAAACCTTTGTTGATTCATAGTTGGAGTTATTCTAAACGTTTGAATCAAACTGTTAATATCAATTACTTCTAGAGATTTTCTAGCATACATTTCTGCGACTGCTATTGGACGAACTTGAGGATTCTTATCGCTTCCTTGAGCAATCAAAAAATAGTAGATCAAATCAAAGACTTTAGGCAATATGGATTTGTACTTTCCATATGTGTTTAGATGAAACTCAATCCGTTGGGGGAAGCGAGGATAAACTTTTGCATAATAAAATACTTTCTTGAATTCAGTGTTATTTACGTCGTTATAAGTAAACATGCTTGTGCGTTCTCCTTCTTTTAAAAATTCATTTGCCCAATGCATATCATTATTGTATCTAACATTCAGTTTAGGATCATTTTCTATAATCATACAACTTTTACTATTTTTAACAATAAATATTGGTGTTATATCTTTAGAAAGCAATTTTTTATTTAATTCACAGTTATAACTACTTATCTGGCCACCAAAAATCGGGCCGTCAATTAATAATATTGATCGTGGTGGCACATATTCAGCTAGGAGACGGTTTCTTTCAGTTACATAGATTAATTTCGAATATTCGTCTGGACCATATTTTTCATCATATAAAATAGCAGGATTTTTTTTATGATAATTTTCAGCACGCGAAATAAAGTAAAATGATATTAAATTATGATTTACATAGTCTTCTTTTTCCAAATGGATTAAGGAATGAGCAGTAAAATATGCATTACCTTCTAAAGCAGAATAACTTCTTATACTTTCATCATAAGCAAAAATATTTCGATTTTCTGGGATATCCGGTTTTTTTTTCAGATTCAATTTGTAGGATGACTGCTTTTCTAACCGCTCGATTCCACCACTTATAACTTCAGGAACTATGGCTACTTCAGTATATTCTTTTGGCATGGACCTTATTCTATTATCTCTTAATGCTTGTATAGTTTCAGAAAAATTTGAAAGCACAAGACGTCTTTGGAAATCCATCATTTTTATCGTATGTTAAATATTTCGTTTATATTATTAAAGATTACTAAGAGTAGAATAGGATAAAATTTATCCACCATTATATTCCTTGTCCCACGTTCCTAAAAACGTTCTATCTATTCTTACTTAAATGGATATCTATCTTAAATATGAATGATTTCGGCTTAAGCTGATGCATAAATATTAGCTATTATCTTATTACCCTCCTGTTCCACAGGTACTAGTATTCTCTTATAGCTAGGGCTTTCAAATGCATCTAAGACAGTCCAATATCTAGGTAAATCATCTGAAATAAAAAGCTTGATCTGAATTTTTTCACCATCAATTTTCCATTCAAATCTTGGCCAGTCCTGCGTTCTTAGTTCACCTACCACAAAACCATTACTCCACTCGCCTTTTATTTTTTCCAACATGCTAGCATTTACCTTGCCCGGCGCTAATGTTCCATAAACTACTAATTTTTTTGATGGTTCATCCAAAAGAAAATCTAATATGAGTTCAACCACTGGATAAGCATATTTACAAACAGTCTGGTCTCTTTCAATTTTTTTAAGATCCGGCCCATATGGCGTCTTTTCACCATGAGCGTTATTCGAGCGTATTATATACAACAATGTTCCTAATTTTTTTATAACATCTTCAGTCTTGGACTTTGTTCCAGACCCTGAATAATTCTCATAAGCTTTGATCAATCGATAGTGGTCTTTTTCGGCTTCTTTTCTTATTTTGGAATCTATTTTTTCGGGATTGTATTTTTCTTTTAAAAGTTTATCATGATTCATAATAAGCGGTTTTAAGTTTACTAGAGTCAATAATTCATTGCTTTTACATAATTTTTCCTTATGCTCTTCGGTTAAGGCATTTAAAAGTAAATTTCTAATAGCCTGATTATCGCTTTTTTCTTTATCTTCGAGTGGTTGTACCATCCAAAATGCCTTCCATAGTTGGTTCAATGACTTCAGCAACAATTCATACCTTTCGACTGGTTCTTCTTCGTATCTTGCTTTATTCATGTGGGATATTGCCGTAGCCAAATCATTTTTGTTTATCTTTGCGAACCAATTCTCATTCATATTTAACAGTCCCTTTATGAGATCGATTTTCCTAAAATCTTACTCCTCTCCCTTCTTCACAATCTCTATCTTCGCCTCCTTAAACATCATATCAACGCCATCCTCCCGGCAAGCGTTATCTCGAATTTATCGTCTACATAGCCATTGTCCTTTAATTCTTTTAAATGCTGGTAAAGCATCCCCCTTGTCTTATCCAGCTTCTTGGCTATGTCTGCAATCGATTTGCCATTCCTTTTTGATATTTCCTCCAGAAGCTCTCTTTTTGCAGACGTAAGCCCAAAATTAAGCTTAGGTAGCTCTATCAATCGGTTGTCCGGGGTAAGATCGTTGCACACTATCTTGTCCACCAGTTCGGGCCGGGCGTAACAGCCGTAAAGCACGCCCTGGGCCATGAGCTTCTTGCCTCCGCTTACGCTCACTATTATCCTGCCTTTCTCCTTTTCCAGCAGGGAAGCAGTCTTCTTAGCAGTGGCAAAAACATCGTCTCCGCTTATTTTGAATACTTCCAGGGCAGCCACCTTGCCGTAAATGTCCTTGGCTTTGGCAAGGGCCTCTTTCACCTGTGGATGGTCAATCGTATCTTCGGCTACCAGCAGCACTATCCTTGAAGGGGAATACGCATGCGCCGCAGCGACGAGCGGCTCGAAGGAGTAGAACGTGCTTATCAGGACCGTTTCCGCCATGCATCTATTATAAAAGTTAAATATTTAAATACTTATGTATAGAAAATAATTATACATTATAATAGAAAAGGTGGAATTGTGAGAAAGACAAGGAGGGTTGGTAAGGTGGATAATCAATACGGGGCGAAAAGCGAGTACGTTGCGAAGCTCATAAAGAGGACGAGATGGAAGAACCGCAATAGGATAGACTCGCTTCTGATGCTGGAGGCATACATCCTGAGCGGCTTCAAGCTGCATGGCTACGCCCATGCGATGCAGATGCACGGCCTGAAAAGCGCGCATGAAAAGGATTACGAAGCAATCCTGAAGGAACTTAACCCCAGGAGATACAAGGCGGATATGGAAAGGAAGAGAAGGGAGGAGGAAGAGGAAAGAAGAGAACTTGAAGAATACGAGAGGAGGGAGAGGGAAGAGGAAAGAAGGGCCAGGAAGGCATGGCTGAAGGCGGGGGGAAAACCATAATATTCCAAGGGGTGAGGTAATATGAAGAAAAAAGAAAAAATTGAGTCGGATTTGCCGGATGTCTCTCCAGAGGTTTCGATAGATTTTATGTCGCATGAGGGGGACTTCAGGCTGAGCGTCAAGGGCTGCGACCTGTCGGACTGTAAAAGCACCTTTATGGAGCTTTTTGGGAAGGTGAAGAAAACCATAAAGCAGAAGGAAAAGGCAAAGAAACAGGCCGCTTATAGGTAAGTGGATGAAAGGAGAAACGATTAAAATGGTGGCGGAGTTATGATGCCATGGTTTCCCTAACCTTTTATGGCGGTGCCGGTGAAATCGGCGGAAACAAGATACTGCTTGAAGACAAAGGCACCAAGATTTACCTTGATTTCGGCCAGAGCTTTGACTTCGGAGAGGAGTACTTCTATGAATGGCTGCAGCCCAGAAATGCAAACGGCCTTGAGGTGTATTTTGAATTCGGGCTTCTGCCAAGGGTATCTGGCATCTATTCCAAAGAACTTCTGAAGCTGACGGATTTGTCCTACAAAAAGCCGGACATAGACGGGATAATTATCAGCCATTCCCATTCCGACCACGTGAATCACCTTCCTTTCATTGATGAGGACATACCGGTGCTTATCGGCCATGGAACGCATAAGATAATTGAGATATACCATCAGCTCTATCCACAGCTTTACGATATAGGGAAGCATAATGACATACGCACTTTCAAATCAGGAGACAGGATAAAAATCAAGAATATTGAGGTAGAGCCGGTCCATGTGGAGCATTCGGTTCCTGGAGCTTATGGTTTCATAGTCCATACCTCAAAAGGCGCCATAGTTTATACTGGGGATTTCAGAATGCATGGGCCCAGAATTGACATGAGCACGGAATTCATGGAGAAGGCAGCTGCAGCAAAGCCCTATGTCCTGATATGCGAAGGAACGAGAATGGGCGGAGAAATAGAGCATAATTATACTGAGGAAGAAGTCGAAAAAAAGGCATCTGGGATAATAGCTGCCTCGAAAAGCTTAGTAATGGTATATTTTTCCATGCTGAACGTGGATCGCTTCATGTCTTTTTACCGTGCGGCCGTAAAGAATAAGAGGAAGCTGGTCATAGACACCCGCTATGCCTACATCCTGGATAACCTCAGGCACAAAATAACCGTCCTGCCGGATGTCAGGACAGACAAAAACATAAGAGTGTATTACCGGCTTGCAAAATCCTGCACTTTCTGCGAGAAGGACTATTACACATGGGAGAGGGAGTTCATGCCCAACATGATAACTTACCGGGAAATCGCAAAGAAACCCAAGGAATACGTCATGCACCTCGGCTTTTACCGGCTTATGGAGCTGGTTTACCTTCAGCCGAAAAATGCGGATTTCATCTATTCCATGTCAGAGCATTTCTATGAGGGGGAAGACAACGAGGAACAAAGGACAATATGGGAGAACTGGATGAAGCATTTCGGCATAAAATTCCACAAGGCCCATTGTTCAGGGCATATAAGCAAGCAGGACCTGAAAGAATTCATAAAAAAGGTCAATCCGAAGGTGCTTATTCCAGTGCATACGGAGAATCCTGAGGAATTCAGGAAGTTCCATCCTAATGTAAAGATACCTGAGAAAGAGAAGAAAATTGAGATTTAACCAACTTCTACTATGAAAGAACCTTCAAAATTCCTTTAAACGTCCTTATTCTATAATCCATTCTTACCTTTTTAGTGATTCTTCTCTCAGCCCCATACTCCGCCAAACACGTCTTCATCCCCAATTGCTTCGCACCCAACATATCCCTGTCTACGTTATCGCCAACGAAAAGCGCTTCGGACGGCTTCACTTTCAGCTTCTTCAGCGCCATCTCGAAAGGGGCTCGGTGGGGCTTTTTCTGTCCTGCATCATCGGTTGTCACTACTACATCGAAAATATCGTCCATCCCGCAGATAACGAGCCTTTGCCATGCCTTGTTGCGCGGAGCGTCCGTAACGATGGCTAGTTTGTATTTTGTTTTTAGTTTTTTGAGAATCGGCTTAACTGAAGGATATGTCCTAAGAACCTCAAATTTCCTTTTCAGGTATGCGACGATGGCTGCCTGCTGGATTCTTTCTGCATTTCCTACTTCAAGGTTGTACGGCTTAATGACCTGATAAAACGTCTTCTGGTATT
>Ga0068714_10005759_pt1 | contig 12972 bp, 11 predicted proteins | sample MTBNYHSulfiMetaG_FD_62988 | JGI IMG/M metagenome (GOLD analysis project Ga0068714, IMG submission 62988) | Enrichment culture microbial communities from rom New York Harbor, USA that are MTBE-degrading - MTBE-NYH (New York Harbor Sulfidogenic)... | ecosystem: Environmental > Aquatic > Marine >... | reverse complement strand
GCTTGTTGCCGATGGGTACACCGATAGAACAGAGGAAGTGGGAGATGAGCTTCTTTCCGCATTGCTGAAGATGAGAGAGGAAACGGGCAAGGACAATGCTTTGATTTACTACCAGCAAGGGGCTCTGCTGGACCTGCCTCAGCCGGATATTGACGCGCTAAAAACCACCCTGAAGAATGGATGGTCGGCTGAGAGTGAACCGCTATTAGCCTATTTCCGAATCTACCAACCGGCCTTTGATCTCATCAGGAGAGGGGTCGCGCTCAGGCAGGCGGCTATGCTCGATCCCCGGGACCAAGACTTCTCGACGCCCAATCCAAACCTGCTTTTCGCCAACACATCAGTCAAGCTCCTCTGCGCGCAGGGGCTTTATTCTGAATCCCTTGCCGAGCCCGAAAGAGCCCTGGAGGATTACCGTACTGCTTTGCAGATGGGTCAGGATTATGGCTGCGAGAATGCTTCATTGAGTTGCGGATTGATGATGGTGGCTCTAGAGGATATCGCGCTGCGACACCTGGATGCTTTGGTTGTTTCCGGTGAGCTCGATGAGCCGCAGCTGGCGAGAGTCTCTAAGGTGTTGCAGGAAATCGAGTCGGGAAACCGACCGCTCACTGCTTTTGTGGAGAATGAGCTCAGAATGAAGAGGGCTTGGCTGCAGAAAACGGCCGCAGCGACGCCAAAGGACTCAGCGGAAAAATCAGAAATGGAAATGATCAAAGCGCTTGCCACGCTGGAGGAAGAAAGCTTGGACTATTCTTCCACTCCCCGCTGGGAAAGAACTGCGGCAATGTGGGAAGAGCAGATCAAAGAATTCGAAAAGAGGTATCCATGCCTTCATCGTATGATGATCCCCAACTACATCAACGCCGATACCCATTTGCTGGTAACACGCTCCAGAATCCGAATAGTCCGGACGGCGGTAGCACTGGAGCAATTCAAGAAGGTCGCCGGGCATTACCCCGAAGATATTTCGTTTCTCATACCCGAATACTTGCCGGAAATGCCGATTGACCCCTTTATGGGAAGTCCATTGTCTTACCGGAAAGTGAACAACGGTTACCAGGTTTACGGGATAGGGCCTGATCTGGGCGACCAAGGGACTGCGGTCAGATACGATCCGACGAACGGGACAATCAGTGAGGGAGACATCTTCTTCTAAGCGTAGACTTCCTCTTGTGAACAGCGCATACAGGGCAGGTTCGCCTCTGGCGTGGCGGTGTTTATGGGTATGATAAGATACGGAAAGCGAGTCAGGATGAGACAGGCGAAGGCGTGACGCTATGGGCAAAGGCATTGAACTGAAACAGCTCGACGATTATCTCTGGGAAATCCCGAAGAGCGGGGCGATGCGGGTTCCCGGGCGCATTTATGCGTCCGCCGAGCTGATGGTGGACATCGAGAAGGACGAGGCTCCGCAGCAGGTGGCCAATGTCGCCTGTCTGCCCGGCATTGTGGGCTACTCGCTCGCGATGCCCGACATTCACTGGGGTTATGGGTTCGCCATCGGGGGCGTGGCCGCGTTCGACCTCGACGAAGGGATCATTTCGCCCGGCGGGGTGGGCTATGACATCAACTGCGGGGTGCGCCTGATGCGAGCCGGCCTGGAGCGCCGGGAGATCGAGCCTTGCCTGGAGGATCTCGTCGGAGCGCTTTTCACCCAGATTCCCGCCGGGGTCGGCTCGTCGGGTAAAGTCAAGCTCAAGGCCAAAGAGTTCGAGCGGATGCTCACCCAGGGCGCTCGATGGGCGGTCGGCCAAGGCTACGGCGACTCCTCGGACCTCGACCACGTCGAGGAGCAGGGCTGTATGACCGGCGCCAATCCCGAACAGGTCAGCAAAAAGGCCTACGAACGGGGCCTGGATCAGCTGGGAACCCTGGGCAGCGGGAATCATTTTGTCGAGATCGGCTACGTGGACGAGGTTTACGACGAGAGAGCGGCCCAAGTTTTCGGCCTGCGCCGGGATGGAGTGACGGTGACCATTCACACCGGCTCGCGGGGCTTCGGCCATCAGGTTTGCGAGGACTTCATCCGGACCTTCAAGGCGGCGGTGGACCGCTACGGCATCCGCCTTCCCGACTGGCAGCTCTGTTGCGCCCCTATCCTATCAAAGGAGGGGCAGGCTTACCTGGAGGCGATGGCGTGCGCGATCAACTTCGGTTTCGCCAACCGGCAGATGATCGGCGAGTGGGTGCGCCGGGCCTTTCAGCAGGTGCTCAAGCAATCCCCGCGCCGGCTGGACTTGCAGGTGGTTTACGAAGTGGCGCATAACATCGCCAAGATTGAACGCCACCAGGTCGGCAAGAAGCAGAAAGAGGTCTGTGTCCATCGCAAAGGGGCGACCCGGGCTTTCCCCGCCGGACACCCCGAGGTGCCGGAAGACTATCGCGCGGTCGGCCAGCCGGTGCTCATCCCGGGCGATATGGGGCGTTATTCTTACGTTCTGGCGGGCGCTCCCGGGGCTATGGAGCAGACCTTCGGCTCGACGTGCCACGGCGCCGGCCGACTCCTCAGCCGCAGCCAGGCGAAGAAGCAGATTGACGTCCGCCGGGTGCTCGAAGAAATGTCAAGCCGGGGCATTCGGCTGATGGCCCGGGGGCGCCGGACCATCGCCGAAGAAGTCCCGGCAGCCTACAAAGATGTCTCGCTGGTCGTCGAGACCGTCCACCGGGCCGGAATTTCCACCAAGGTCGCCCGGCTGCGCCCCCTCGGCGTCATCAAGGGATAAGACCCGCCTTGACAGAATCATATCCTTCCCGAGAAGTTTGAAAACCCGGATCTGGTCTAAATGTGGTCTATAACCTTTGCCATATCAAGCTGTTACCGAAGTTACAACCCACAAAACAACAAAAAACGAAGAAAAAATAAATGGTTGACATTTATGAAACATCAGCCTATATTCTGTATAAGAAGGGAGGATATGATCCTACTCACCTTGGCCTTGCACCCACCGCCGGAACAAGGAGGCCAAAATGAGAAATCTCCAGGCGGAGAAGAAGATCGATAAATATCTCTCAGGGCATTTCTTCCTCGATCCCTCGAAGTACGACGTGACGGTCATCGGCGACCAGGCGGAGATCACCGGCGAGTTCATCAACCGCACCAGCCAACAGCCTCTCAGCGAGCTGCGAATCCGGGAGGTCCAGCGCTTTTTCAAGCGAGGGCTTGTGGAAGGTGTTCGCAATTATTACTATCATTTGCATCCCCACACGTACGCCTAGGGTTCTACGCCACAGGTGCTCTTCCTTCCGGGCCGTGCCCGAGACGATGCCGGCTTGGGCAGGCTCCGCTTGCGCCCCCTCCGGCATGGAGCGTTCTTCAGCTTTCAGAGCGCCGGGCCGGAGCGGTTGACCCTCTTCCCTTTTTTACCTAACGTTGCATCTGTGCGATGTGATATTGTTTCTCACGCAGAGCCGCAAGGTCGCTGAGATTTCAATCCCTTGGCATCCCTTGCGTCTTGGCGTGAGGCACTGAATAGCAGTCTGTTTCGTCTTCTCAGGAGGGAGTTCGCCCCCCCGGGTGCAACCGGCACTCGGAAGGCGGCCGCAGCGCCGGGGGCCGGGAATCATGATCGAGATCTACCGGGAAATCGTCCGACTTCAGGAAAAGGGCCGAAGGTCGGTCCTGGCGACCGTCGTCGCCACTCAAGGCTCGACGCCCCGCAAGGCCGGCGCTCAGATGCTCCTGCGCGAGGACGGCAGCTTCCTCGGGAGCGTTTCCGGCGGCATCGTCGAAGCGGACGTTCAACAGATCGCCCGCGAGGTCCTCCAGAGCGGCGAGCCTCGCTTGTACGAGCGGCGGTTGGACGAGCTCGAAGCCGACCGGCTCGGCCTCGCCTGCGGCGGCACAATCCGCGTGTTCATCGAGCGGATCTGAAAGAATAGGGAGGTGGGGTCCACTTCCCGAGTGGCCTCCATCTGAAAGTGTTTGTTCAGGTGTAGGCCATCATCGAGATGGACTCCACCTGAAGAGGGGGAAACTCGTGGTACGCTATGGGTATGAGGCACTGGATCAACAGGGGCGGAAGGTTCAAGGAGTAATAGAGGCCGCCAACGAGGAGAAGGCCATCGAACTGCTGCGCGGTGAGGGTTTGTACATCCTCGGGCTGAATCCTCTCCGGCCGGGTGCAAAGGAATCGACGTTCTTCGCGGCTCCCACAAGCGAGGACGATTTCCGGCGCACCCGATGGATCTCTCCGGGATCGGCGCTCGTCAAGGTCAGCAAGGGGATTGCGGCGTTGGCTCTTATGGCCGTGTTCGGGGCAACGGTCGTCTTTACCATGTCGTTGCCCTTGTATTGGGAGGCGACGTACCTGGAAGGGGACAAGGGGCTCCTGACAAACGCCAAGGTCACGCAGCGCGACCCGGACTCTCCCCAGGTGGAGTATGAGTTTGAAGCCGCAGGAGAGCTGTACCGGGGCCAAGGACGCCACGAGGATAATGCCGACGGCCCCTTCCTCGCAGTGGGCGATGCCATCGAGGTGCTCTATTCAGTCGAGAAACCTTCCATTCACCGTCTCTATCGGGGAAAGAGGCCAGACAGCGCTGCCTTAAGGAAACCGGTCGCCATCGCCCTGGTGGTTGATCTCCTGGCCCTGCTCGTTCTCTTTGTCGCCGCCAGTTGGGAGCACGCCTATAACATTTCGGTCTCGCTCCGGGCGGGCATGCCTCTGCCGACGGGAGAGGCGAAGAAGATCCTGTCGAACGCGCTGTGCATACCTTTGTTCCCCTTGATTTTTGTCTGTGTGTTCCTCTCACGTCAGTCTTCGTTGTTTGCGCCTTACCGATTCTATCTCGTGGGGGCGACGTTTCTCCTGGCCGCTGCAGCCGTTCTGATTCATATTTATTCCCCATTTCGTTCGACTGAATAGATTGCAGCAGGATGTTCAAGTCCTTGAGTGACAAGGTCCGACGCAAAATCGGCTGCTGGAATCCCTTGGGGTATCAAGCAATTCCGCTGCCCGTCGTGCTTGAGAGTGAGGAAAGGTATGCAGAGACCGTTGATGACAAGTCGATCCGGAGAATGGATCGGCAGGTGAGGTTTCCCTTCAGCACAGCCTCTGATTCTGCTACAATAGCCCAAACGCACGTCGGGCATTGCTTGCCGCGCCTCGTGTAGCGACACTGCTTGCTGCGCCCGACCGACAGGAAGCCGATGAATCCAACTCAAGCCGCGCTCTTGAGCATCACCGAAATCCCGAACGAGCTGACTCGCGATATTGATATCGCGACGCCGAAGGGCATCGTGCAGTTGCTGCGCCAATCGGACGCCCAGATGTTTGCCGGCTACTCGACCTATCCCGGCCCGATGGACCCCGAGACGCTGGAGCAGATCGAGCGCTGCATGGCGGCCGTGGCCGGGCTGCTGCGCGCCCGGGGGCAACGAAAAGTCGTCATTGCCGGTGCGGGCACCAGCGGTCGCCTGGCCGCCTTCGTCTGCCGGCAGTTCAATCTCCGCCTGGAGCGGCTCGGCCACCCACCGGTTTTCCAACACCTGATGGCCGGCGGCAGCCCGGCCCTCATCAAGGCCAAGGAGGGGGCCGAAGACGACCCCAACCAGGCGATTGTGGAATTGGAGGAGTTGTTTGAAGACATCGAGCGGGGCATCTATATCGGGGTGACCTGCGGATTTGCCGCCCCCTACATAGCGGCACAACTCGATTACTGCATGGACCGGGAGCATCTCACGCCGGTCCTGCTGGGATTCAACCCGGTCGAGCGCGGCCGCAACGTCGAGGTCGAGAACTGGGACAAGACCTTCCGGCAGGTCGCCGAGCGCATGGTATCCCATCCCCGCGCCCTGTTGCTCAATCCGGTCGTCGGGCCGGAGCCGATCACCGGCTCGACCCGGATGAAGGGCGGCTCGGCCACCAAACTCCTGCTGGATATGGTCATCGCCCTGGCCCTGATCCGCTCAGGTCTGGTTCGCAAGAAGGACTTTCTTCTGCCCTACGATGAGCAGACCCTGACCGATACGATTTGGCGGTTTATGCTCCAGTACGAGCAGACCGCCGTAGCAACCTACCAGGAACGCGACGCAATCGCCCGCCTCGTTGAATGGGGCGGCCAGAGCCTGCGCCGGGAGGGGCATATCTACTACCTGGGCCAGGGCACACTCGGCCTCTTGGGCCTCATCGACGCCTCGGAATGTCCGCCGACCTTCGGGGCCGACTTCGGCGACGTTCGAGGCTTTGTCGAAGGGGGCTGGACGACCCTGCTCGGGCCGGGCCAGGATATCAGCCACGTCGGCCCGGAGTATCGCATCACCACCGAAGAATTTGAACGCACCATTCTCCCCACGATCACCTCGAACGACCTCATTGTCAGCTTAGGCCAGGGAGAGCACGCAACCTGGCAGAAATCGTATCTCAAGGAAGCGCGTTCGAAGGGGGCGCGCATCGCTCGGGTGCTGATCGGTCCCGGGGCAGCGGTGGAGGATTACGTCGATCTTCAGGTCGGTATCAGCCTCGACGCGGCCGGTTTCTTCCCGGATAATCTAGGCTTCGGCGAGCTGGCTACCAAGCTGGTCATTAACGCCCTGACGACCGGCGCGCACATTCTGTCGGGAAAAGTGTACGAAAACCGGATGATCGACCTGAAGATCTCCAACAACAAGCTTTACTACCGGACCCTGGGGATCATCCGCGCTCTGATGGGGGTGGACGAGGCGACCGCGAAAGAGAGTCTGCTGCGTTCGATTTTTGCCCAGGACCGGCTAAGCCCCGAGCAGCGCAACGCCAAGGTCTCCACCTACGTGGAGCGCGCCACGGGGGCCAGAAAGATCGTCCCCCGCGCCCTGCTGCTGGCCACCGGAAAGTTTACTATCGAACAGGCGACGCAGGCTCTGAACGAAACCCCGATTGTCCGCGTTCTGATCGAGAAGTACATAGCCAAGAACGCTTGATCGCGCTCGGGAGTAGCCTGTGCCCGGCCTCCGCTCAAGGCTCACCCGGAGGGGCCGCAAGGCCGAGACGTGAAGGACCGCTACCAACAAGTCCGCTTTGTCCTGCTGGTGACGCTGCTGGCTAACGTCTTTGTAGCAACCAGTAAGCTGATCTTCGGACTGGCGATCCACTCGCTGAGCCTCTTGGCCGACGGGTTTCACAGCCTGCTGGACTGCACCTCGAACATCGTCGGGCTGGTCGGCATCGCCTTTTCGAAAAAGCCCCCCGACGAAAAGCATCCTTACGGACACCGCAAATTCGAGACTCTGGCGGCGATGGGCATCTCATTCCTGCTGGCTTTTGCCGCCATCGAGATCGTCGAGAGCGCGGTCCGAAGGTTGCTGTCGCCCCAGCCCATCGAGTGGAGCCCGGTGACCCTCGGCGTCCTTCTTTTGACCATTGCCATCAACCTAGGGGTCTCCATTTACGAGCGCCGCAAGGGAGAACAACTGCGAAGCGAAATCCTGATCGCCGACTCCTATCACACCCGCAGCGACTTCTATGGCGCGCTTCTCGTCCTGATCGCCTTGCTGGCCGCCCCGGCCGGACTGAGCTGGATTGACCCGGTGGCGGCCTTGCTCATCGTGCTCCTCATCGGCCGGGCCGCTTATGCGATTGTCAAGGACGCGGTGGCCAGCCTGGCCGACTCGGCCCGGGTGGACGTGCAAGCGCTCCAGGCCTGCGTCGATGCCATCGGGGGTGTCGAGCAAAGCCATCGGGTGCGCACCCGGGGCGTCGCCGGGGAAGTCTTTCTCGATATGCACGTGCGGGTGGACCCCGAGATGCCGGCCGAGCAGCTCCACCGCCTGGAGCATGAGATTGGGGAGGTTATCCGAAAACAGTTCACCGAAGTCCGGGACGTGATGATCCACTTTGAACCCCGCCGGGAGCGCTGATGAAGTCAGTCGCCCGAGCGGATTCTGGAGCGGAGGTTTCCCATGCAGGGTCTTTTGGCCAAGGCTTTCCGGTCGTCGCTTAAACCCCTTCCGGTGCTTCTGGGCCTGTGGATGGGCGCTGTCCTGTCGGGCTTTCCCTCGACCGCCCTGGCCTCCGGGGTCGCCTTGTCCTTTCCGGATATTCCCGCCGAGGCCGCGGCGGAGGAAGAGCTGAGCCTGTCGCTCGCTTATGTGAAGGCGGCCACCGAAAGCGAGCAGCGGCTTGTCTTTCTGCTCGAAATGCGCCGGCTCCAGGATGACGCGGTGCTGGCTCAAGCGGTTCAGGACAACAGCGGAAGCGGCTATGCCATCCCCAGCGGCACGGTGTCTTTCTCGCTCAGCGTTCCCGCCGTCGAGGGGCCGATCTATTTTGCGGCGCAGGCGGTGCCCTGGAGCCTCAACCGGTCGGTGACCGCGTGGTACAAGACCTATCCGACCGACGGCACCCACCGCTACTTTTGGACGGGTAGCAGCTATGGCGTTACTCAAGACGTTTATTACCTCGGCGAGCTCATCGCGCCGACCGATGCGAGCCACACCACGTATTGCTGCGGGCTGACGTTTGAAACCTGCGTTCTGGCGTATGAGGATTACAACACGTCCCACGGCCACAGCACGATCGGGACGATGAACGTGGACGATATGAGGAGTTTTCGGAGAATCTGGTACGGTGTAACCGACGCCGAGAAACTCTGCGCCCGGGCGGTCACCGACTACCAGCTCGGCGAGGAAATCAACAACTTCGAGGAGATGCAGGAGGGGGATTTTGTGCAGTTCTGGCGGCGCAGCGGCAGCGGGCACAGCGTGATCTTTGTGGACTGGGTCCGAAACGCCACGCAGGAAATCACCGGCTTCGACTACTGGAGCTCCCAATCCTCGACGAACGGCATCGGCTACAACACGGAGTTCTTCGGCGATTCCTCGGGCGTCAACCGGGAGCGGTTCTGGGCCGCCCGGCTGCGAAAGCCCCGGGATGCCGCGGACGCTGAGTGGGCCTTGGGACAGGCCGACACGCGGGAGCAGCCCACCGTCCTTCGCTCCGGGACTCCGGCGTGGCGCTTTTACTGAGCGGGTGGCACAGGGCTTTCGTCCTTTTCATCCGTCCTTCGTAACACCTTGCTGAGGTCCACCAGCTCGATGCCCAGCGTTTTCGCGACTTCGAAAATCCGCTCGTCGCGGTAGAACTCGCCGAAACAGATTCTCTTGATGCCGCAGTTGGCAATGAGCTTGAAGCAATTCCAGCAGGGACTGGCGGTGGTGTAGATCGTGGCGCCGTCAATCATCACCCCGTTCTTGGCCGCCTGGATAATCGCATTGGCCTCGGCGTGCACCGTCGCCACACAGTGCCCGCCCTCCATCATATGCCCCACCTCGTCGCAATGCGGCATTCCGGAGATGCTCCCGTTGTAGCCGGTGGAAAGAATATTGCGGTTGCGAACGATAACCGCCCCGACGTATTTCCGGTCGCAGGTGGAGCGTTCCGCCACTTGGCGGGCGATGTTCATAAAGTAGGTGTCCCAGTCCGCGCGTTTTCTTTTCGACAATGTGGTTTCCCTCCCGCGGGAGATTGGTCCCTGTCTCGCTACATCCTATTTCCAGTAGGCGACGCGAGCCGAGCGTCGCCCGTTGCAGGGGCGGCGGTTGTCGGTACGCTCAGAACCGCTCCCAATGAATGACCTCGTCGAGGGGCCGCTTCGCAGGCGCGCCTTGCTGCGCTGCGCCGGCCTTGCCCAGCGCCACCGACGCCACCAGCCGGTAGCCCTCCGGAGCGCCCACCATCTGCCGGACTGCATCGGCATAGGGCTTCTTATCCCCCGCTACCCAGCAGGCGCCCAGCCCCAAGGCGTGGGCCGCCAGCAGGAGGTTCTCTGCCGCCGCGCAGCCGTCCTCGAGGTAGTACTTCGTTTCCTGGCACAGGACGACGATGCAAACGGGCGCTTCGGCAATGAACTTGCCGTACTCCATCATGCCCGCCAGCTTTCGCCGGAGCGTGGGGTCCGTGACCACGACGAACTCCCAAGGCTGCACGTTGCGGGCCGTCGCCGCCAGGCGCCCCGCGTCCACAATCTCGCGCACCATCTCTTCCGGCACCGGCTCGGCCTTAAAGGACCGAACGCTGCGCCGCGTTTTCAAACATTCCATCGCGTCCATTCCAGACCTCCTCGTTTCCAAGCCATTGGTAGCATACCTCAGAGCCGGCTCCGCACTCAAGCGCCGGCCCGCTCATACAGCGCGTAGAAAATCGCTCGCCCCTCGCGGCGGTACTTCACCTCGTAGTTGGTGATCGCTTCCTCGGGACGCCTTGAAACCCAGTCGCCGGGGTCCAGGGGCTGCAAGGCCGGAAAGGTCGAGAACAGCTGCCGGGTCTCTGCGAAGTACTCCCGAAAGTCGGTGGCGAAATAAACCCGGCCGCCCGGGGCCAGCACCCGCTGAAGTGTTTCGAGAAACTCCGGTGTCAGGAGCCGCCGCTTGCGGTGCCGCCGCTTCGGCCAGGGATCGGGAAAGTAGATGTGGAAGGCCGCGATGGAAGCGTCGCGCACAAGGCGTTCCAGAAAGTAGTGGGCGTCCGTGCGCAGCAAGCGAACATTCCGCAGCGCCCGCTTGCGCAGGCGCTCCGCGGTGTACTCGACCATCTTGGTTGCCGTCTCCAGGCCGACGAAGTTGCGTTCCGGGAACCTCTGCGCCACCTGGAGCAGGAACCCACCCTTCCCGAAGCCGATTTCGACCTCCACCGGCCGGCGGTTGCCGAAGACCTCCGGCCACTCCAGCGGAACAGGCAGAGCGTCCGGCTCCAGGATGATCCCGGGCTGAACCTCGGTTGCGTGCTCTCCTCGCGCATCCATCACTGGCTCAAACAGAAGGGGATCCCCCGGCTTGGCGAGAGATCCCCGTGCGCTGCGATTGCGGGAGGGGGATTCGAACCCCCGACCTCCGGGTTATGAGCCCGACGAGCTAACCACTGCTCCATCCCGCGCCAGAACATAAGGACGGGCCGACCCTACGATTCGGCCCCTTCGGCTGCCCGTGCCCGGACAGCCCCAAAATGTTACGTAAAATGATACGACAGCCCCCTTGCGGTTGTCAAGGGAAAAACCCCGGGAGGTAGAGTCCCGGTGGAGTCCGCCTCCCAGGTGGCCTACACCTGCCCATTCCAGGGTGGTCTTACTTGCGCCTGGAGCCGGCATTGATTATAGTCCGAGGAGCGAGTGAAAACCCGGCTTGCCCGAAGGTGGAACGATAATGAGCGAAGCCGCCGAGAAGGCCCCCGGGGCGCAGCAAGCAGCGCCCCCGCAGCGCGAAGCCCGAAGTGAACCGTCCGATACGGCCCTATCCCACCTGCTGGCGAGCGTCGAGGGGTGCAAGAAAGTGCTCATTGTAACCCACGATCACCCCGACCCGGATGCCATCTCCAGTGCGGCGGCTCTGCGCTATCTGCTCAAGAAACTGGGGGGGATTCGCTGCAAAATCGCCTTCGGCGGCTCAGTCGTTCGGCCCGAGAACCGGGCCATGCTGAAGCAGCTGAAGATTAAGATCGTCCCTATCCAGCAAATCAAGCTGTCCGCCTATCGCTGCTTCGCCCTGGTGGACACCCAACCCAAGGCGGGCAATAACTCGCTGCCCCACCGAATCACGCCGAGTATCGTCATTGACCACCACCCGCCCAAGCCGGCGACAAAGGAGGCGAAATTCGCCGACCTTCGGCCCAATTACGGCGCAACCGCCACCCTCCTGACCGAGTATCTCCTGGAAAGCGGCCTGCCGATCCCGGTGCATCTGGCCACAGCGCTCTTCTATGGCATCGCCTCGGAGACTCAGGATTTGGGCCGGGAAGCCGGCGAGCCGGACAATCAAGCCTATCTGACGCTGTTTCCCAAGGTCAATAAACGGATCCTTTCCAACATTCGATACGCCCGCGTCTCCCGAAACTACTTCCAGACGCTGGAGACCGGCTTGAGAAACAGTTTTACTTACAAGAACGTCATCGGCTCGCGTCTGGGCGAAGTGAGCAGCCAGGACGTGGTGCCCCTGATTGCCGACTTGCTGGTGCGGCTGGAACGAATGAGCTGGGCGATTGTCCTGGGCCGATTCGATGGACGTCTTTTTCTGTCAGTACGCTCGAACAACACCCGCGCCCGCTGCGGGCAGTTGTTGCGGCGGGTCCTGGGCAAGCGCGGTTCAGCCGGCGGGCATGACATGATGGCCGGAGGGTCGGTCCCGCTCAATGACAGAAAGCCCGAGGAGATCGATGCCCTGGAGAGCGAGCTGATCCGCCGCTTTATGGTACAGGTGGGACACAAGGAGATTCCCAACTTCGAGCAACTGGTCGCGCCCATCCGGCTGGTACCCGAAACCGAGGTCCCGAAACCGCCTCCCGGGCAGGAAGCCCCCGCCAAAGAACCCGCTGCCAAGAGCGAATAGCCCCCGACAAGGGCGCGGCCATTGTAGGAGCGGTGCTTGCGCCGCCCGTTGAAAAATCGGTTGACCCTCCGGGGCGCAGCAAGCAGCGCCCCTACACGAGGAGACTAGACCCGATTCCTCGAGTAGCCCGATTCATCGGGCGTATTGAGAGGAATCGCGCCCTCTCTCAGCCCTCCTTCCGACAGCCAAAGGGAACAAACCGGCGCGAGGCCTTTTGATAGGTTTCCAGGTCGCCGAGGTCCAGCCATTCGCCCTCGACTCGATAGGTGAAAATCGGTACCCTCCGGCACAGCCAGGCCGGCAGGTGGCCGATGGCATCCGTCGGCAGCCGGCTTGTGGGATACTGCGCGGCCATCTGCACCGCTTCTCGCGTGAGATAATACACCGGGGGAACCACCCAGTCGCTGGGCGGCTCGGCGGGCTTCTCCAGCAGTTCCACCAGGCGTCCATCGTCGGCGAGGCGGGCCACCCCCCGCTTGCCGAGCTCTTCCCGCGGCGCTTGTCGCAGCAGGCAACCCGAACAGCGCCGCCGTCGGAACTCCTGCACTGCAGCGTTGAGGTTCATCGTCCAGACGTTATCCGAAGCCAACAGGAGCAGCCCTTCCGCCTCCCGGGCTTGAGGCTGCCGGGCGAGATAGGCGAGAAAATCGCCGACGGCCCCGAGACGCGCTTCATTC
>Ga0068714_10005758_pt1 | contig 12972 bp, 10 predicted proteins | sample MTBNYHSulfiMetaG_FD_62988 | JGI IMG/M metagenome (GOLD analysis project Ga0068714, IMG submission 62988) | Enrichment culture microbial communities from rom New York Harbor, USA that are MTBE-degrading - MTBE-NYH (New York Harbor Sulfidogenic)... | ecosystem: Environmental > Aquatic > Marine >... | reverse complement strand
GACGCTGCGGCGCAAGGCCCGGAGCCCTTCGGGGCGAAACGGCTCGCGGCAGCGCCTGAGTTCCACTTCTCCAGCCACGTGCTGGGACCCGAGACGCTGCTGGCCGTCTGCGGGCAGAGTTACGGCCGTTCGCCGGAAGCGCTGCTCGTGGCGGTGCGGGGCTACGGCTTCGAGTTCGCCGAGGGTTTGAGCGAAAAGGCACGCCGCAACCAGCGCGCCGCCCTCGAGTTCATCAGAACCCTGATCGAAGAGTGGAGAGGAAAGAACATGGCAGGTGAAACCGGAAAGACGATTCTGATCATCGACGACGACCCGGACATCCGGGCTGCTACCCGGATCGTGCTGGAGTCCGCCGGCTTCGTGGTGGGCGAGGCCTCCACGGGGGCGGAAGGCATGAAGGTCGCCCAGCGCATCAAGCCCGATGCGATCCTGCTGGATCTCATGATGGAGACCGTGGACGCGGGCAGCAAGGTGTCGACCCAGCTCAAGGAAGCGGGCTTCAAGACGCCGATCTTCCTGTTGTCCTCGGTGGGGGATGCGGTGCGCTACAACATCGACTCCAAGGAGCTCGGGCTGGCCGGGATCTTCCAGAAGCCCATCGACCACAAGGTGCTGCTGGCCACCCTGCGAACGGAGCTGGGAATCAAAGGGTAAAGGCCCGGACCTTCGGGCAACCCGGACCTTCGGGCAACCCGGACCTTCGGGCCGGTGCCGCGGGACGAGCAACCTCATCCACAAAGGCCGCGTAGGGCCCTGAACCGACACTGCAAGCACCTCCCGAAAGCCTCTCGAGGGCGGGCGAGGGCGGGTGAGGACCGCCCGCAGAACCCTGTTGCGAACCGGAGTCTTTGCCTCGCACGGCGGCGGATAGTAACTTAGCGGTACGCGACAGGAGTGATCGATGAAGAAGATTTGGGCAGCATACGTCCTTTTGGCCGCCGCGCTGCTGTTCCTTGGAGCCTGCGCTGGTGCCCCGACGACCCAGGTGGCGCCGGCGGCGACGCCACCCTCCGCAGGAGCGATCCCGGTCGACCCCGCGGTGGTGGTCGGGCGCCTGGACAACGGAATCACCTACTACGTCCGGCGCAACGGAGAGCCGAAGAACCGCCTCGAGCTGCGCCTGGCGGTGAACGCCGGCTCCGTGCTCGAAACCGAAGATCAGCGCGGGCTGGCCCACTATCTCGAGCACATGGCCTTCAACGGCACCGAAAGCTTCGAGAAGCAGCAGATCGTGGACTACCTGGAATCCATAGGCATGCGCTTCGGTCCGGAGGTCAACGCCTATACCGGCTTCGATGAGACCGTGTACATGCTCACGGTCCCCACGGAGGACCCGGAGATCGTGGCGACCGGGATCAGGATCCTGGAAGAGTGGGCTCACCGGATCAGTCTCGACCCGCAAGAAGTGGACCGCGAGCGGGGGGTTATCGTGGAGGAGTGGCGCCTGGGACGGGGGGCGGAGGCTCGAATGGCCGACCTCCAGTACCCCGTCCTGTACCACGACTCCCGATATGCCGAGCGGCTGCCGATCGGCAAGCTTCCGGTCATCCAGGCGGCGGGGGCCGCGGACCTGGAGCGCTACTACAGGGACTGGTACCGCCCGGAGCTGATGTCGGTTGTGGCCGTGGGAGACGCGGATCCCGCCTGGATCGAGGGGCTCATACGCAGCAGCTTCGGGCGGCTCGAGCGCCGCGACGCGCTCCCGGAGCGCCCGCTCTTCGAGGTGCCCGGGCACCGGGAGACCCTCTACGCCCCGGCCACCGATCCCGAGGCCACGAGCACCCGCGTGGCCGTCTACGTCAAGCACGGTGTCCGGGAAACCCGCACCGACCGGGACTACCGCCAGGAGCTGGTGGAAGCCATGTACACCGGGATGCTCAACGAGCGCCTGCGCGAGATAGCCCGGGAGGAGAACGCCCCCTTCGTGGCGGGGTTCGCCTTTTCCCGAAGGCTGGTGCGGACGGTCGAGGGCTACGTGCTCGCCGCCCGGGTGCGCGACGGGCGGATCCTCCCTGCCCTGGAAACCCTCCTGGAGGAAACCGAGCGGGTACGCCGACACGGGTTCACCGAGAGCGAGCTGGAGCGGCAGAAGCGGGATCTGCTGACCTGGATCGAGCAGGTGTACCGGGAGCGCGACAGCCAGGAATCCGGCGAGCTGGCCGGGATGTACGTGGACCACTTCCTCAGGGGCGATCCGATCCCCTCGGTGGAGTACGAGTACGAGCTATTCCAGCGCTACGTGCCCGACATCACCCTGGAGGAGGTCCGCCAACAGGCCGATCTTTGGCTGGCGGACCGGAACCGGGTCGTCCTGGTCAACGCCCCCGAGTCGGAGGCCGCCGCCGTCCCGGCCGAGACCGACGTGCTGGCCCTGTTTACCGGAATGGCCGACCGGGAGCTAGCGGTGTACGAGGACGTCGTGCTGGAGGAGCCTCTGCTGGAGGCGGAGCTCCGCGGGGGGCCGATCGTAGAGCGCCAGGAGATTCCGGAGCTCGGGCTCACCCGCTGGCGGCTGGCCAACGGGGTTACGGTGGTGCTCAAGCCCACGGAGTTCAAGCAGGACGAGATCCTGTTCGACGCCTTCAGCCCCGGGGGGACCTCCCTGGTGCCCGACCGCGACTACGTGGCCGCGGCGACTGCGGCCGCGATCGTGGGCAGGAGCGGGGTCGGGCGGTTCGACGACACACAGCTGCGCAAGCTCCTGGCCGGAAAGGCCGTGGAGGTGAGCCCGTGGATCGGGGAGCTGTCCGAGGGGATGCGGGGCTCCGCCAGGCCGGAAGACCTGGAGACCCTGTTTCAGCTGGTATACCTCTACTTCACCGAGCCTCGAAGAGACCCCCAGGCCTTTTCGGCATACAGGAGCCGTCTCGAAGCCCTGGTCAAGAACCGCCAGAGCTCGCCGGAGGGGGCCTTCTGGGACGCGGTTCAGGGAGTGCTGACCCAGGGGGAGCTGCGCGGGCGGCCCTGGAGCCTAGAAGTCCTGGCGGAGATGGACCTGGACACCTCCCTGGCGGTGTATCGCGAGCGCTTCCGGGACGCCGGGGACTTCACCTTCGTGTTCGTGGGCAACCTGGAAGCGGAGAGGCTGGAGCCTCTGGCGCGCAAGTACCTTGGATCTCTGCCCTCGAGCGGGCGCACGGAATCCTGGAGGGACGTCCTAGTCGGTCCGCCCCGGGGCGTGGTGGAGCGGGAGGTTCGCAAAGGGGTGGAGCCGCGGAGCCGGGTGCTCCTGGCCTTCAGCGGCAGGATGCCCTGGTCGCTGGAAACCCGCCTGCAGCTGGAAGGCCTCAAGGAGGTGCTGGACATCCGCCTGCGGGAGGTGGTGCGCGAAGAGGCCGGGGGTTCTTACGACGTAGGCGTGGACGTGGAGTTCGCCCGGGACCCGGACCAGGAGTACGTGCTGTACATCAGCTTCGGCTGCGCGCCGGACCAGGTGGAGACCTTGACTGCGCTGGTGTTCGCGGAGGCCGGCAGGCTGCGGAGGGCCGGCCCCTCCGAAGAGCTCACGACCAAGACACGGGAAATACTGCGCCGGGACCACGAGCAGGATCTGCGGCAGAACCGCTACTGGCTGGGAAGCCTGGGGCTGGTGTATTCCCACGACCTGGACCCGCTGGTCCTGCTCGGCTTTGAGGAGCGGCTGGCCTCCCTGAGCGCGGGCAACCTGCGCGAGCTGGCGGCCGAGGTGCTGGACCCCGGGAACTACGTACGGGTGGTCCTGATGCCCGAGGCTGCCCCGGGGGCCTCCGGCCCTTAGGCCGGGGACGCGGCAGGGCGTCGACAGGCACGAGGAGCGGGACAGTGGTTCGTTTGCGCAGCGGGCGTGATGCCCAGATTCGACGCCTGAACCACCCCTGGGTGTACAGCCAGGCGGTGGAGAGCGCCTCCGAGGAGGCGCGGGCGGGGCAGCTCGTGCCCCTGATGCCCGCCGAGGGCCGGGACATCCTGGGCTGGGGGTTCTATTCTCCCGGGAGCCTGATTGCGTTTCGCTTTGTCGAGAGGGGGGAGGCTCCCCCGGCGGATTCCTGGCTGGTGGAGAGACTCGCGGCCGCCCTGCGGCTTCGGGAGAGCCTGGCCATTCCGGCCAACGCCTACCGCCTGGTCAACTCCGAGGGCGACGGGCTGCCCGGCCTCATCGTAGACGTGTACAACCGAACCACGGTCGTGCGGCCCGTGATCAAGGGCATGGAGGCGCACATCCACGGCGTCCTGGCGGCGCTCCAGGGGCTCCTTCCGGACAACGCGGTCTACCTGAGGCGCGATGAGAAGGCGGCCCGGAAAGAGGACCTGGGTCTGCCCTCGGGATACCTGGCGGGGTCCGGGGAGGGGCTGGAGGTGATCGAGGAAGGCGGCACGAGCTTTCGGGTGGACCTGGCCGGCGGTCAGAAGACCGGCTTCTACCTGGATCAGCGGGACAACCGCCTTCTGGCCCGGCGGCTGAGCCGGGGACTGCGGGTGCTGAACCTCTTCGCCTACACCGGCGCCTTCGCTCTTCACGCCGCCGCCGGGGGGGCCCGGGAAGTGGTTTCGGTGGAGAGCTCCGCGACGGCCGTGGAGCTGGCCAGGGAGAGCGCCCGGCTCAATGCCGGTCTCGAGGGCACCGACCTGCGCTGGGTCCGGGGGGACGCCTTTGCGTACCTGGAAGAGCCGGGATCCTACGACCTGATCATCCTGGACCCGCCGCCCTTTGCCCGCCGGCGCGGCGAGGTGGAGGGGGCGATCCGAGGTTACGGCGCCCTCAACCGCCTGGCCGCGGAGCGCCTGGCTCCCGGAGGCCTGCTGATGAGCTTCACCTGCTCGGGCGCCGTGACCGAGGAGCTCATGGCCGCCGCTCTCCGGAACGCGGTCGCCGGGGCAGGGCGCAAGGCCCAGATCCTGCAGCGGCTGCACGCCGCCGCCGATCATCCGGTGTTGCTCAACCACCCCGAAGGCGAGTATCTGAAGGGTTGGCTGATCCGGGCCCTGTAGCTGCGTCCGGCGGGCGGTCTATCGGGAAGGGCGCTGCTGAAGTCCCCGGAGCCTGCGCTCGTGCTCCTCTTCGAACGCCGCCAACCCCTCCAGGAGCTGCCGGAAGGCCCCGACGGTCATGTCTGCGGTCATCCGGTAGATCCGGGCGGACTTTTCCTCCCGGGCGATGGCCACCTGGAGGAGCTCCCGGAAGTCCGGTTTCTCCGAAGGGTCGGGCATCGAGAGGCTGAGCTCCGGGGCGAACTGCAGCACCACGGGGTCGCTCCGATCCGTCTCGTAGTCCCGGAGGACCCGTTCGTGCTGGCGTTCCTCCCGTTCCAGCCGCCGGAGCAGCTCCAGTACCTCGGCGTCGAGCTCGGGCCGCTGCATCGACCTGTAGAACTCGGCGGAGTCTGCCTCGAATTCGATGGCCAGGCGCATGAACTGCTCCATGTTCAGGTAGCTGCCCGACGAATACTTGGACATGGCGGTCGCTCCTCCCGCTATTGAAGGATGCTGGGGGGACTCCGAAGGGGTCTCTGCAATCGTAGAGCCTCGGGATCGAATGTTCAAGGGCGTTTCGCGGGCTTCGTTCGCTTGCACGGCCCCGGGAACTACGTTAGGATGTGGGCCGGAACCGCGATTCATGCCGGGGTCAGAACGCAGCAACGAGCAATGGCTCGAGGAGCTCTCCGCTCCAGGGCCCGAACAGGAGCGGGCGCTCGCGGACCTGCGGGCGATCCTGCTCGCGGGCCTGAGAAAGGCCCTGGCGGGCTGGGTGCGCACCTCCGGGCGGGAGTTCCATGCCCTGGCCGAGGACTTCGTCCAGGAAACCCTCCTGCGCATTCTGGATTCTCTGGGTTCCTTCAAGGGCCTGGCTCGCTTCACCACCTGGGCCCACAAGATAGCGATTCGAATCGCCCTGACCGAGCTGCGCCGGCGGCGCTGGAAGGATGTATCCCTCGACAAGGTGTTCGAGGACGAAACCGCCTCCATGCTGCTCGAAGATCCCGCCCCGGACCCGCAAGAGTTGGCGGACAACGCCCTGTCGGTTCAGTGGGTGCTGCGGATCATGGCGGAAGAGCTCACCGAGAAGCAGCGCCAGGCTATCGTGGCAGTCATGCACGGGGGGCTGCCGGCCGAAGAGGCGGCACGGCGCCTGGGGACCAACCGCAACGCCCTCTACAAGATGATCCACGACGCCCGACTGCGGCTCAAGAACCGACTCCACCGGGAGGGAGTGAGCGTTTCGCAGTTGCTGGAAGGGATGGGAAGGGGTAAGAGATGAACCGCCTCGCCTCGTCCAACTACGAGGGGAAGAAGTGATGACCGACCGACCCGGAGGACCCGAGAGGCGCTCGTGGCTCGCAAAGGCGTCTCAGCGCAGGCGAAAGAGGGCCGCCCTGGTCAAGGGCATCGAGGAGCTGAAGATGCTCGTCCAGGCCACGGCGGCCACCGAGGAGGACGAGATCGGCTGTGACGATGCCTACGAAGCCCTCGATCAGTTCGCGGAGATGGTCGTTCGCGGCGAAGACCCTTCCACGATCATGCCCCTGGTGCAGCGCCACCTCGACATGTGCGGCAACTGCCGGGAGGAGTTCGAGGCGCTCCTGCGGGTGCTACGGGCTTCCTGAGCCAATCTGCCGTCCCAGCTGATCCAGGGGAAAGAAAAAGGCTCCCGGGTGGGAGCCTTTCAGCTTACCTCTGCAGTCAGTCCTGCATCGGAGACTGTCAGCCGTTGACCTTCACGGCGATCTTGCGGGGCTTGGCCTCCGCAGCCTTGGGAATGCTCACCACGAGCAGCCCGTTCTTGAACTCCGCCTTGATCTTGTCGCGGTCGACGTCCTTGGGCAGCACGAAGGTGCGGCAGAACTCGGCGCTCCTTCGCTCGCGGATCAGATAGCCGTTCGTGCTGTCCTCCTTGGACTCCTCCTTGCGGGAAGAGAGGGTCAGGATGTTGTCCTCGATCTTCAGGTCGATGTCCTTGTCGGAAAGCCCCGGAATCTCCGCCTCCATCAGGTAGCCGTCTTCGCTCTCGCGGACGTCCACCGCAGGAGTGCGGGTATTCCACACAGGGGTCCCCTCGAAAAAGTTACCGAGCATCCTGTCCCAGTCGAACAGCTCATTCGGTCGGGTGTATCGAACCAGTCCTCTCATCGCGTACCTCCTTGCACTCAGACTATTCGTATACTCATGTAGCAGGAATCGTGCCAAACAGACGATTTACACGCAAATCTCGGCATAGAAAGGATTTAGCATGGGACAGCCTGGACGCCGGCAGGCGCCGTCAGGCCAGCTTGGAGTCATTTTAACCCAATGGGTCAAGAAGGGGATAATACTGTGTCAAAAAGGTCCACAAGACGGAGCCGTCGCGGGGCATTCGAGCTCCGACCGGCCCCGGGCCGCTTCGGCGCTCACGGGGACGGGAGCAGCTCCCGGATCGCCGCCACGGCTTCGGCCGGGTCCCGCACCTCACGGACGAACAGGGAGCGGCCCTGGTTTCTCCCCGGGTCGACCACCCAGGAGCCCAGGCCGACCACCGGGATGCCCGCCGCGCCTGCCAGGGCGATTTCGGACAGGGTCCCGTACCCGCCGGAAACCGCGATGAGCGCCTCGCTGGACTTGACCACCAGGGCGTTGCGGGCTTCACCGAGGCCGGTGACGATCGGGACGGTCAAGTAGGGATTGCCCTCTCCGCGCCTGTCGCCGGGAAGGATGCCGACGGCGAGCCCGCCGGCCGAGCGGGCGCCGCGGCAGGCCTCCTCCATCACGCCGCCCATCCCGCCGCACACCAGCGCCCAGCCGGCTTCGGCGATGCGCCGGCCCACCTCGAAGGCCACCGCGGCGATCTCCAGGGAGCAGCTCCGGGCGCCCACCACGCCAACGAAACGTTGGTTGCCAACGAGACGTTGGTCGCCGCCGGAGGTTCGACCATCGGGAGCGCCTGCTACGGGAGGGCTCACCCGTCCAGGCCGTCGGCAATCATGTCGCCGATTTCGGAGGTCGAGTAGCCCATCTGTCCGGCCCCCATGCTCTTCATCCTGCCGATGGCGGCCACCACGGAGCGCTCCACCGCGTCGGCGGCTTTCTGTTCCCCCAGGACCTGGAGCATCATGTGCCCCGCCAGGATGGCCGCCACGGGGTTGATGATCCCCTTGCCCGTGTACTTCGGCGCGGAGCCCCCGATGGGCTCGAACATGGATACCCCTTCGGGATTGATGTTGCCGCCGGCGGCCACACCCATGCCCCCCTGGATCATGGCCCCCAGGTCCGTGATGATGTCGCCGAACATGTTCGGGGTCACGATCACGTCGAACCACTCGGGATTCTTGACCATCCACATGGTCGTGGCGTCGACGTGGGCGTAGTCGGTTTTGACGTCCGGGTAGTCGGGGGCGATCTCGTTGAAGGCCCGCCACCAGAGGTCGTGAGCGTAGGTCAGGACGTTGGTCTTGGCGCAGAGGGTGAGCTTCTTTTCACGGTTCCGCCGGCGGGTCAGCTCGAAGGCGTAGCGCAGGCAGCGCTCGACCCCCTTGCGGGTGGCGATCATCTCCTGCATCGCCACCTCGTCCGGCGTACCCTTCTTGAAGAAGCCGCCCACCCCCACGTAGAGGTCCTCCGTGTTCTCCCGCACCACCACGAAGTCGATGTGCTCCGGGCCCTTGTTGGCCAGGGGGGTTTCAACGTTGGGGTAGAGCTTGACCGGACGGAGGTTGATGTACTGGTCGAGCTCGAAGCGCAGGCGCAGGAGAATCCCGGTCTCGAGGACCCCGGGTTTGACCTCCGGATGGCCTATGGCGCCAAGGAAGATGGCATCGAAGCCCCGGAGGGTGTCCACCGCGTCCGCCGGCAGGGCTTCCCCGGTCTTCAGATAGCGCTCGCCGCCGTAGTCGAACTCCGTGAAGCTGAACGAGATGTCGAAGCGCTCGGCAGCCCGGCGGAGGACCTTCAGCCCTTCCCGGACAACCTCGGGGCCGGTGCCGTCCCCGGGAATCACCGCGATCTTGTACATGGCGCCTTGCTCCTTCCGCCCGCCGGTCCGGGCCCTGTGCTGCGCCCCCGGGCGGGGCTGCTGAAGAGTAGCCGTCAACCCGGCGGCGTGTCAACAAATCCCGGCCCCGGCTTGCGGCAGGCGGGACAGGCGGCAGGCGGGGCGGTTGCCGGAGCGGAGGAGATCCCGCTATACTCGAGCCGGGAGAGGGGGCAGCGCCGTGGCGGAATCTCAGCCGTTCCTGCCGGGGCTCGAGGGGGCCTCCGGTTCGGTCACGCTGAACAATCGCAAGTACCTGGGCTCGAAATTCCGGCTCCTCGACTTCGTCGCCGAGACGGTCGTGTCCCGGGTCGGCGCCATCGGCAGCTTCGCCGACCCCTTCGCGGGCACGGGGGTGGTGGCCCACTGCTTCCTGCCCCACTGCCGACGGATCATCGCCGGCGACCTCCTGTTCTCCAACTACGTGGTCCTGCGCGCCTTTCTCGGCTCCACGACCCAGAGCGTGGATCTCGGGAGGGTGTCGGAGCTGCTGAGTGAGCTCAACCGCCTGGAGCCCCGGGAGGGCTACGTGAGCCGCAGCTACGGCGGGACCTATTTCACCCGGGACAACGCCGGGCGGATCGATTCGGTGCGGGAAACCATCGAGGCGATGCACGACGCCGGGCGCTGCAGCGAGCAAGAGCGCTTCGTGCTCCTGGCCAGCCTGCTGCTGGCCGTCGACAAGGTCGCCAACACGGTCGGGCAATACGACGCCTTTCTCAAGCACATCGAGCGCGATCCCGGTGCGCTCTCGCCGCGGCACCTGGTGGACAGCAACGTGCACAAGCCCCTGAGCCTGCTGCTCCCGGCGGTGGAGCTGGGCAAGGCCCAGGAGGTGTACAACGAAGACGCCAACACCCTGATCCCGCGCATCGACGTGGATGTTCTGTATCTCGATCCGCCCTACAACAGCCGGCAGTACGTGGACTGCTATCACGTGCTGGAGAACATCATGCGCTGGGATCGACCGCGGCTGTACGGCAAGACCCTCAAGTTTCCCCGGGATCACCTGAAGAGCCGCTACAGCCGCAAGCAGGAGGCCCCCAGGGCCCTGGCGGAGCTGGTCGAGGCGGCCCGGGCCCGGCACATCTTCCTGAGCTACAACGACGAGGGGATCATGCAGGACGAGGAGATCCTGGACATTCTCCGGCGCCGGGGGACGGTCGAGCGCTTCGAGCGGGAGTACCCGGTCTTCGGCAACGGAGCCGGGAGCTCCCGGAAGCGGACGATCCGGGAGCGCCTGTACCACTGCCGCCCCGGCGGGCACCCAGGTGCCGGACAGACCGGCAAGGTCGAGCTGTTCGACGGCGAGGGCAAGAGCCGGGGGTTCTATTCCTCCCGCAACCGCCTGAACGACCTGACCGGGCGGGAGTGGGTGTACTGGACCAAGAGCGTGATCACCAACCCGTACCCTCCGAGCCTGCAGCACGCCTTGCGCTCGCGTCATGGGGGCCAAAAGCCCCCGGAGCTGTGCGCGGACCTGATCCGGGTGTTTTCCAAGCGGGGGCAGCGGGTCCTGGATCCCTTTGCCGGGGTGGGGGGCACCCTCCTGGGGGCCTCGCTCTGCGACCGCTGCGCGGTGGGCATCGAGGTGAACCCGGAGTGGGTCGAGCTGTACCGCCGGGTTTGCGCCCTGGAGGGGATCCCGGAGCAGCAGCTGCTCTGCGGGGACAGCCGGACGCTGCTGCGGGAGATGGGCGAGCTGGCCGATCCTCCCTTCGACCTGCTGCTCACCGACGTGCCCTACTGGCGGATGGACCGGGTCCCGCGCAGCAAGGGGAAGTACAAGCGGGTCGGGGAGCCCCAGCGGGAGGCGCGGGCCTCCAAGCTCCAGGCCTTCCACGACCGCCCCGAGGCGGGCAAGCACGAGTGGCTGGAGCTGCTGCGGGAGGTGTTCGCCGGCTGCCTGCCCCTGCTCAAGCCCGGGGCGTACCTGGCGGTGTTCATCGGCGACATGTACAACGACGGCCGGTTTCACTTCCTGGCCTCGGAGGTCTCGGGGCTCCTGGAAGCCCTCGGGCCGGTCCCCAAGGCCAACCTGATCTGGTACGACGTCAGCAAGTCCCTGCACGTCTACGGCTATCAGTACGAGTACATTCCCTCCATGATCCACCAGAACATCCTGGTGTTCCGCCACCGGGGCTGAGCGCGGGGGGCTGTTGCGGGGCGAGTTTGCTCCGATACTGTTAGTGGCTGCAGGCTGTTGTCGGTGAATACCGGCCGGCGCGCCGCGGGACGGCCGCGGGCCGAGGGGGGTGAGAAAGACCATGGGGGTGTTCAAGACCTACGACATTCGCGGGGTGTACGGCCAGGGTGTGGACACGGCGCTTGCCTACAAGCTGGGCAGGGCGTTCGTCCGCTTTCTGGGCGGGACGGGCGTCATGGCCGGCTACGACGCCCGCAGCTACTCCGAGGAGCTCTACCAGGCCCTGGTCAACGGCGTCGTGGACGAAGGGGCTGCGGTCCGGGGTATCGGCATGGCCACCACGCCGCAGCTGCACTTCTACCAGATGCGCGAAGGCTTCGACGCCGGGGTCATGGTCACCGCGTCGCACAACCCGCCGGAGTACCACGGCTTCAAGCTCTTCGACGGCCAGGGAGGATCGATCAGCTACGACAAGGGGCTGGCGGAGATCGAGAAGATCGTGGCGGCCATGGGAGAGGAGCCCGCCCGCCCCGGGGGCTCCTTCGAGGAGGCCGACCGCCTGGAAGAGTACGTGGACTTCGTGCTCGAACCGGCGGCCGGAGCCAGGATCGACAGCAGAGTCGTGATCGACGTGGGCAGCGGTTCCGCCGGCAGGGTGTTCCGGCGCGTGTCCGAGCGCCTGGGCCTCCGAGCCCTGATCCTGAACGAGCAGCCGGACGGCGCCTTTCTGAACCGGGACCCGAACCCCCTCAAGCCGGAGAGCCGGGTGCATGCCGCGGCCCGGGTGCTGGACACGAAAGCCCGGCTGGCCGCCCTCCTGGACGGCGACGGGGACCGGGTGGTCTTCCTGGACGAGCACGGTGTGGCCATCGACAACTACTTCGTGTGCGCGCTCATCGCCGAGGAGCTCCTGCAGCGAAACCCCGGGGCGCCGATCGTCTACGACCTGATATCCTCCCGGGCCCTGCCGGAACGCATCAGCGAGCTCGGCGGCCGGCCGGTGGTGTCCAGGGTCGGCTACACCTTCGTGTACGACGCCATGGTGGAGAGCGGGGCCCTGTTCGGTGGCGAGACCTCCGGGCACGTGTACTTCAAGGTTACCGATCGATACTACACGGAGTCGGCTGCCTACGCCCTGGTCATGCTCCTGGTTCTCCTGGAGAAGCGCAAGCGCCCCCTGTCCGAGCTGGTGGCTCCCCTGCGGGAGCGCTACCACCAGTCGCCGGAAATCAACATCGAGATCTCGGACAAGGAGCGTGTTCTCCGGGAGATGGAGCGTCACTTCGCCGAGAAGGGGGCCGCCATCGACAAGCTCGACGGCGTAGGGGTCGCCTTCGAGGACTACTGGTTCAACGTCCGGCCGAGCAACACGGAGCCGCTGATTCGCCTGCGCCTGGAGGCGGTGGACGGCGAAACGGCCCAGCGGAAAAGTGCCGAGGTCCGCCGGCTCATCGAGGAGCTCGGCGGGGGGGCAGAGTAGAACGACAGTGAGCGGGGGAAAGCGCGGCGCGGAGGCCGCCCGGGGCAGCGAACCCATCGACCGCCTGCACCTGCAGCGGGAGTTGGCCGAGCGGTCCCTGAGACAGAGCGAGGAGCTCCTGCGGGCGACCCTGGAAGCGACGGCGGACGGGATCCTGGTCGTCGCAGAGGGCGGGCGGCTGATCCTGAGCAATCGGCGCTTCGCCGACATGTGGGGGTTTCCGCCCGACCTGGTGGCCGCCGGGGACGACTTTGCCCTCCGCCGGTACGTGGAAGGGCTCGTCGAGGACGTGGAAGGCTACCTGGAGCCGATCCGCCGCCTGTACGGGACCCGGGAGGAGCACACCGATGAGCTGCGGCTTCGGGACGG
>Ga0068714_10005755_pt1 | contig 12981 bp, 12 predicted proteins | sample MTBNYHSulfiMetaG_FD_62988 | JGI IMG/M metagenome (GOLD analysis project Ga0068714, IMG submission 62988) | Enrichment culture microbial communities from rom New York Harbor, USA that are MTBE-degrading - MTBE-NYH (New York Harbor Sulfidogenic)... | ecosystem: Environmental > Aquatic > Marine >... | reverse complement strand
ATAGAAAAATTAATTACAATATGGTATAATATAAAAAATTCTTGACAGAAACAGGCCTTTATGCTGATAATTCCAGGAATTAGTTAGATTCACGGAATTGGGATTGCATATCAATGGAGTAAGGAAATGGCAAGAGACCGGAGTCTGGACGATCAGGCAGAGAGAGATGAGGAATTGCTGGATTTTGACCTGGACGATCTATCCTTCTCCGAGGGTTCGGATGAAGACATGGAGACGGAAGAGGAGATCATTGAATTATCCGATCTCATAGAGAGGGGAAGCTCGGAAGATATCACTCGGGATTTGAAGGCCCCGGAGTGGTCGTCGCAAGACCTGAAGAATGAACAGGCCCGGCAAGGAAACGCACCGGTGGAGGAGGCAGGCCTCGACTTCTCGGACATTTCCCTGGAAATGGACACGGGACCGCTTGGAGAGAAAACGGAGGACACTTTCCTGGCGGAAGAGATAACGGAGGATGATCTCGAAGGCCTTCTCCAGGAAGAGGAAGACCTGACCCTGGATCTCACGGAAGAAGACGAATCCGGGATAGAAGATAAGCTGAGAGACGAAATCACCGAGGCGGACCTGCAGGCGCTCCTGTCCGAGAGTGCCGAGCAGGACTTTGAGGGGGAAGAGCAGGAGAGCAGTCTCGATATGGTCGGGGATGAGAAAACGGCGGACATGGACACGGAACCTCTGGATGAGACGCAGTTGCTGAATTTGAACGCGGCCGGTGAGGAGTCCTTCGTTGAAGAAGACCCCGCATCCATTCTTGCGAGAGAGATTGAAGAGCTGGGTGTGGCGGAGCTGGCGGCAGAGGGGGGTGCACCGGATGAGGCAGAGACTCCCGAGGACATGGAAGAGTCCGCTTCTCTGCCGGCGGTCGCGGCAGACAGGGTTCGAGCGGAAGAGGATGAGCCTTCCGCCGAGGAGCCGCCGGCCGGGATCAGCGAGGCAAGAGTTGAAGAGATCATCAGAGAAGTCGTCGGAGAAGTAGTGGAAAGAGTTGCCAGGGAGACAATGACTGATGTTGCCGAGAGGATGATCGGAGAGGCGATAGAGTCCTTGAAGCGGCAACTGGAGTCATCCGACTCCTAAGCGCCACAAAAAATGACTTCCCAATTTCGACGGGATGTGTTTTATTCGGGGGTTGCATTTGGCAGCCCCTATTTATTTTCAGCAAGGAGTGTTTTGGAATGCGGAACGACACGATGCCGAAAGGCTACGAACCCAAAGAAGTGGAATCGAAATGGTACAAATACTGGGAAGATCGTCAGCTTTTCAAGGCTGAGTCGAAGTCGTCCGCTGAGCCTTACTGCATCGTCATTCCGCCCCCCAACGTGACGGGATCCCTCCACATGGGGCACGCCCTGAACAACACACTCCAGGACATCCTCTGCCGCTACAAGAGAATGCGGGGCTTCAACGTGCTCTGGCAGCCGGGCACCGATCATGCCGGCATTGCGACACAAAATGTTGTGGAGAGGAGTCTTGCCTCCAAGGGGATGGATCGCCACCAGGTGGGGAGGGAGAAGTTCATCGAACTCGTTTGGGAATGGAAGGAAAGGTACGGCGGAGTAATCATCAACCAGCTGAAGAGGCTTGGCTGTTCCTGTGACTGGAGCAGGGAGCGCTTCACCATGGACGAGGGTCTTTCGAGGGCGGTGAGGGAAGTCTTTGTAAGACTCTACGAAGAAGGGCTCATCTACCGGGGAGACTACATCATCAACTGGTGTCCCCGATGCCGTACTGCGCTGGCCGACCTGGAGGTGGAACACGAGGAAGTGGAGAGTTCTCTGTACTACATCCGATACGTGTTCAAAGATAGACCCGGTCATCTGTCCGTAGCCACGACCAGGCCCGAGACCCTTCTGGGAGATACGGCGGTGGCCGTGAACCCCGAAGACGAACGGTACACTGGAGCTTCGGGGCACCAGGTCGTTCTGCCGGTGCTGAACAAGTTCATTCCAGTCATCGCGGACAGGTATGTGGACAAGGAATTCGGCACCGGCGCCCTCAAGATCACACCGGCCCACGACCCGAACGACTTCGAGATAGGTAACGCCCATGGTCTCGAGAGAATAAGAGTCATCGACGACGACGGGAACATGAACGAACTGGGCGGGCCCTACCGGGGGATGGATCGATTCGATTGCAGGAAGAGGATCCTGGAAGATCTGGAGAAGGCGGGACTTCTGGAGAAGACAGAACCTTATCGCCATGCAGTTGGACATTGCTACCGGTGCAAGAGCATGATCGAACCCATTCTCTCCAAGCAGTGGTTCGTCAAGGTCAAACCCCTCGCAGAAAAAGCCGTGAGCGCGGTAAGGGAAGGCCGCACCCGGATCGTACCGCCCAACTGGGAACTCACCTACTATGAATGGATGAACAACATCAAGGACTGGTGCATTTCCAGGCAGATATGGTGGGGCCATCGGATTCCGGCGTGGTACTGCGGGACATGCGGAGAGGTGAGCGTCGGAAGAGCGGAGCCTTCGGAATGTGAGAAGTGTGGAAGCAAGGAACTGACCCAGGAAACGGACGTGCTCGATACGTGGTTCAGCTCGGCCCTCTGGCCTTTTTCGACACTCGGCTGGCCCGACATGACCGACGAGCTGAAAACCTTCTACCCCACCACGACTATGGTCACGGGTTTCGACATCCTCTTTTTCTGGGTGGCCCGCATGATGATGATGGGGCTCCATTTCATGGGGGACGTCCCTTTCCGCGATGTGTACATCCACGCTCTGGTGCGGGACGCCTACGGGAAGAAGATGAGCAAGTCCAAGGGAAATGTCATAGATCCCCTGGACGTGATGGATCAGTTCGGGACCGATGCTTTTCGTTTCACCCTTTCCGCACTCGCCGCACAGGGAAGGGACATCAAGCTTTCCGAAGACAGGGTCGAAGGGTATCGTCACTTCGTCAACAAGATCTGGAACTCCGCACGGTTGGTGCTGATGAACTCGACGGGAGAGGAAAAGGCACCACAGGAGACCGGCGCCTCCCTCGCGGAGCGGTGGTTGTGGAGCAGGCTTCGCCAGGTGAGCGAAGAAGTCGCAAGAGCTCTGGAAGAGTATCGTTTCAACGACGGCGCGAACCTTTGCTACCAATTCGTGTGGCATGAGTTCTGCGACTGGTACCTGGAAATGGCCAAGGAAGGGCTTTACTCGAGCGATGCCGCGGTCAAAGCCTCCACGACCACGGTGCTCGTCAAGGCCTTGAAGACGATCCTCAAGCTGCTTCATCCCTTCATGCCTTTTGTGACCGAGGAAATATGGCAGAGGCTCCCCGGCACGAAGGAGAGCATCATGGCGGCGGAATTTCCCGAGGCTTCGGAATTTCGGTTTGACGAAGAAGCTCTCAGGGAGATGAACCTGCTCATGGATGCCATCACGGGTATACGAAACATCCGGGGAGAGATGAATGTGCCGCCTGCCAGGGAAGTGGATGTGCTTATCGATGCCCCCGACCCGGGGGACAGGGCGGTGCTCCGCGCTCACGTGAGCTACATCCGGGCGCTTGCCAGGGTGAAATCCGTCGAGGTGGCTTCGCCCGTTGTAAAGCCCGAGGCTTCGGCCACCGCGGTGTTCGGCCCCAATCAGGTGCACGTCATGCTCAGGGGGCTCATCGATTTCGCCGAGGAAGAGAAAAGGATCGGGAAAGAGATCAAGAAAATCGAGAAGGACTACGAGCTGTCCAGGAGCAAACTCTCGAATCCCCAGTTTGTCGGAAAGGCCCCTCAGGAGATTGTTGAAAGCGTGAAGGAGAAGGTGGAATCCATGCAACAGCAGCTCGACAAGCTGAGGCACAACCTGGCCCTCTTCGAGTCCATTAAGGGATCATAGTCAATGGAAACCCCGGCCATAGAGGTCGAACAGGCCTTTTATTCCTACGAAGGCGCCGAAGTGCTCGTGGACGTAACCTTCAGCCTTCCCAAAGGGGAATTCCTCGGAATCATCGGGCCCAACGGAGGCGGAAAAACGACGCTGTTGAAGCTTCTGCTGGGCATTTTGAAGCCGGACAGGGGAACCATACGCATCCTGGGCCAGGATCCACGTGACGCCGGCCACCGGGTAGGGTACGTTCCCCAGAACACGTGGTCGAGTCCTTCCTTCCCCGTATCCGTCATGGACGTGGCCCTCATGGGACGGCTCTCAAGGGCGAGGATGGGGAGGCGATACACACCGGCGGATCGGGAAAAGGTGGAAAACATACTCAGAAAGGTGGGGATGTGGGAATACCGCGATCGCCTGATCGGCAAGCTATCCGGAGGCCAGAGACAGCGGGTGTTTATCGCCAGGGCTCTTTCCACCGAGCCGGAAATCCTTTTCCTGGATGAGCCCACTTCGGGTGTGGATACCGAGTTTCAGACCCACCTGTACGACCTGCTGCAGGAGTTGAACCGGGAGGTCACCATCGTGGTGATCACCCATGACATCGGCGTAATATCGAGCTACATGAAATCCGTCGCATGCCTGAACAGGCACTTAATATTCCACGAAGGAGGCCAGATCACCCAGAAGATGATAGACATGGCCTACCAGTGTCCCGTAGACCTGATCGCCCACGGGCTCCCCCACCGGGTGCTGCCGACCCATAAGGAAGGATGAGATGTGGGAGGCTCTTCAATTCGAGTTCATGAGAAACGCCCTGGTCTCAGGGATACTGGTGAGTGTAATCTGCGGGGTGCTCGGGACCCTGGTGGTCGTCAACCGTATCGTCTTCATCTCCGGGGGTATTGCCCACGCGGCATACGGAGGGATCGGCCTCGGCCTCTATCTCGGCATTTCGCCACCTCTCGGTGCGGTGTTTTTCTCTCTGATCATCTCCGTCGTCATGGGGATTGTAAGCGTGAAGAGCAAGGAAAGGGCCGACACCATCATAGGCGTCATGTGGGCCGTGGGAATGGCGCTGGGGATAATTTTCGTGGAACTCACGCCGGGGTACAACGTAGACCTTATGAGTTATCTTTTCGGGAGCATCCTCACGGTGCCGAAGGCCGACCTCCTGTACATGCTCTTTCTCGTCGCAGCCGTGGTGGGAGGGGTTTTCCTGTTCTACAAGGAGTTCGTCGCATTGTCCTATGACGAGGAGTTTTCCTTCGTGGTGGGAATCCCCGTGAAGCCTCTCTATTTCGGCCTCCTCGTGCTCATCTCTCTCTCCGTGATCGTGATCATCAGAGTAGTCGGCCTCATCCTTGTTATCGCACTCCTGACGATTCCCCCCTACATCGCGGAAAGATACACCGCTTCCCTCGGCAGGATGATGATCCTGTCATCGCTGCTGGGAGTCCTGTTCACTTTGGCAGGTCTTTGTCTTTCCTACAGGTTCAATCTCGCAACCGGCGCGACCATCATCTTGGTCGCGGGGATCGCATTCTTTCTCTCCATGGCCGTGAAGGCCGCTTCCAGAGGGGCCAACCCCGCAGACCGGGCCTGAAAAAGCAGATCGACCCTCAATCTTATTAAACCGGGCGGACTTCAAAAAGAAGCTTCCTTTTCATGGCGAGGTTGCTATCCAGGGACACTTCGGGTTTACTGAATCAGCCGGCGCTTGCTCGACGGTTTAGGGACATCGCCATGGAGGAGACAATGCCCTCACTTGAAAGGCAGGAACTCCCTCGCGAAGCGGGGGAGCGCGAAAGCGGCCCGGTGCATTTCAGGGGAGTAATACTTCAACCCCTTCAGTTTCTCCACCCTCCTTTCGTCGACGCCCTCCAGGGGGTCCAACTTCTTCGAGCAAAAGAAGAAACCGATTATTCCGCTCGGGTAGGTTGGAACGAGAGTGTAGTAGTACCCGAGGCGGGGATAGAGTTTTCGCGCAAAGGAGTAAACCCCTTCTATCACGGGACGGTGCAGGTATATGGACTCACACTGAGTCACGGCGATACCCTGTTCCGTGAGGCACCTTTTCATGTCCGCGTAGAAAGGCTCCTGAAACAGGATTCGCCCCGGCCCGAAAGGATCTGTAGAATCGACGATGATTATGTCGTAAGCGTTGCGGCGGTCGGCAACGAATTTCGCGCCGTCCTCGTAGAAAATTTCCACCCTGGGATCATCCAGCCCCGAGGCAAGGGAAGGGAGGTACTTGCGGCATACTTTCACCACGTCCTCGTCGATTTCGCACAAGTGAACGAGTTCCACCTCTGGATGCTTCACCACTTCCCTGACGGTTCCCCCGTCTCCGCCGCCGATGACCAGAACGCGAGAAGGCCTGGGATGAACGAGCAGAGGGACGTGAACGATCATCTCGTGGTAGGCGAACTCGTCGTATTCCGTGAGCATGGTGACGCCGTCGATCACGAGAAGCCTCCCCATCTTCTCGGTGCCCAGGACGGCTATTTCCTGGAAAGCGGAGCGGCCGTGGTATAACACGTCCTTGATTTTGATACTCAGCGTGCACCCGTGGCCGAATTCTATGCAGTCCTGAAACCAGAGGCCCATGATCTGGTCGTTCTTCTTTTCGAAGGATATCAGGGACTGGTCCTTTTCCCCTTTTTTCTTCATTGTCTCTCACCCGGGCTGAAGGAATTTTTGTCGCGATGAATATAGGGAAAGTTATGAGAGGGGTCAACATGAAAGATATCCTCTTGGGGGGCTCGCTACAATCTCTTGACTTACGGGGAGTTCTTTCGCTAATAGAAGAAGGGACGAGGAGGCTCAAGGGCAATCGTCGCACCGGTCATCAGGCAAAAGACAGACAAAGAAGGAGGAAGGACTACCGATCATGGCAAGGCACAAGAAGGTTGAAAAGAGGAAGGAACTCGATCGTCGGCGGAAAAGGCGAGAAAAGAGATTGAAGGCGCGGGCAAAAGAGCCGGCAGGACAACGGGCGTAAAAGGGTCTCCGCCGGGCCCGCGAGGGCCCTCTCCGATCATGGATATTCACGACCTTACCAGCCGGAGCAATCCCGCCTTCAGGGGTTTTCTCAGGCTCCTGGGGGGCCGAGGCGTGAAGAAAGAAAGGCTGAGCCTTCTTTCAGGCCCCAAGCAGGTCAAAGAGGTTCTCCGGGAATTCCCCGGCCGGTGCGAAGCCGTACTTTTCAGAAGAGGCCACTTTCCCCCGATCCCCGAGGGAGCCAAAGGCTATCGCCTGTCTGCCGAGCTTTTTCGTGAGATAGACGTTTACGGAACGGGACAACCGGTGCTGGTTGTGCGCTTCGAGCCCTTTCCCGTATGGGACTCGACCGGGCGGCCGCCGGGATGTACCCTCTTCGTTCCTTTTCAGGATCCCGCTAACGTGGGCGCAGTTATCCGTACCGCGGCGGCTTTCGCGGTTTCACGGGTGGTCGTTCTCAGGGAGGGGGCCCATCCCTTTCATCACAAATCCCTCAAGGTGTCGGGGAGTGCCGTATTCCGTGTCCCCATCCTCGCGGGCCCGTCTATCCGCGACATGGGGAACGAGCCTTTCCCCATCATAACTCTTTCGCCTCAGGGACGGGAGATCGGTGAATTCGATTTCCCCCCAAGCTTCGGCCTTCTTCCGGGGTTGGAGGGCCCGGGACTCCCGCCGGACCTGGGCCACTTGGCCTCCCTTTCCATCCCCATGTCGGCCGGCGTGGAATCCCTCAATGCGGCACTCGCAACAGGAATAGCCCTGTACGTGTGGAGGAGCAGGAAGGGGAAGGCGTAATGGAAGAATGGAATGACGGAAGATTGGAGTATTGGAATGATGGAGCACTGGAGCAATTCCGCTTTCGAAATGGTTCTTGACAAGAACCGGTTTGCAGCGTAAAAAATCGTTTTGCGTTTAAGCGGAGGTTTAAACGGATATGGCTTCCAAGACAAAGAAGGCCAAAGCGATCCGCAAGTGGAAAGCGGTCCCCAACAAGGCCAATCAGAAGGCGGACAAGAGGCGTCTCGAGAAAAATCTCGAAGCGCTCAGGAAGGCTGCGGAACAACAAGCTTAGGACCAAGAGGGATGGGATTCAGCGGGTGAAAGATGCGTCGGATTCTCGACCGGGCGTGTTCACGGGCGCGTCTTGAATCCTGGAACCGGAGAGAGAAGGAGAGGAGACGCGCCCGGAAGGAGAAGACCGCTACTTGATGACCATTTCCAGGTCCTTGATGTACTGGGCGATAAGCATGCCGAGGTAGATGCAGGACTTGCCTTCTATGCAACTGTCCGCATCCGTCTTGTCGAGAAAGGCGTGGCGCTTGTGGTTTCCTTTGGCGAAACTGACGACCCATGCATCTTTTTCCTGGTCGAAGTCAAGGGCAAGGGACAGCCCGAATTTCTTGATTTCAGGATACATTTCATAAAGCTTTTCTTTGAGATCATCTTTAGTGTAACCCATATAATTCCCCCTTTGAATTAGTTGTCACTAAATCTTCCACCTCTGGTTGATGACCCGGACAGGCTCTACAGGTCAGGAGTGAGGGTGGTCTCTTGAAAATCCGAAATACCGAAATTCAAAACCAAGAAGTTCAAGTTCGAATTTTCAAATGACAGAAACCGAGGAGCGGTTTCTTAAGGCTCGTTCCAGCCTGTCAGTCGTCCGTTCTCGTCGAATGAAACATAAGCGCCGTAGATGTTGGGATAGTACCACAGTGTTTTTACGCCTTCTATAACCTTCAGGGGCTCCCCAAGGATTTCCCTTACCTTCCCCTGGTCCATTCCCCGCTCAAGGCTTCGCCAGTTCTTCTTGTTCTGGTATCCCTGGTCCGCTGAAAACCGGCTCCTTCCCGCATCCTTGCATTCTTTGAGAAGGGCCTCGAGTTCTTCGACCCTTTTCTCGAGCTCTCCGTTTTTCTTACGAAGCTCGGAGACCTCATCACCCGGTGCCTGGGCCGCAACAGGCTGGAGGAGAAACAGAGCAGCCGCCGCCAAAGCGGCCGCTGTGAAGCCCAAGAATGCGGTACGCATCGTTTCCTGTCTTTTCATGCGCTTTTCCATGATGATCGCCGGAACCCTATCACATATCGGTGGAGGGGGCAAGCGCCGCTCTCGATACCCTGCCTCATCCGTCTCTTGGTCGCTCGGTGCCGATTCTAGTGATTTCCATCCGGAAAGTAAAGGGACAATGTGACCGGCGCTCACGTTGCCGCTGAACCTCCAGATTTTAAAGTTCGCCTGTTTTCTGCTATGATTCCGGCCACGCTAATCTTCCTGCACTGGGAGGGAATCGCATGCTGCGAAGGCGGGGCAACCGTTTTGAAAAATCGGCCAAATCCGTTCCCGTTCAAATCCTGGGACTCGCGGGCTGGCTCCTGGCGAGCTTCACAGGCGCCGCAATCGGGGGAATAGCCACCTTGGATGCGGGTTCCTTCTACCGGCAGCTTGCCCGCCCGGGATGGGCACCTCCAGGCTGGATCTTCGGTCCGGTCTGGAGCGTGCTGTACTTGCTGCTGGGCATTGCGGTGTGGCTGGTATGGCGCGAGCGCGGCTTTGCCGGTGCACGGGTCGCCCTGTCCTTGTTCCTTTGGCAGCTTGCCGTCAATTCGCTCTGGAGCTGGCTGTTCTTCGCCTGGAACCTGGGCGCTCTGGCCTTCGGAGAAACCCTGCTGCTCTGGGCGCTGGTTTTCGCCACTCTCGTCTCGTTTTGGCGTGTTCGACCTCTGGCCGGGATGCTGCTGGTGCCGTACCTGGGGTGGGTAAGTTTCGCTGCAGTCCTGACCTACGCCGTCTGGCAACGGAACCCCGGCCTCCTCACCTGACGGATAATGCTTCGCATCGGATGGGAGGCCGTCGGGATATCTCGCGGAGGCAGTGGCCTGGCCGAAAGTACGTGGCAACTTCGGAGCGCCCCTGACCCCGTTATCCACATGGTTATCGAGAAGTGCCGCTGGCGAGACTTTTCGCCTCCTGTGGGGCGAAGGCGCTTGATTGACGGTCTGGTCCGAAGATATTAAAAAAAAGTTAAGGTACGCGGACATGATCGCTTTCAGGCAAACCGGCCGGGGGATGACGGGCGCCACATATGCAGCGCTGCCCCATGGACCTCAGTTGAACAACTACGGCGACTTGGTAGACCTCATAAGGGAAGCTGACGAAGGCGAAGCTGAACCCCTCACTGAACAGGAGGAGAGAATTATCGGGCGGGTTGCGCGCACTTTCCCGAGTGATCAATCCATTTACAGAGCGGTTCAGAAGGAACAAGCTTACTTGGGCAAGAAAAACGGAGAGCTCATTCCTTATACGGACACGAAATTGAAGTTCCGCACTTTATGCAAATCAACCTAATTCGTTGGGCGGCATAAGAACATCAAAACGCACAAACCGGAGGGCTACTTTGAAAACAAAGTGGTGGAAAATCTTGTTTTCCGTTGTTGCCTGTGCAGTTCTCGATGTCATACTTCACAGGCTCTTTGCACCACGCATTGAGTACAACTTCCCGCCAAGTGTTTTTGTTGAGAAGGGCCTATTTTTGCCCGCTGCCAGCGTAGCTCTTATTCTATGGTTCGGAACCATGACAGTTGTTTTTGCTCTAAGCCAACATCGTCTGTCCGGAGATAAGGCAATGAAAGGATGGCGGTATGGAATTGCCTTCGGGGTTTTGTGTTTCTTGGGGATTTTTGAAATGAGTCTTATCTTCGATTCCTCTGCGGTAGATGAACTGCGCACCTCTGCCGCTGATGCTATTTCCATACTTATGTTGGGGATACTTCTGGGGCGGTTCGCCGGTACAGATAGTCAGCATGCCCGGAAGCAGTCAAAGATAGGTTGGAGATCAATCATTCCCATTCCCCTTGCGTTCCTCATCGGACGATATTTCGGCTATGGAATTGTCCATGTTATGTCGGCCTACACCCAGAAACCCATTACTACTTTCCTTTGGACATTAGGCATCGGTTGTTGGATAGCAATAACCTTCTTCCTTCTGAAAGAAAGAGATCAGAACTCCTCTGCGGTCCGCGCAGTTCGCTTCGGTTTTATGATATTCGGAAGCTATTGGTTGATTTACAACTTATTTGTATTGGTATTCGTGAGAGTCTCTGTCCTGGATATCTTTGCCCGCGTTATCATCGATGTATTGGCGGTTACGGTAGGCGCATGGGTTGCGAACAGACGATCCCTCATGAAAACCACTGTAACAGGCAAAACGGTCGCTTAACAAGGCGGTGCACCTGATGCGAAAAAAGCCGCGCTTCGGTGACCTGTTACGTTCCCCCCTCGCTCCGATCGGGGGGAATGTGGATTTGAGCCGTTGCTAACTTTTTCCGGGGCCGGCTCCACTCCACATCATTCATTTGTTTCAAGGAAAATTCATAGAATGATAAAGAGATATTTCGACGATCTGAAGGATGGGGAACATCTTTGCTGTCAGCCCGTCATAATGACGCGAGAGGCGATTATCGATTTTGGAAAGAAATTTGATCCTCAACCATTTCATATTGATGAGAGAGCTGCAAGTGACTCTCTTTTTCGCGGGCTAGTTGCATCTTCCCTTCATACCCTATCAGCCTGCACCCGGGCCGTAGTGGAGGCTCAGGGCAATGTGGCAATCCTCAGTGGTGTCGGAATGCATGAAGTAAAGATGTTCAACCCGGTGCGACCAGGTGACGTTCTTTCAGTAAATGCCAGGTGGACCGAGTTGAAAAGATCAGAAAGGAAACCAGATCGGGGGTTTGCATCAATCAAATGCGAGGTTACAAATCAACGAAAGGAGCTAGTCATTGAATATGGTTATCGCTATTTGATTGCATGTCAGAATTTCATGATCCAATAAATGGCAAAATGAAAGTTCCGGCGTACCAAACGGAATTATGGCGACGGGGGTATGAACTACTGTTTTGGCCGGCTCAGTTGCCCCCGCATCTTATCGCTACCGATAATGAATCCTTCTGCCAATCGCTTATCTCGGAAGGTCAGGAACACGGACTTCCAATCCTGACTTCGATACGCGATTACGGCGGGAGAGCAAAAAAATCGGTTTCCGGCAACAGCCTCTGAGGTGCATCTAGATTTGGGTAGTCGCGACGGTCTGTTTACCTCTGCACTCGATGGACTTCATTTGGCAGACAACGCTGGCTGTACGCGCTGGTTTCGAGGTAAGCAGTCCTCAAGCTCAGTCTTCTGATGTTTGGTAGCGTGCCTGCCTGCTGTACCGATTAGAGCTAAAATCTTGCCTTTTTATGTTTCTTTCCGGTAAAATCTGAAACATTCTTTTCCAACCACTTGGATTTTGAGCTGAATTGAAATCTCTTATCCGGAAAGCCGTTCGGGAGGCGGTAGGGAGGGTTCGCCTGACCAAGCGGGTAAGCGGGTCACCTGCCGCACCTTGCGAGATTCTTTCGCCACCCATTTGCTCGAAGATGGATACGACATTCGGACCGTTCATATGCTATTGGGACATAAGGACGTCAAGACCACGATGATTTATATCCATGTCCTCAACCGGGGACCGTCGTCCGTTAGCACCCCGGCGGATGGCCTTTAACTCTGAGGAGAGTAAGTATCTTATGCGGATAAGCATAATCCTCAGTTCGACCGCAAAGGAGATGCGCATCAATGAGGTAGCGTCGTCATGAGAGTACAGGTTTTCAAAACATGGAACCGCATTCGTTCCAGTTTCTGGTTTCTCCCGGCAGTCATGACCGGTGGGGCGATGGTGTTGGCCTTCACAACCGTCGCTCTGCATGAGCCGGTGACGGACTGGCTGACGCTTAACTGGGGATGGACTTTCACCGGCGGAGCGGAGGGAGCGAGTTCCTTGCTGGGGGCCATCGCCGGATCAATGATCACCATCGCCGGGGTGGTTTTTTCAATGACCCTGCTCGCTCTATCGCTCGCCTCGTCGCAGCTCGGTCCCCGTCTGCTCCGCAATTTCATGCGCGACACCACGACCCAAATGGTACTCGGTACGTTCGTCGCCACCTTCTTGTACTGCTTGATCGTCCTCCGCACCATCCACAGCGCTGAGGAGATCGCCTTCGTCCCCCACCTGTCTGTCACCCTCGGCGTGCTGCTCGCGGTGGTGAGTGTGGGGGTGTTGATCTACTTTATCCATCACGTGTCCGTTTCTATCCAGGCCAACGAG
>Ga0068714_10005754_pt1 | contig 12983 bp, 11 predicted proteins | sample MTBNYHSulfiMetaG_FD_62988 | JGI IMG/M metagenome (GOLD analysis project Ga0068714, IMG submission 62988) | Enrichment culture microbial communities from rom New York Harbor, USA that are MTBE-degrading - MTBE-NYH (New York Harbor Sulfidogenic)... | ecosystem: Environmental > Aquatic > Marine >... | reverse complement strand
AACCCCGAAGAGATCCAGCAAATGCCCCACGTGGTGCTGGCCAACGGCGCCGCCCTGGCCCGGATAGAGGCCATGCGGATATCTGTGGCCGGCGTGGAGCTGGCGCTTCCCGGCAAAGGACGCATCGAGGTGATGCCCAAGGCCGTCATGGGTGCGCGGGGGACATTGTATTTAATCGAGGAGATATTGAACGGATTGATATAAAATATGAATATCTCTTTCATCTATTGCCGCTTTCACTTTTATTAGCCCGGAAATCAAAAGTCACAGCAATCGTCATCCCGGCGAAGGCCGGAATCCAGGAGGACTGATCATCCACGGTCATCGCCGCCTGGCCACCGCCCACCGATTACCGCTCCTACTCAAACGGCATCGAAGCGCCGTAGCGGCTGCGAAAAATCGTGAAATCCGCCGCATTGACCACGTTGTCGCCGTTGAAGTCGGCGTCCGCGTTCCAGTTCTCGTTGGAGTCGGTGTAAGTGTCGGGCTGTCTCGAAAAGCCGGGCATGTTCAGGAGGGTGGCCGATCAACCGATCCGACCGGTTTGACACCGGTGGTGGAATGAATAAATTGCGGCCATTCGTTTCCGCTGGAGACGACAGGCGTACCTGTCTGAACGCGGGCGCGTCGAGGAACGGAAGGCCCTCGACGCAACTTGGAGGTGGCCGGCGAGCCTTCCCTTTTTTGTTTTCAGTAATTTGTTTGGCCTCGCTAACCTCCTTTGTCGGGCGAAGGGTGGTTCGCCCCAGCCATTTTCACGGGGATGGTCCGCTCCTGCACGATCGGGCCGGGAAAAAGGCCGGGTGCAAGGGAAAGTGGTACCCGACCCGGCCGGTGTGGGGGTGTTTCCGCGTCATCCCCTGCCGGGCCGGGGCCCGGCAGGGGGAGGAGGGATTGCGTGACTTTTAATAGCCGGCTATCGGTTGCGGCGGCGCAGGCCCACCAGGCCGAGCAGGCCGGATCCCAGCAGCCAGACGGCGGCGGGGACGGGGACCGGGGAAGTGCCGAAGTATGAGCTGGTTCCCTCTTTCCAAATGCTCAAACCGTCCTCAAAAACGACCTCTTCATTGATCATAAACAGCTCCGCCTGGGGTGAATCGATGAACCCTGCGATATCTGTATAATACCCCGTAACATCTGCAGTAAAATAAAGCTGCGCCAAGAGAGTTTCACCGCTGACTACAGGATAGAATTCATCTGGTCTGTCCAGATTTTCGGCTCCGTTGATATTCCATAGTTGGTTATCCGGAATGGTATAACCTCCAAATGATGAGCCAGGTGGGCTATCTGGAAGCTCTTCACCATTCCAGAGATTGTAGTCATCGAATGTCATTGGTGTGCCGTTATCCCGGTCATAATCGTAATACTGAATGCCCGAAAAAGATACCAAGCTGTCATTCCATTCAATGGCTGCGAAATAGGTTTCCAGATTGTCGGCTGATGTTCCACGGAAATAGATGTCCATAGTATAGTATTCACCACTCGTCAGGGTACCATCCACCCCGGTCATCTCCAGGTAGTATGCGTGACTCGTTCCTGAAAAACCGAACAAGCCTGCTGCAAACACCACCATAAAAACCGCTAACGAAATCTTCTTCATTTTTTCCTCCTAAGTATGATTTTGATGGGTTCAACCTCTTATCAATAGTAAGGGGCAATATCTCCAAAACGGCCGCGGAAGGTAGTGTAATCCGCACCGTTGACCGCACCGTCCTGATTGAAGTCCGCGTGAAGTTCACTGCCGGTGGCTCCCCAAACAGTCCTGAATTGTGTATAATCCGCACCGTTGACCACCCCATCGTTGTTCAGGTCCGCATCCGCCGCATTGGCCCAGCCGTCGCCGTCGGTGTCCTGCTGGCCGGCGTTGGGGGTCTGGAAGGCGTTGTCGCTGCCGTTGGGGACGCCGTCGCCGTCGTCGTCCGGGGAAAGGGTGGTGTAATAACTGGTGGCGATGGGGATGACATCGATGGACCAGGCATCATAGACATTGTACTGCGGCTGTCCGTAGTTACGGGGGTTCCAGACCACGTTGATGCTCTCGGCCCAGGGGTTGTAAACGACAAAGGTCCCCGAGTCGTCTCCTGCCTGATCCGGCTGTAATGCCGTGTAGTAGATCGGATCACCTTCGTCCACCGGCCCTGCGTCATCCAGGCCGTCCTGCAGGGCATCGGCATGGATCACCGCGGCGAAGCCCAACTCGCCGAAGGTACCGCTGACCACGTCGCCACCGCCCACATGCAGGTTGTTGTATTTGTCCACCCCCATGGCCGCCGCGCTGAGCACCTCATCGGCGACGATGTTGGTGGTGTGGTCGTACTCCATGGGATCTGGAGCGGCCGGGTCGCCGCTGTAAGCCGCCATCCAGTCATCCACCGCGAAGATCTTAATCTGGCCGGTTTCGCTGTTCGGGCCGCTGGTGTTGCTGTAGTCGTAGCCCTGGCCGGTAATCAGGTTGCCGTAAAGGTCCACGGCCACATCGGCCGATGCGGAATAGTAGGGCGGGTAGCCGATGTTGAAGATGGTTATCACCGGCCGGTTGGCTGCATCGGTGGTGTCCAGAATTTCCACCTGGCTTCCGTCCCCGCTGCCACCGTCCCAGCCCCGGTCCGTGTTGATGGCCAGATGGGTGTTGTTGGTTGGGGCCGATGGATCCAGGGTGCCGTCGCCTTGGTAGACCGGTCCGGAATCCGGATCCGGAATCCACTCGGCCTCGTAGTACTGCATGCCGTCCTCGGGCTCGTCGCCCCAGGGGAACAGGGTCACGCCGGGGGAGGCGTACTGCCCGGCGCTGCCGTAATTGAGCAGGGGTGGATTGTCCGGGTCCAGCATGCTGATGGGAAAGACCAGCATGGGCTGGGCATAGCCCAATCCCAGGGCCACCTTGGTGCCGTCTGGTGAGATGTGGATAAATGAGGGGTCCATGGCGGCCGACGGATGGCCGGAGCCAACGGCCGGCGTGACCTCCGCTACGATGATCCAGTTGTCGTTGCCCCCGGGCATGTTGTCACCTTTTCGGCCGTAGGCGGCACTCGGGGACCAGGTACCCTTGTCGCCGCCGGCGCCATAGTTCTTCTGCAGGTAAAGCCACTTGTGGTTGGCTACCAGAGCCCGGCCGCGGGTCTCGTAGCTGCCGATGGCGTCGCCGTTGCCGTTATCCGGAAAGTAGTCGACGGCGACAAACCAGCCGCCGGTGACCTCCGGCATGACCACGCAATGCTGGTCGGCCGGATTGGCGTAATTCTGGTAGTTGGCGAATTGGTTGGCCGACACCAGGCTTACCGGCAGCACCAGCAGGGCCAGGGCCAGGAACAGCATCCCGACCATGGCCGGCCCGTGCCGTCCGCGTTTGTTGATGTGTCTCCTCATGAATGTTCCTCCTTAGGGTTGCATGTTACCGCTATCCGTTGTTTCTGCGCCGCAGCCCCATCAGGGCCAGCAGGCCCGAACCCATGAGCCAGATACCGGCTGGAAGGGGGACGGCGTTCAGGTTGTCCATGGCGAAGTACATCGGAGTGTTGATGCCATAGTCACCGGCATCGGTGGAATCCAGGGAGAACTCCAGGCCAATGACATTGCCCAGGCCGGTCAGATCCACCCAGGTCCACTCGTCCACAATGTAGTCCAGGCTGTTGTCGGCAAAACGGTAGTCGGCCAGATAGAATTCAACCTTGCCGGTGTAGCTCGTATCTTCGGCAATGCCTCTGATGATCAGTTTGAAATAATCGGGATCATCTCCGGTTGCGCCGCCGAACGGCTTGGCGAAGCCGTCGCCGCTGAGCATGGACAGCGCGGCATATGTCGTGTTGGTGAAGTAGGCCCCGGAAATGGTGGTGTTGTAATTCTCGCCGGTTTCCATGCCGAAATAGACACTCTGAGGCATGGGATCATAGGCGCCGGTCCAATCCAGGGGTACGTATGAGACCCCATAGTTTCCGGACCCGCTGACGTCCGTGCCGGTGTAGGCGCCGAACTGGTTGGTGTAGCCGGCCGTGGTGGTATCGTTGATGTTTGAATAGGTGAAACCATACCATGACCAATCGTCGGCTACGTGAGAAAACGATGCGTCGCCGTTGGTCCAGTCGCCGGCACCGCTGCCTGCGCCACCGTAATAACTGCCGGGCGCCAGGGGCAGATCGTCGAATGTCGCCACCGCCGCGCCGGCCGCCGGGGCAATGGCCAGCATGGCCGTTAAAAGTAAATACAGGTAAAATCGGTTCATCGCGTTCTCCATCTCCTTTCTCAAAAGATGTTCAGTGAAATGCTTCTTATATGTGCCATCATCGATCTCTCTTTCGGCAGCGTCACCTCCCTTCGCCGGTTTTACTTTTTGTTGTATGTTTTCCTCCGCGTCAGGCCCCGGGCTAACCGGGAACCTGACGGAATAATGACCTTTTAGTTGAATGGCGCCGCGTTTCCGTATCGGCCGCGGAAGATGGTGAAGTCGGCGGCGTTGACCACGTTGTCGCCGTTGAAGTCCGCGTCCGGGTTCCAGTTGTCGCTGGGATCGGTGTAGGTATCGGGCTGGCCCGGTTCACCGGCAATGCGCTCGGGGCCGTGTCCACCATAGGCGGCCCTGAAGACCGTATAGTCGGCGGCGTTGACCACGTTGTCCCCGCCTTCCTCGCCGTCGATGTCGCAGTCGCAGGCGTTGCCATAGCCGTCCTGATCCGTGTCGTACTGATTATCGTTGCTGGTCTGGGAGCAGTTGTCCCAGTAATCGGTGATATGGTCGCCGTCCGAGTCTGTGGCCGAGGAGTTGATCACTGCCACGGCGTCCAGGTCGGCGCCGCCCGAGCCCCAGGTGGGCCAGGAGTCGAAAATCACGTTGCCGTAGCTGTCGTGAAAGAAGCCGGTTTCGGCCCCCCGGGCATCATCCGGACCGCCGCCGGGGATGTCCGCCTGACGCACGTAGCGGATGTTGTTCAGGTCCACGGTGCCGTTGAGCACCAGGGGATGGTCGGCGATCCACTCCAGGTCGAAGGGCGTGCCCCACTGGTCGCCGTAGGCGTTGATGTGCTTGCCGGTGACGCCGAAGACGCCCGAGGCCAGGATGGTGCCGTAAGCGCCGGGCCATTTGGGGGTCAGCGAATGGGTGGGGAAACGGATGAAGTCCGTACCGTTGGAGGAGACCTCCACGTAGGCCAACTCGGCGAAGATCCAGGGCGAGGTCCAACCCGATGAGAAACCGTTTTCGAAGGTGGCAAAATCATGTCCCGGGCCGTTGACGATGGGGCTTTCATTGAAGATGGCCGTGATCTGGCCGGGATGGTAGGTGCCGGTAGGTGCCGGGCCGAAATAGTCGGCCTGGCTGGCTATGCTCATATCGCCCATGCAAATGATTGCCTGGACCCAGCCGGCGTCGTTATATGGCCGGCCGGTGATGGCTTCCGGATATTTATCGAAATCATTATAGATATACTCACCCGAAGGGATGTAATTGACATAATCGTCGGCGAAACCGGCAAAGGCCGGGTTGACGTAATTGCGCTCGGTCTGGCCGGTGTAGCCGCCCGATACGCCGTCGCCTTCGGGGCCCACCCAGGCCGGGACGGCCTTGTCGGGCGCGTTGGGGTCTTCATAGAAGGTGGCTTCGGGCAGGTTGCCGAAACCCGAATAGGGGCCCCACTGGGTGCCCAGGGCCGACAAGGCCAGGGCGTCGATGCCAACCCACGGGGTTCCGGTGATAAGAGTTGCATCCAGTTCAATGCACAACCGGATCCAGCGCACCCGGGGCAGCCAGCCGTCGCAGAAAACCTCGCGCCAGACGGGGTCCGTACTGACGGTGGTCTCTTCGATCAGGGCGCCCAGGTCGATAGCATCTCCGCCGTTGTTGGTGAAGGCGGTGCCGTCGGATGTCCAGATGCGGGGAGCCCAGGCCGCATCGTCCCAAGTGATGCCGTCCACCGCGTTGTAGGAGTAGGGCAGGTATTCCAGGCCCACCTTGACGCTGGTGCCGCCGAGGTTGAATAAATGAGCTGCGAGGGAGAGCTTGATGAACTGGTTTTCCACCGTGTTTCCGGTGGCGGGATCGATCCCGGTCCAACCGGGGATCTTGTTGGCCAGGTCGATCACCTGGTAGACGCGGCCGGTGCTGTCACCCTGGCCGTCATCGAATTTAAAAAGGTACACGGCGCCATCATAAGGCGGAACCGGTTCGAACTGCAGGTGCAGCGGCCCTTCGTTGGGGTCTTCGTACCAGTCTATGGGCTTGTTGGATTCATCCTTCTCTTCGAAGCTCGGGTTCCGGATCAGGGCGTCGGTCACCACCGCCGCGGCCGTAAAGCAGACCTGGTCGAACCCGCCCAGGTAGTCGCCGTTGGTGACGGTGCCGTCCGGTAGACTATCCACGTCCAGGCGCACCCGCGCCCAGCGCACCTTGGGCAGGGTCCCCTGGCTGGTCTGGAAAGATTTCCAAAGGCCGCTGGTATTGGACAAGGCCATGTCCAGCGCCAGCATGGCGTCGCTGTCCCAGGCCGCGTCATTCCAGGCGATGGCGGAGGCGTTGTACGCCGGCGGCAGGTACTCGACGACGGCCTTCAACCCGCTGACGCCCTTGCGCAGGTAGCGGGTGCCGAAGGTAAAGGTCAGGAAGCCGGCATCGTTCCAGCCGGCCATGGTGGAAAGGTCTATCAGCTGTACCAGGCTGCCATTCTGGGGCTCGTCCGGGTAGTTGATCGGGTCCCCGCCCGGGTTGGGGTCCACGTAGCCGCCGATATTGCCCGCGTACCAGTCGCCGGCATAGGGCGGCGTCAGACCTGAATCGATGGCGGTCATGCGGCCGGAGCGGACGTACCAGTCCGTAGGCGTGTCGCCGGTTACCGTTTCAAATCCCGGATTGATCAGCAGGTTGTCGGTGCACGGGGTTTCCGGCACGATCACCGCCGCGTCCACCGAAACGGCGTCCAGGGCGATGTAGTAAGGGCCGTCCTCGAAGTAGCTGCTGCTCTTATAAATCACGTCGTAAACAAATCGCACCCTCGCCCAACGCACCTTTGGCATCTCGATGTTGCTGCCCGATGTGCTGTACCATGGCGTGGAGGATCGGGCGTGGCTGGTGCCGCTGCGCGAGGAGGCGATCTTGACATCTGCGCCGCTCCAGGCCGGGTCGTCGACGGTCATGGCTGCGGCGTCATAAGACGGGGGAAGATATTCCAGGTACATGGACATGCGGGTGGCGCCCCACAATCGGTAACGCATGCTCATGGAGAGGTTGAGCCAATTGGCCGCGGACCAGTCCGGAACTGTGGACAGGTCGATGAGCTGGGCCATGGTGCCGCTCTGGGGAGGATTGGGGGCATCGATCCCGTCGATATAGGTGCCGCCCAGGCTGTAGACCGATACCGAACCGTCATAGGCATAATCTGAATAAATCGCGGCGCTGCCGGCGAGTACCTGCCAGTTGTCCGGCACCAGGGTGCCCGCATCGTAGCTTTCGAAGCTGGTGTTCTGCAGCATCTCCACGGCGCCGGCCGGGCTCGTGAAAACCAGGCCTAACAGCAGGACCACCAGCAGCGCGGCGCGGGTTTGCCAACATCGTTTTTCCATCGAATTCTCTCCTTATTCTTTTTTGGCTCAGCTATTTTCGCGGGCATGGCCCGCTCCTGCAAACTCCACTTTGCGGGTGGAACCTGCTTCGCGGGCGAATCCCCACCTAATCCTGCTATTCGCCATGTTTATTTGTGTGCTTTTCTACGCAACCCGACCATCCCCAACAAACCGGATCCCAGCAGCCAGACTGCGCCGGGAACAGGGACAGGGGCGGCGATTATCTCCGTTATAGGACCGCCGAAGCCGTACGACCCGTAAAGTGAATCGCCGGTTGTGAAATCACCTTCAATATCGAGGGGACCGAACCAGGCAAAAGATCCGTCAGGGTTTATGGCAATGGTTTCGTAGTTGTCGCCGTCGCCTTCGGTGCCGTTCCACATCATCAGATTCGAATCGGGATAGCCGTTTGTGGTAATAAAAACATGACCGGCATCGTCCACGGTGATGCCGTTGGCGCCGCCGGGCAGATCGCTGAGTTTCTGGCCTTCAGCGAGGGTGAGAAACGTATCTTCGTCGCCACCGGCCAGATCGTTGCGCACGCCGGAAATCTGTGCAGCGGTCCATCGATAGAGTGCGGTGCTGCCGGTGGTGGTGTAAGCCGCATAGTAGACATTGCCATCCGCATCCAGCGCTGTGCTAGCCGATGCCCCTCCGGTTTGAATGATTGCATCATGGTATTCGTTGCCGGAAAAATCGAAGAGAGAGATGTAGTTGGTGTCGTACCCACCGGACCAGGGTTCCCGCAGACCGGTGATGTAGAGATCTCCGTTGTAAAAATCCCCACCATATATATTCACCGCGTTGTAGGGGGCGGACCAAGTGTTGGCACTGTAATCGTATTTGTAGATGTAGCTGTCGCCGGCGCCGGAATAGGTTGCGGCGTAGAAAGCGTTGGTGGTCGCATCGTACATGCCGAATGGGTCGCCGTATCCGTTGCTCAATACGCTGCCGGGGGCACCCATGTTTGTAATGGTTTCAGTGGCCAAATCAACTGTGTAGTAAGTTGCACCGGACCAGTAATGCCCGATGCCGTTGTGGACGCTGAAGCCGCCCTCCAGGCTGATCTGACCAGTGCCGATATCCCGGGAGGTGCCGTCGATGAGAAGGCTGACATTCGCCGAGTCGGCCAGGGCCGTCCCGGCTGGTATGATGAACAACATTGTAACCAGAAAGAGAACAGATCCAATGAGTGTTTTGTGCCGCATGATTACTCCTTTTCCGTATGATGGGTTGAAGCGATAAAAAACAAAATCCCCGGACCGAATGGTGCATCGATCCGGGGATCTTCCGTTTTGATTGCATGGATCTCCCGTGGCCGGCCCCGGTCCACGGGAGTGCCGGCCTGTTTTTCAGGCAGGTCTTCTGACTTCCTCGCCCGATCGGCGGCCTTCCCATCTCGATGGATTGAGACAGTGGCGTGTGATACCGAGCGGTGCTTTCCGAATCGATATCGGCGGTTCGGATGATGCGTTGCAACCGGCCGACCGGTTCTGGAGCGAGGTCACAGCGGCGGGCCCGTCCCCGATTTGCGCGGGGTTCCCTATTCTCCCGAAAACGGGCACCTGAAAAATGGTATGGCCTGAAGCAAATGCTGCGGGCCGTTGACGATATCAGAGAACGAAACCGTGTTGCCTATCCGATTCAGGCAACCCGGCTGTCTCCGATCAACGGCTGGTTGGATGAGAGACCCGTGGCTTTCCGACCCCGTCTCGCGACGGGTGTGGTCTTGGCTGATTCTGATAAAAACCCGGTGTTTATGATACTTTGTTTAAGGCGGTCTGGCTGTTCGGGTGCCGGGGCACCCAAATCAGCTATTTTACAGATTCGATTACGTTCATATCCGATAGGCCAAAAGCAGGCATGCATTTTTCTGCCTATAATTTGACTTTTTACTGCTTTTGGTGTGATGCCTGAATTGGATTAGCAGATAGGAAGATGCGAAGATCGTGTTTCTCGCCAAAAAAGTTATAGCTTTGCTTTTCCTGAAATAAATTGCTTGGATTTTTCCGCCTAAGTTTTGACTTTTTGTGCCTGTTTGCCCATCGTCTACCTGTTTTTCAAGCGGGAAGGACTTTTGCCTTCGATCCTCCGGAAAGTTCGAGAAAAGTAGGCCGTGTCATTATAGCCAACCGCGTAGCATGCTTCGGTCACGTTGTAGCCCTCGTCGGAGATCAGTTGCCTCGCTTTGGAGATGCGGAGCTGGTTGAGATAGGTTTTGAAAGAGACGCCCAGGGCATTCTTGAACCGGCGTGAAAGTGCCGATTTGCTCAAACCCGCCGCCTGGGCAACCTCGTTGATCGTGAGGGTCAACTCGAAGTGGCTGTCGATGAAGTGGACGGCCTTTTGAACCGCGGTGGGCAGACGATCCTCGGAAGCACGAGGAGGCGGGTGTTCTAAGGATTTACTGCCAACCACCTGAAATAGCCGCCAGAGTTGTTCGAAGGCCGATTGAAGGAAACGGCATTTTAAAGCGGGCCGATTCTCGATGACGCGCATAAAGTCGTGATACGGTTGCAGGAAGGCATCCGCCTGCTGCCGGCAAACCAGGGTGACCGAAATCTTGTGGTCGGTCAGGCAGGCCAAGCCGCCGAAGAATTCTCCGGCCTCCAAGGTATAGGCGGAAACCTTAACGCCTTTTTGCTTAACGGCATAGGCTTCGGCCTGGCCTGAAAGCAAATACCCGACATGATCGACCCGGCCGATAACGGGCGTTATCAATTCGCCGGGGCTGTAGCGGCGACGCTGCATGGTCTGCAGAATGTCGCGCGGAACATCGCAGATCAGGGACCGGCAAGACTCGGCGTCGATAGGGAGGTCACAATTTTTCATGGGAGCAGCTCTGCGCGTCACCGCAATTAAACACCCCGCCTTCACACGATGAGGCAGAGAAAGGGCACAGAACGATTCCCAAAACCGCCGTCTCAATCGCGAAGACGATCTATTGGAAGATTTTTGGCAGGTTTCCTGGCTTGTGGATCGACCTACATGCCGCCCTTCCCGCTCGCAGTACCGAACAGTGGCGTTGCGGCATTCGTCCCCACTTACAGTGGCGCGTCCGCAGCGGTTTTTCACCGCTTTCCCTTTTACCCCGATCTACGGGCACCAAAAATCATTATTTCCTTTAGTCGCACTAAACGAAATATCGAGAAAAGTCAAACGGCACTCGATCGATTCCAGCACATGCATCGCTGTCCGCCACCGGAAATGCGCTTGTCGCTTGACAAAACCGAAAAATTGGATGAAAAGAAAATACATAAGGTGCCGATACGGCTTAATAGGGAATCCCGTGAGAATCGGGAGCGGTCCCGCCGCTGTCATCCCGCCCTTTCGGAAAGGGAACCTTTGCAGCAGAACCATGCCACTGCCACCTGAAGTGTGGTGGGAAGGCTGCTGCAAGGGCGGGAGAGCCAGAAGACCTGCCTTACGGATTGCCGAACAGCTGCGGTGCACAGCGATATGGCGGATCTGAACGGGCCAATAAAGCGGGTGCTGCCCTTCATGAACGACAGTGCAAGAATGAGGTTTTTATATTCGGCACAGTCTCGTTCACACCCCGTGTCATAAATACGCCTGCCGTAATAATCGCCACCGATCCGCAAACCACATCTTTTGCTGCCGACAATCCCACCCACATCAGAGCATTTTGCCATCACTGCAAAAGAGGAGATCAGCCATGCGAAGACATCCGCCACTTAAGGTGTATCCAACCCTCAATCATCCCGAAGGAGAGTCGACTTTACCGATCTATTTGATCGAAGACGGCAAGTTTTACCGAACGGTGAACCATCGCCTGGGATGGTCGGACCTGCCGGATTACGAGCTCAAAGCAGACGGCTTTGTTTACAGGACCCCCTACCACCGATTGGGGGCTGGGGAAACGCCCGATTATCGATTCCAGAAAGACGGACTGCTCTATCAAGCCATCGCTCACCCGCAGGGGCCAAGGGAGCTGCCGTCCTTTAAGGTGGCGGATTAGATTGTCGTCGACCAAAAGGCCAACCCAATCCATAAACACAGGAGATAGAAGCGTGCTGCATCGCAACCATCACCACTATCGGACCTTGCCAGACAACGTGATTCCCCTGAATAGAAAAAAACGGCCGCCGTCGAGCGCCGCCAACTGGCCATTGGAGGCATTTGTTGTCCGAACGGACATTTTTTTCTTTTTAGCCCTGGTGGATCAAAGGGAAAAGCGAAATTGTCGCGGCAAAGGACATGTTACCTTTGCAAATGGTGAATCAATCTTTTTCAACACCGATGCCGGAGAGTATGGACAGGTTCGGGACAGATGTCTCGATGCGGCCGGGCGCATCGCCAGCATCTACCATGCTACTCTCGAAAGAGGCGTCGTCGACTGTGATGGCAGTTTCCAAGGAAGTGAAATGTTGCCGATGGATACTATCGGTAATCGGTCCGATTCAGTTTGACAAACGCCAACTCTTTGGCTACAGCCTAATTTAAAGGTGCCGATACGGCTTAATAGGGAATCCCGTGAGAATCGGGAGCGGTCCCGCCGCTGTCATCCCGCCCTCTTGGAGAGGGAACCTTTGCAGCAGAACCAGGCCACTGCCACCTGAAGGTGGTGGGAAGGCAGCTGCAAAGGCGGGAGAGCCAGAAGACCTGCCTTTGAACATGCCACCGATCTGACGCGGTATCGGAGCGGCTGGTAAAACAAAGGGCCAAGCAAGCTGGGTGCAGCCCTTCATGCGTCTGTCGAGGCATGGAGGGCTTTTTTTATACCGGTTAATGCCGCACCCCGATAGAATGGCGCGAAGCAGGGTTTCTTGGCAGGGAAACCTTCTTCGCGCCATTTTTTCGTGTGCTGTTCTCCTGTGTTGCTTTTTTGGTCGGATAGCGCGGCCGCTGCATCCCGGCGATACCTCGAACAGGTTGATATTAAATAGTTTTCCTGTGCCATGCGAAGACGGAATGCGGTTTAGGCCATTTGCGTGGTAATGCATCCTAAAATGCAATAAAAAAGGCTTGACAATACCTGGCTGCTTCAGTTATTAGGTGGATCGAAGTTAATTCTGAAGGTAAAACAAACTGGAGGATCGTATGGTATCCACCAAAAAAGAGAGTGTCCCCGATAAGCCGTTGACCTCTGTCATGGAGGATTACCTGGAGGCAATTTTCGATCTGGACAGGGAAAAAAAGGTCGTTCGGGTAAAAGATATCGCCAAACGGCTGGATGTCAAAATGCCTACCGTCTCCAGCATGCTCAAAACCCTGAACAGCCGGGGGCTGGTCAATTACGAAAAGTACGAATATGTAGAGTTGACCAAGGATGGCGCCGATGTCGGCAAGGAAATGAGGCGCCGGCATGGGGTGCTGTTTAAATTCCTGACCGAAATTCTGAAAATTGGTGCCAAGGTCGCAGACGAAGAGGCATGCAAAATGGAGCATACCCTCAGCGAAGACACCCTGGCCAGCCT
>Ga0068714_10005753_pt1 | contig 12984 bp, 8 predicted proteins | sample MTBNYHSulfiMetaG_FD_62988 | JGI IMG/M metagenome (GOLD analysis project Ga0068714, IMG submission 62988) | Enrichment culture microbial communities from rom New York Harbor, USA that are MTBE-degrading - MTBE-NYH (New York Harbor Sulfidogenic)... | ecosystem: Environmental > Aquatic > Marine >... | reverse complement strand
CGAATACCTTGAGCCTGAAATAGAGATCCTCGCGGAATTTCCGTTCTTTGACCATAGCTTCGAGATTGCGGTTTGTGGCGGCGATGATGCGGGCGCGAAACGGGATATTTTTGACTCCTCCAACCTTCTGGAAATCACGCTCCTGCAGGACTCGAAGGAGCTTGGCTTGGACGTCGGAAGACAATTCGCTGATTTCGTCCAAAAAGACGGTCCCATCACCGGCATATTCAAGTTTGCCGGTCTTTTGTTGCGCCGCACCGGTGAAGGCGCCTTTCTCGTGGCCAAATAGCTCACTTTCAAGCAAGCTGCCCACAATCGCCGCACAGTTGATCGCAACAAACGGCTTCTCCGGACGCGATTCCTGATGAATGGTGCGCGCAACAAGCTCCTTGCCGGTCCCTGTCTCCCCTTCAATCAGCACGCTGGCGGGCGTGTGCGCCACCTGAGCAATGGCTTTAATGACATTCAGGGTCTCCTGGCTGCGTCCGACGATCTGATTGGGTTTGTATGTCTCAGTTACGAGATGGCTTACGGAAGCGAGTTTTTCACGCTCCTTTTTTTGCAGCAGGTGTTTTTTCAAAAGGAGGTCCAGCGCATCGAGGTCTAGGGGTTTGTACAGATAGTCAACGGCTCCCAATCGAAGAGCGGCAAGCGTCGCCTCGGTGTCTTGAAATGCGGTGATCATGATGACATCGCCATACAGCCCTTGTTCGATCGACTTGCGCAACACCTCGGGACCGTCCAAATCCGGCAGCTGTACATCCAATAAAACCAGATCCGGTTGTTCGCGGTGCCAGCGCGCGAGCGCCTGCTTCCCGTTTTCCGCAACCGACACCTGGTAGGCTTTGCCTTGAAAATAGAGCTCCAGGGTGCGAGCCAGAGACGGATCGTCATCTACAATCAGGATTTTCTTCATGCTGTCTTCCTCGGCTGACGGGAAAGCGAAGCCGAACAATGGTCCCCCGGCCGTTCTCGCTCCAGAGGTCCACCTCGGCTCCGTGAGCGTCCATGATTTTTCGAACGATGGCGAGCCCCAGCCCCGTTCCTTTCTTTTTGGTGGTAAAAAAAGGTTGAAACGCGCTGTGTATGTGCTGTGAGGGAATACCCGGCCCATCATCGGCAACCGCGATGATCAGCGACGAGCTTCCATTAAGGTTTTCCAGTTGGGCTGTCACGGTCACTTTACCGTTTTTTCCCGTCGCCTCCATGGCGTTTTTGAAGATGTTGACCAGCACCTGCCGGACTTTGTCCGGATCAACCAAAATGGCCGGCAGCTCTTTATCGAAGCGTTTATCCACTGTGATTTCCTGCACCAGCAGCTCCTCCTTCAGCTGCATGAGGCTTTTTTCTATCAAGTCCTGAATATTGGACGCGGTCTTTTCAAGGCTGACAGGCTTGCTGTAGTTGAGCAGATCGGAAAACATTTTTTCCAGTTGCACCGCCTGGCTCAGGGCGATTTCAAAATGCTCCGTCAAAGCACCCTCCTTTTCCAGGGTGCGCCCGATAATCTGCAGGTTGAGCTTGATGGAGGAAAGAGGGCTTCGCATCTCGTGAACCACGCTTGCGACAAGCTCCCCGATTGCCGCCATTCGCTCGGATCTGACCATCTGCTCGTGTGCATTCATGAGCTCGTCGTAAGCGCGCTGCAGCGACTTTTCCTTTTCCTGCAATGAACTGATCAACATCGACAGCTTTTGACTCATGCTGTTGAAGCTGTCGGCCAATGCGCCGATCTCATCATCGGCATGGTATTGAATGCGCTGATCCAGCCTGCCCTCGGCTATCTCCCGGGCGGCATCGGCCATACGGGTAATGGGAAGCGATACGCGTCGAGCAACCAACAGGGCGAGCAGAAGACTTACGAAGGTGACGCCGGCTATGGCTCCAATTACTCGCGCAACGATGCCTTCAAGCGGCTCCATTATTTCGCTCTGCTTGATCTCCGCAAGCAAGCCCCACTCAAAGCGCGGCAGCCATAGATATGATCCCACCACTTTGTGGCCGGCGTAATTTTCATAGACACCGGTCCCTTGCTCACGGCCCAAGGCTTGCTGAATGCCGTAGCTGCTGAAGCTTCGCTTGAATGCTTCCTCACGGCCCAGATAAATCGACTTGCTAATGATCCTTCCGTGCTTGTCAACCAGGTACGTTTCTCCCGTTTCACCGAGGCCCACCCGGTCTGTCATCAACGGATCGATAGTTCTCAAAACGTCAAGGACCGCCATAGCATAGGCGATTGGCTTTTCATCATCGTCAAGAATCGGCGCAAGCAGGTGCATACGCCAATGGCCGTCTTCATGCTGATGAACCGAGCTGAGCACCGGTCCTTTGCTCTTTTCCGCCGTAGCGAAAATATCGAGCTGTGCAAAGTTTCGCACATCTTCCGAGGTCGGACTGGTTGAAGCGACCACGGTTCCCCCGGGAGTCAGAATATGCACGCTCTCATAGCAGGGTGATCTACTTCGAACAACCGAAACAACATTTGCCACATGTTCTTGATCGTCGCCGGCGGGGAGTCGATCGGCGCCGAAGGAGCAGTGCCTGAAACAATAGTCCCTGACGGTGGAAAGCTGTGCAATCATGTTGATATCATTAACTCGCTCTTCGAACCAGGTTTCGAGATGATTGGCGTGATCCAGGGCGATGGTGGACATGTGCAGATAGGCGGTTCCTTCGAGAGCCCTTCTCGCTTCGCTATATGAATAATAGGCAACAACGCAAACCGGCAGAATTGCGACCAGGACCAGCGCCAGTAGAAATCTTCTTGAGATCTTGTTGTTGATGCCGAGCACGTTTGCTATTCCTTTCCAACAGCCAGGTAAACGAATGAGCAATAACCGTACCTTGGCTGCTGCTCTCTGCGGTCACGAGCAGGCTCTGCGGGTCGAACAGTGAGCCAGAAAAGCTGATCATATTCTCGGCTTACTGACCTGTCGGCGACAAATTCCCTTAATTGAAACTTTTTTTCAATGAATTGAAAAATCCTTTCAGTTCAGAACAGTGTGAACAGACCGATGGTCGATGCTCGCGGCTTGTCATCCGGTTTGGGCCAGGTTGGCGCCAAATTTGCTCTGTGAATAACTTTATTATTGAGACCTTGAGCCATCGGTTTGTGCATTGAAGGCGACGGGCTTCAGTCATCTCTTTGAACCAAAGGATAAGAGGTCCATTAATGAAAAGTCGAAGAACGCGCAAGTTAGAAATAGCGTTGATTGCAGCGCAAGTGTTTGCGATCACTGCACTACACTATGGAACTCGTTTGAGCCACCATCATTACCATATATTTTATCGTGAGCTTTATTATCTGCCCATCATGCTGTCAGCCTTTTGGTTCGGCCTGAAAGGGGCTCTGTGGACCGCCTTGAGCATCAGTGTGCTGTACTCGCCATTTATTGCCATGAACTGGCAGCATTTTTCACCGGACGACTTCTATCAGGTCATGGAAATCTTATTATATAATGCGATAGGGCTGACTTTGGGAATACTGCGGGACCGCGAAAAAGCCAAGCACGAGGCATTGATCAAGGTCGAAAGCCTTGCAGCCATGGGCAAGGCGGTATCGAGCGTGGCCCACGACATGAAAACACCTCTGATCGCCATTGGCGGCTTCTCTCGCATGGTGCAAAGAACCATGGATGAAGGCGATCCCTGTTTCGAAAAGTTGGGAATCGTTGTTCAAGAAACCGAGCGATTGGAGAATATGGTGAAGCAAATGCTGCATTTTGCCAAGCCGCTCAAGCTCGATATGGCGGATGCCGACATCAACGCGGTTATCCGGCAAAGTCTGGCGGTCTTGGAAAAGAGTGCGGCAAGTCGGGATGTGAGGATCGTGACCGAGCTTGACCTGTCTATTCCGCCCTTATCCTTGGATGCCGCAAGAATGGAGCAGGTCATATTGAATCTTATCTCCAATGCGATTCAGGCTTCAGCCGAAGGGGAGATCGTGCGGGTGAGGTCGTCGGTTGATGCTGATTATGTCAAAATTGATGTTGAAGATTGCGGATGCGGGATTGCCGATGACATGAAAGACAGAATTTTCACCCCTTTTTACACTACCAAGAAGGAAGGCACAGGGCTTGGACTTGCCATTGTGAAGAAGATCGTTGAAGCCCATAACGGACGGCTGGGCTTTACAAACAATCCGGAACGAGGCGTTACTTTCAGCGTCTCTTTGCCTTTGAGGTAAGCGTAGCCCGGCACCCGACCGTAGGCCAAGGAGGCTGAAAAGATGAAAGAGATTGTTGCAGGCGTGTGTCTCTTGTTGATCATGGCTCTGACTGCAGTTCCGGGTGCCGCCATGATGCATGGGAGAGACGATCGCATGCATGGTGCTCCCATGAGCCGCCAACCACGCGAACAGTCCAGACAAGTCGAACAAGACCAGCAAGCGGGGCATCGCCATGGCGACTATTACCACACCCATGAGGGGGGCAATCTGCCGCATAATCACGAGGAAAACCGTTCAATCGAGCCCGGCTCTCAAGATCATAAAACAACGCCGTCTGTGAAGGCTGAGGACTCAAAAACGACCGGTCCGCAGTCTGAACAAGAAAGGGTCGAACCCGCAGAGCAGCCGCAGGCAAGCGGACAGGCGCGTCCTGCCGGAACGGTTGAAGAGGCCGTCCTTCCAGCAACCCGCCAGGGGCGGGATGACATGGTGATGCATTTGATCCCAGGCGACACTTTCACCCCTCCCGTGGCTTTTGACTCCAGCGGCGCGACAGAGTTTGCGGTGGAGCCTTTTTATATGGATGAAACGCCGGTAACCAACCATCAATACGTCGAATTCTTAAATCGGGTAGCGCCGGATCTCACGGTGGAGAACGGCGTGGTCCGGGGGCGCGACGGCAATATCTGGCTACTGCTTGGAGAGGTGAAGGAAGGTTATGAGCCCATTGTTTATGTGAACGGCAAGTTTGTGGTGCAGGGTGCTCACCACGCCGCCTGCGCAGTGCTTCGAGTCACGGCTTATGGAGCTGACTCCTATGCCCGGTTTTTTGGCAAGAGACTGCCGACGGAAATCGAGTGGATCTACGCTGCCAGCAGCGGGGATGTGAACGGCGGCGCCGTGCCGCCCATCCCCTCGCCGGTGATGCTTTATCCGGCCAATGAATATGGTATTCGAGCATTGAACAGCAATGTGGGCGAATGGGCGCTTAGGAAGGCTGGCAGTGCGGATGGGGTTGAAACGGAGCAACAGTTCATGGTCTTGGGCGGAGTCAGCCGCAAGGGTGGAGAACAGGCCGAACTGAAGGCCGGAGTTCGCCGCTACCCTTGGGAGGCTTTTGCTCAGGTTGGATTCAGATGCGTGTCGGATTGAATCATGAGTTTGCGTTGAGCAAGGTCTTTAGACATGAGTGAGGGCGATAAAACAACACTTGATGTCGGCATGGTGCTCGACGGAAAGTGGGTGATCCTGGACTTTATCGGCAAAGGGGGGATGGGCGAGGTCTATCGGGCTCACCAGCTCAACCTGAAACGGGATGTCGCCATCAAGATCATCTCTCGTCAGTGGGTGGAATCCTTTGAATGTGATACGCGGGAGCTTGAGAGCTCGATGGAGAGATTTCGCCGTGAAGTCCAGGTCATGGCTCAGACGCGTCATCCTAACGTTCTGCAAATCATTGACTATGGCTCCCTGAGCATTCAGCAGGGGGAAGGGGAGGCCCCCATCGAGTATCTCGTTATGGAATACGTCCCCGGCTCCAGCCTGCGCGACACGATGTCCGATGAAGGCTTTTATCCGGAAGAAGATCGGATGGAAGAATGGCTTAGTAAATACTTCATGCCCTTGCTTGAAGGCGTGCAGGCGCTGCACGAACAGGGCATCGTTCATCGGGACCTCAAACCGGAAAATGTTCTGCTTGCCGGCGCCATCCCGAAGATTGCCGATTTCGGATTGGCGCGATCCTGTCTTCTAAAGCCCATCACCCAATCCATGCATGTTCTCGGAACACCGCCCTATATGGCGCAGGAACAATTCATGGACTTGAAAAGAAGCGATGAGAGGGCGGACGTTTATGCCCTTGGCAAAATACTCTATGAAGCTGCAGCCGGCAGAATGAAGCCCGACCGGCTTCCCTTCAAACAGGCCGGCCTGAACAAGCCTGAAGGTGCATTTTATCAGCAGCTGGATCGGATTATGCGGATGGCCACGGCTGAAGACAAGAACGACCGGCTGTCTTCGGTGGCGGCCTTAAAGCAAGCGCTTGACAATGTCCGAAGAATAACAGGTGGCCATCCTTCAACAACATTCCCCGAGATGATCAAACCCTTTGCAGAGGCAGGCTTTGAAAAAAAGAACGCATGGTTGGCGGCCTCAGCTGCACTGCTCCTGGTAGCCGGTCTTTTAGTCCACGCTTTGGTGCAGGTGCCAAACAACGAGCGGAGTCCGATACCTGCGACCACCGAGAGCCCGACCGCCCCACCAAAAGAGCCGGATTTGCCGACTGTTATAGAAGCGCCGCCGGCGAGCCTTAAGCGGGAGCTGCTGGGTAACGATGAAGCTTTATTAAAGTTGGTGCCCGGCGGCACGTTTGCTTACCCGGGCAACTTTGAAGCTCTTCGCGGCAGATCGATCCGGCTGGAACCGTTTTATATGGATGCGACGCCGGTCACCAATCATCAATTCGTGCAGTTTCTGAATGCCGTGGCGGATAGGGTGAAGGTTGAAAATGGGGTCGTGCGGAGAGGAGAAAATATCTGGCTGCTGCTTGGGGAGGTTGCTGCGGGCTACGAGCCGATCGTTTTTACAGGAGAGCGGTTCCATGTGAAGACTGCGCATCACGCCGCCTGTCCCGTGTTACGCGTGACCGCCTACGGGGCTTCTGCTTATGCCGACTATTACGGGCGGCGCCTGCCTGCACTTGCCGAGTGGTACCAGGCACTTGCAGCCGGCATGGGGGAAGCGGACGATGAGGCATCGTACCGCGCGGAAGCGAATCTGCCCATACCCTCACCGGTAATGGCCTATAAGCCCAACCGGTTCGGCATACGGGGCCTGAACGCAAACATCGGTGAGTGGGGCACCATGGAGCCGGCGGCACCTGATGAGCTTAACGGCGGACAAATGCAACACGTCATCCTGGGGGGAATTCCCAAAGCCGACAGAAAGGAGCCGATTCCTGCGCCGGTCCGGCGCTATCCGTGGGAAGCCTTCGACAGGGTCGGCTTCCGATGCGTGAAGGACATCGAAGAGAAACAGCAGTGAGGGCTTGCGAAAATGCCGATCTCCCTTTAGGTATCTCGTTCCGCGCTTCTGCGTGTGAACGCGTAACTTTGACAGAGTATGGAAAAGAGACTTGTTCGATGGTTGCCATGAGTGTAGCAAGCTTCACGCACAGGGGCTTGGTCAGGAAATTCAATGAAGACCGCGTGCTTGTCGAACGGTTTTATGATGGGGCGCTTTTGGCGGCCGTGGCAGACGGAATGGGAGAGGGCAAAGGTGGAGCTTTGGCTGCGGAAACTGTGGTGCAGAGTCTGAGGAGCTTCGATCCGGACAGGAGAGAAATCGAAGATCAATTGACACGCGCAATCAGGACCGCACATCAACGTATTATTTCGATGGCCAAAGAGCATGCGGATCTGAGTAAAATGGGAACAACCGTTACGGCCATGTTCCTGCGGGAAGGTATCATCCATTTAGCGCATACCGGGGACAGCAGGGCCTACCTCCTTCGCGACGGGCACCTCGTCCAGATAACCGACGACCATTCCATCACCGGGTTTCTCCTAAGAGAACAAGAGATCACTGCAGATGAGGCTATAGATCACCCGCTGAGAAACGTGCTGCTGCGCTGTGTCGGCTGCGACCCTCTGCAGGTGGACACAGGTGACTTTGAAGCGGCAGACGGTGACTTGATCCTTTTGACAACGGACGGTCTTCATGACCACGTCACTGTGGACAAGGTAGTGTCGGTGTTGGAAGCGCCTGCCTTTCTCGATGCAAAATTGAAATCCCTGACCGAGGCGGCTTTGAAAGCCGGGGGCAAAGATAACATCACGGCCGTGGCGGTGCAGATGTCGTTTCGTTAAGCCGAAGTTCCCGAGAAACACTGAAAGCTTCTTTCAACTATTTGCAGGTTTCTTTCACCTAATTTTCGCGATTGAGAGCTTCCATGGTTCGGCTTTGTCATTCCCGCAGGCGTCTGCCTGGAATCTAGCTCTGCGACCTTTCGGAGGCCAACTGGATTCCTGCCTTCGCGGAAATGACGGGAGGCGCAGAGAGATTCGCTAAATTTAGGTTTCCATCGCCACACGGGCGGTCGGATACCTCAGTTTCGAGAACCTTCTGTTTTGAATAGTGGCACACCTCTTGCCTCTTCAATCCTCAAGAGGGCTGATTTTTGAATTGGTGAATTGGTGGAAAGGGTATCGCAGCCTGTTGGAGAAAAACGTTATGAAAGGAGGCAATGTTATGAGCAGGTTTGTGACAGCGGGCTTGATCGGTTGCCTGATTTTGATGTTTTCAACTACGCTGGCTCTCGCGGTATGTGTTTTAGAGAACGCCGGGATCAGTTTGGCAGCCCACGGAGGCGACGGCGGAGGCGGCCATGGGGGCGATGGCGGCGGTCATGGTGGAGGCGATGGCTCCGGTGGAAGTGGCGTCGGCGACGGCCCGGGAACAGGCGCTGGAACCGGCCCCGGCCACAGTGATGTTGGCCCCGGAACCGGAACCGGGCACGGTCACCAGGGTGACATGGATCACACCGGAACAAAACCGGATTCCCACTCCGGGCAAGCCTCGGGGCACATGCATCACGGCCAATGAGTTTAACAAGAATATCCTGGAGGGGTGATCTTCACCTCTTCCAGGATGCGGTTAAAGCTCTTCGAGCTTGTTTCAGAGTCCTTGGTTTGGCATTGAAGACAGTCTTGAAGAGCTGGATTCACAGCGGAATGAACAAGTTAAAGTTGTTAGGGATTGGCGAATCAGCAGTTCGGTTTTGTATTTGGTTGGTGATCCTTGCCACCCTCGGGTGTGCAACGTATGGCCCGGACCTGGTCAGAGAGGGCGCTGTCAGCGTAGAAATGGTGAATTCAAAGGATGCTCGATTAGCAAACGTAGGCGTGTACCAAGAAAACAGCGGCATTGTCGTGAACGGCCGTGTGAAAAACCGGCAACTTTCGTTCTTCATGCCCGCCGGATACGGTCAGGTGGAGCTGATTGCTCCCGACGGTACACGCCATCAGCAATGCGAGCGTTATCCGGGCCGTTATGGGAAGTCTCGGCGGCACCACGTTTATTTCGTTACACAGTTTCCACTCCTGCCCGTGCAAGGGACCGTAGTTCGTCTGTCAGTTCATAATTTCGGCTGTGGGGAGGACCTTCGCTGCACGCAGCAAGATGGGACGCGTCCGCCCGGTGCGACTTGAAGGGTGTGCTAGGCTCAGGAGTGCCGGACGCTTTGCTCAGGCAGCCGCTGCGTCAAGAGCACTCGAGCTGAAAGGAGAAATCATGCTCGGATCGTACCGGAATCCGGTTCTTTTTTCGCTCCTTGGGATTTGATGTTATATGGCCCGCGCAAGAAAGAAACAGAGTTACGCTGTTCCAACTCGACCGCAGAAGCAAAGACATTGGCCAGAGCTAGAATGAACCCGGCCAAAATGCCCCATGGAGACGAATCGATTCCTTTTTGAGCCCATTCTCTTTCCTCCTTTTGCTATATTGGCGAGCAGTTGAAATGGACCGGTGGAGAGTCCTGATAGCATGCTGTGCTTTGGGGACTGGCAGGTACACGAGCGTCAACGATGCGGGCACGGATTGTGAGGAGGAGAGCTAACCTGCGCTTGTTTTGCAGAGTTATCCGCAACCGCAGTGTCAATCACTTCTCCACTTTTAAGAATTTGGCGTTGATTGCCACAATGACGGTGCTTAGAGACATGAGCACCGCCCCCATTGCAGGACTCAGAAGAACGCCGTAACTGTACAGGACGCCCGCCGCCAAGGGGATTGCAAAGGCATTGTAGCCGGTAGCCCAGGCCAGGTTTTGAATCATCTTCCGGTAGGTCGCTCGCGCCAGGCCTATCACCGCAGAGACATCCAAAGGGTTGCTGCGAACCAGAATGATATCGGCACTCTCGACGGCCACATCGGTTCCGGCGCCAATGGCCAGCCCCACATCGGCCTGAGCCAGGGCCGGTGCATCATTAACGCCGTCTCCCGTCATGGCCACAACTAACCCGCGCGCTTGCACCTCCTTCACTTTATCCGCCTTCTGCGCGGGCAGCACCTCTGCAAAATAGTCGTCCAGTCCGACCTCCTCGGATACCCATCGGGCCACTAGATTGTTATCGCCGGTAAGCATGATCGTTTGAATGCCCATTTGCTTAAGACGGGCAATGGCGTCACGCGATTCCTCTCGGATGATATCAGCCAGGGCAACAGCACCCTTGAGATCGCCATCGAGCAGCACATAAACCACTGTCTTACCTTGCGAGTTGAGCTTTGTAATGCGCTCGTCATCCACCCTTACATGGTTCTCGCGAAGGTACCCGGGGCTCACGACCCGCACTTCCTTTCCATTCACCATGCCCAAGGCCCCCTTGCCCGGAATGGAATGGAACTCCGAAACGGCGGGCGCATCCTTAGCAGATTTCACAATGCCTTGCGCAATCGGATGCTCGGAATGGGCTTCAACGGCAGCGGCATACTTGATGAGGTCGTCTTCGGCGACATCGCCGTTCAGAACGAGAACGTCGGTAACACCGAATTCTCCCTTGGTGAGAGTCCCGGTCTTGTCGAAAATGATCGCCTGAATGTTTCGCGCGCGCTCAAAAGCCGCCCGGCTGCGGATGAGCAGTCCATTGGAAGCAGAGAGCGCAGTCGAAACCGCCACCACCAATGGCACAGCCAAACCGAGCGCATGCGGACAGGTGATGACCATGACCGTTACGGCACGCTCCAGAGCGAACTCGAGATCACTACCGAGGAGACCTATCCAGACTGCAAAGGTTACCGCCCCACCGGTGATGGCGATCATAGTCAGCCAGCGAGCAGCCCGATTGGCAAGATCCTGGGTCCGGGATTTGCTCTCCTGGGCCTTTCTCACCAGCTCTATCACTTGAGACAGATAGGAGTCTTTTCCCGTTTTCCGGACCTCAACCACTATGGAACCCTCACCATTGATCGAGCCGCCAATCACCATAGCTCCAGCTTCCTTCTCAACGGGCGTGGATTCTCCTGTCACCATGGCTTCATTGACCGAACTGCCGCCCTCAATGACTTCACCATCCGCGGGAATTTTTTCGCCTGGCTTGATGACCACCTGATCGCCGGAAGCGAGATCGCTTACGGCCACATCCCGCACGCTGCCATCCGGCATTTTCTTGTGGGCTTCCGCAGGCATCAAACGTGCCAATTCCTCGAGTGCGCGCGATGCCCCCATGACCGATTTCATCTCGATCCAGTGCCCCAGCAGCATGATATCGATCAGCGTGGCCAACTCCCAGAAGAACACCTTGCCCTCGATGCCAAAAACCACCGCCGAACTGTACCCATAAGCAACCGTGACGGCCAAAGCGATGAGGGTCATCATGCCGGGATTTAAGGATCGGAGCTCGCTAACCAAACCATGAAGAAAAGGATATCCTCCATACAGGAATACAGCCGAGGAGAAAAGGAAGAGCACATAACTGTCGTATGGGAACCGCAGTTCGTCCGCTAGGCCAAGGAACTCCTGGATCATGGGGGAAAGCACCAGGATGGGTACGGTGAGAATTAGAGATAACCAAAAACGTTTTCTGAAATCCGCCACCATTTGAGAATGGTGGTTGGCATGACTTCCATGCTCCTCATGAGCACGCGGACCATGGGCGGCATGTTTGCCGAGTTGCTCCCGTTCTATCTTAGGATTGTCATATGGAGGCGCCTCGCGCTGATGCGCCCCATGTTTTTCACTGGATGGGTGGGCTCCATGCCCTTTGTGCCCGTCATGTGCGTCAGGGGTTTCTTGCATGGCAATTCCTTCCTCCGACGGATGGCTTCATCCGTAAAGTACAGGCTACAGGGTGCAGTGGGCCGGCGCAATGTTCCTGAAAGGTTCCAGCAAATTGTACCCGTTGAGAAAGAGAATTCGTTTTGTAGAAGCGGCATCCTGCCGCGATTGGGCGTTCTTTGCGGCAGGATGCCGCTCCTATTGTGAGAGCGTGCGGCCATCCGACCAAGCCGTTCGATTTCGCCTCAAGGACGGCGCCGCAGCGGGCTTTGCGAGAAAGGTAAATCTGTCGATTTCTTACTTTTCACTTGGCCTTTCGGTGCCTCTCTTGATCCGGTTCACCACCTGGATGGTGCCACTCTGTTTGTCTATCAGCAGTTCGTTGAGCCAGACTCCGTCCCTGCTGTAGGCCTTGGCGCTGTAATAGCGCCCCTTGTTTTCCACATCCACCAGATCGTACTCCTGCACTATTTTTCGACGTAAGTTTTTTTCGATGATGAGCCTCGCGGTAACCGCGCTCATGCCCTCTTCGTCGGTCCGCAAAGAACTGACGTCTTCCGTAGCTTCGCTGGCTTCTTTGCCGGGAGCTCTCGAGTGTTCCTCATTCATATCCATTCCTCTAGATTTCTTGTTCGGATTAACAGGGCGCACATGAAAAAGAAAACGAAAACAAATTGTCCTGTTAATCCTATCCAAAAAGAGTCGCCCGCGGGGCGCTTACTTCTCCCAACAGCTACTACTCTCTTTGCCGGCTGTTGCCGTCATCAGGCCCCACAACCAGTTGATCCTATAGCGCTCCACGCTTGGCCTGGCAAAGCCCGCTTCCATGAGCAGCCCGCAACATTCTTCGGAACCATAGGTGCGGAAATGGGCGCGATTGAAACGGCGCAGAACGAAGTCGCAGATGCGGCAGGCAAGATAGTCATCGCACCAGTCGGTGATGACGATTCTGCCCGACGGTTTCAATACGCGGTGCATTTCCCGGAGCGCCGCAGTTGGGCGGCGAACGAAGTGTAACACATTGGTGGAAGCCACCACATCGAACGCT
>Ga0068714_10005752_pt1 | contig 12986 bp, 10 predicted proteins | sample MTBNYHSulfiMetaG_FD_62988 | JGI IMG/M metagenome (GOLD analysis project Ga0068714, IMG submission 62988) | Enrichment culture microbial communities from rom New York Harbor, USA that are MTBE-degrading - MTBE-NYH (New York Harbor Sulfidogenic)... | ecosystem: Environmental > Aquatic > Marine >... | reverse complement strand
TGATTCTGGGCAAGGAGTTCAGGGAGAGGGTTGAAGTTGTCCGACCCCGGTTACCCGCAATAGAAAGCTATATCTTCGTCGGCCCGGATGTGCCTCAGGGGATGGAAAGTTTTCACACCATGGTGGACGAACCAATTCTCCAGCCTCTCGATGTGACATTGAGTGCTGAAGATGCCTGCGGGCTTTACTTCACCTCCGGCACTACCGGCACACCGAAGCCGATACTGCTGACCCACAGGAACATGGAGTGCGCGGCCATAACCGAGAACCGCCATCATTTTCAGACAAGGGAAGATAATTTTATCCTTCTGCCGCCCCTGTATCACACCGGAGCCAAAATGCACTGGTTTGGCAGTCTGCTGGTGGGTGGTCGGGCGACAATACTGACCGAGATAAGCCCGCAGAATATCTTTGAAGCTGTCCATAATGAAAGGGGAACGATAGTGTGGTTGCTGGTACCGTGGGCTCAGGATATTCTCGGTGCACTGGATAGAGGAGAACTAAGGAAAGATGACTATGACCTGAGCCATTGGCGCCTGATGCACATCGGGGCTCAGCCGGTTCCTTCCAGTCTGGTCAGGCACTGGAAGGAGTATTTCCCTGATATGCAGTACGACACTAACTATGGATTAAGCGAGTCTACCGGCCCGGGTTGCGTTCACCTCGGTATAGGCAATGAGCATAAGGTGGAAGCAATTGGAAAGGCTGGTTTCAACTGGGAGGCACGTATCGTTAACGAACGGGGAGAAGATGTAGCTCAGGGAGAGGTCGGAGAACTGGTGGTCAAGGGCAACGGGGTGATGAAGGAATATTATAAGAATCCCGGGGAGACAGCAAAAACCATCAGGAATGGCTGGCTCTATACGGGGGATATGGCCAGGATGGATGACGAAGGTTTCATCTATCTGGTTGATAGAAAGAAGGATGTCATCATTACCGGCGGGGAGAATATATACCCGGTCGAAATCGAGGATATACTCCATGGTCATCCTAAAGTATATGATGTGGCGGTAATCGGCATTCCAGACCAAAGACTGGGGGAAATAGCCGCCGCAATAATTGAGTCCCAGCCCGGAGAAAATTTGACCGAAGAGGAGATAATCCGGTTCTGCGAGCAAAGTCTACCTCGATTTAAGAGGCCCAGACGCATCATATTTGACAAAGTACCACGGAGCCCTACCGGCAAGATTGAAAAACCGAAGTTGAGGGGAAAGTACGCTCAGCATTGAGCGGGTTACAGCGATATTGACAAATTTCCTGCGGTGAAATTATGATTACTACACTCAGGAGTATTGGAACAAGGAGGTTGTGATGGCTTACTACTTGCAGCTGGTGGTTCTTACCGATAAAGGAAGAAGGAATTTTGAAGAAGACCCTGAATGGATTAGGCAGGTGGACAAAGAGATTGAACTCATGGGGGCCAAGATACTCACCCAGTATGGGCTTCTGGGGCAGTATGACTTCGTCAACATTATCGAGGCGGAAAGTGATGAGGTCGCGGCCAAGCTGGCCATCAAGTTAAGTGCCACGGGTAATTTTCAGCCGACGACCTTCGCCGCCATTCCTCTGGACAGGCTGGTTGAGAGCCTGAAGAAGGACCGGAAAGCACCGTGGTAGTCCTGGCATAACCGGATGCATGTGGTATCCGCTTCAACCTCTCTATTTGACAGTAACAATCAACGGATGGTAATTTGTAACTGTGAGCCCTTGACAAACACAGCCGTTGGGTAAATGTAGCTGGTATTGTCCATCTGATTGCCTGACAACCTCATTGATTCAGATGTTTTCATTAAGGGTAATGCGTGTGATGATAGGGCATGCCTTCAATTTTGTAACAGGTAGCTGAGAAGGTTAAACTGAAGATAAGCTGGTGAAATGATACAGTTACTGTCGGGAAATGAAGCTATTGCGCTGGGAGCATATCATGCCGGTGTCAGGGTAGCCTGTGCCTATCCCGGGACTCCAAGTACTGAGATACTGGAATATTTAGCCCGGTTCGATGATATTTACACGGAATGGTCGACGAATGAGAAGGTAGCCCTGGAGGTAGCTTTGGGCGCTGCCTATGGCGGTGTCAGGGCGATGGCTTCTATGAAGCACGTGGGGCTGAATGTAGCCAGCGACCCCTTTTTTGCCGCTTCAACTACCGGTATTGATGGTGGGCTGGTCGTTGTTTCCTGTGATGACCCTGGAGAGCACAGCTCACAGGGGGAGCAGGATAACCGTCATTACGCCAAGTTTGCTAAAGTGCCCATGCTTGAACCTGCTGATAGCCAGGAAGCCTATGAGCTTATGGAGTGGGCTTTCAATATCAGTGAAGAGTTCGATACGTCGGTACTGCTGCGTTCCACGACGCGTATTTCTCATTGCAAGAGTGTGGTCCATGTGGACAGAGAACGGCCGGTCGCTTTGCGGCCCCCCCATTTTAACCGTTCCCCATCCAAGTATGTTATGGTGCCGACCTATGCCCGCCTCAGGCGCCAAGTGATGGAGGAACGCATTGTCAGACTGCGCGCCTATGTGGAGGATTTTCCCTTAAATGAAATGTTACTGGCGGACAGGAAACTGGGCGTAATATCCAGCGGCGTAGCCTATCAGTATGCCCGGGAGGTTTTTAAGGATGCCTCTCATCTCAAGCTGGTAACCACATACCCTGTCCCGGAGAACCTTATCCGCCGCTTTGCCCGGGAAGTGGAGAGAGTGATTGTCATTGAGGAGCTTGACCCTGTTCTGGAAGAAGAGGTGCGTCTTCTCGGTATTCCGGTGTCAGGGAAGGAATTTATTCCCATAATTGGTGAGCTTAATCCTGAGATAGTGGAAAATAGTGTTATTCAGGCTGGGCTGCTGCCAGCTTCAGCTAAAATGTCACCCGTGTTGAGCACATCTGCTCCAGAACTGCCGGCCCGTCCGCCGTTGCTCTGTGCCGGGTGCCCTCATATTGCGGCTGAGTTTGCCCTGAGAAGGCTGGGTTTTTATAATCCCTGCACCCTTGAAGACCTGCCCCGGGAAAGGAAAATCCCGGCACAGTTGAAGAAAAGCGGGCTTATTATTACCGGCGATATCGGCTGTTATACTCTCGGTGTGTATGCCCCTCTTTATGCCATGGATACCACGGCCTGTATGGGGGCGAGTATAGGGCAGGCTCTTGGGCTGGAGAAAGCTGGAGTGCCCAACAAAGTTGTGGCCGTAATCGGCGATTCGACGTTCGTTCACTCGGGCATAACCCCGCTGGTAGATATCGTGTATAATCAGGGGCACACCACTGTTATCATCCTGGACAATGAGACCACGGCCATGACCGGCCACCAGGGACATCCCGGGACAGGCATTTCGGTGAAGGGAACGAAAACGCAGAGAGTGGAATTAGAGAAACTGGCACGGGGAATCGGTATTAACGATGTCAATGTGGTGGATGCCTTTGACCTGGCCGCTATCGAGTCCACCGTCAGCCGGTGTGTAGAGAGCGACGAGCCCTCGGTCATTATTGTCCGTGGGGCCTGCCCCACTCTGGTGAGGACGACAGGGACACCCCTTGAGGTGGACAGTGAGAAGTGCGATAGCTGCTTTGCCTGCCTGCGTATTGGTTGCCCGGCCATATCTGTTCTGGAGGACAAGGCCTGGATAGATGCCGGCCAATGTGTCGGCTCAGTTTGCCGTATTTGCGCTCAACTCTGCCCTCAAGAGGCTATTGCGGAGGGTAACCAGTGAAGGATGTCAACGTGCTGATGGTAGGCGTTGGTGGTCAGGGTGTAATTCTGGCCAGCGATGCCGTGGGCGAGATTGGCATGAATAACGGCTATGATGTTAAGAAGTCCGATTCTCTGGGCATGGCCCAGCGAGGTGGCAGTGTCATCAGTCATGTCCGCTGGGGAGAACGTGTCTTTTCACCCATGATTAAGAAGGGTGAGGTTGATTTTTTGCTCGGCTTTGAGCAGCTGGAAACGGCACGCTGGTCTCCTTATCTGAAATCTGGTGGTGTGGCCATTGTTTCCGATGTGGTTATCGTTCCCGTGTCAGTAATCGGCAGTGCGGTTGCCTATCCCGGCTGGGAGGAAGTCAAGGGGATTCTGACTCAGCACGCCAGTGAGGCATACCTTATTCCAGCTAACAGGATTGTTCTTGAAGTAGGTAATCCGAGGGCGCTCAATATGGTGATGCTGGGTGCCCTGTCAGTATTTCTGGAGTTAAAGGAAGACGTTTGGATTGAGAGTATCAGGAGTAAGTTGCCGTCCCAATTCGTAGAATCCAGCCTTAAGGCTTTCTCCATGGGTGCTGATGAGGCCAGGGCAATGAGACAGGCCATGATGGCCAGGAGTGCTTGACGCTGATACTGAATGGAGGTTGATTTGCATTTATACCACGGAAGAATCCTGATTATCGATTTAACCACCCGGGAAGTCAGGGTAGAGGAACTTAGTCCCTCAGTGCTGAAAGGGTATCTCGGGGGCGTTGGGCTGGCAGCCCGGCTGCTTTATCAGTATGCACCGGCCGGGGTAGACCCTTTCTCGCCAGCCAACCCGCTGGTCTTTGCCAGCAGTGGACTGGGCGGGACAACTATACCCACGGCCAACAAGCACGCGGTAGCTACCAAATCACCGCTCACCGGGCTGATTGGCGATTCCCTTTCCTCCAGTTACTGGTCGCTTTCACTGAAACGGACTGGCTTTGATGCTCTGGTCATTACCGGGGCAGCGGCATCACCCACCTACCTTTTCATTGATAATGATATCGTTCACTTCAAGAAGGCAGACCATCTGTGGGGGAAAGGGAGCCTGGAGACCGAAGGTAATATTAAAAGAGAGATCGGGGACAGCCGGGTAATGGTAGCCTCTATTGGCCCCGGTGGTGAGAACCTGGTAAGGTATGCCTGTATCACCAATGATATTAACCGGCAGGCAGGAAGAACAGGGACCGGAGCGGTAATGGGCTCCAAGAAACTTAAGGCGATTGCCCTCCGGAGCACCCGGCCAATCCGGGTCTACAATCTCGATGAGGTTCAAAGGCTGAGCTTTGCCCTGATTGAGAAGACCCAGGGTGGAGGCACCAAGAAATACCGGGAACTGGGCACACCGGGCAATGTCCTGATGCTCAATAGCTTATCAGCGTTACCAACGAGGAACTTCCAGCAGTCCAGCTTCGAAAAGGCAGAGAATGTCAGTGGAGAAGTTCTGGCGGAACGTTATCTTACCAAGGTAATGGCCTGCGCTGCCTGTTCTGTGGCCTGCGGACATATCTACACTGTACCTGATGGTGCTTATTCCGGGGTGCAGTGGGAGCTTGATTATGAGACACTCTTTGCTCTGGGTCCCCTCTGCGGTGTGGATAACGTAGCCGGCATAATAAAGGCGGCTGAGCTATGTGATTACTACGGTATAGATACCATCAGCACCGGCGGTTGTGTTGCCTGGGCCATGGAGTGCTTTGAAAAGGGGCTGCTGTCCGGGGAAGATACGGAGGGTATCGAGCTTACTTTCGGTAACTATGAGGCTTTATTACAGGTCATTGAGAAAATAGGCACTCGAAGCGGCATTGGAGGTTTACTGGCTGAAGGAGTTAAGCTGGCTTCAAGTAAGCTGGGGAATGGCTCGGAAAAGTGGGCGATGCACGCCAAGGGACTTGAGTTTCCGGGCTACGACCCGCGCGCGATGAAAACTCTGGCTCTGGGCTTTGCTGTCGGACTCAGAGGGGCGTGTCATAACCGTGCCCCCGGCTATGAGACAGATATGTCGGGGCAGGTAGACCGGTTTAGAGGTGAAGCGGGGAGAGGCGCCAAGTTGAAGGAGCAGGAAGATTTTGCGGCGGTGCTTGATTCCCTGATTATCTGCAAGTTTATTCGCAAGTGCTTTGACGATTTCTACACTGAGGTGGCTTACCTTTATTCTCAGGCCACAGGTCTGGAAATGAGTCCCGCCGAGCTAAAGACCGCCGGTGAGCGAATAAACAACGTAAAGAAGGCCTTTAATGCTCGTGAGGGCTGGAAGTACGGTGATGACTGGCTGCCACCGCGCCTGTTCACCGACCCGATAACAGAGGGGGAGGGAAAGGGTACCGTTGTCACCGAAGAAGAACTCAAGCTCATGATTGACGATTACTATCAGGCTCGTGGGTGGACCGGGAAGGGCTTGATTACAGCGGATAAATTACATGCGCTGGAACTGAATGACTCTATCGCATCGTTAGAAGGGCTGCGTTATGGAAAGAAAGTATATAACCTGTGATACGGAACTCTGTACCGGCTGTGGTCTCTGTGAAATGGTTTGTTCCGCCGAAAAGGAAGGGGTTTTCTGCCCTGAGCTGGCGCGCATTCACCTCGTGCACCTTGATGAGACGATAGCCATGAGCATAGCCTGCCGTTTCTGCGAGGATACGCCGTGCATCAGTGCCTGCCCTCGCGAAGCACTCAGTATGGATGAGGCTAACAATGTTATCCGTGTTGATAAGATGCGTTGCATCGGGTGTGGCTGGTGTATCGAGGCGTGTGACTTTGGTGCCATAGTGCTCAATCGCTCCACCAAATCAGTGATACTCTGTGATTTGTGCGAAGGGCGCTCTCAGCCGAAGTGTGTTGAGGTGTGTCCCAAGAAAGCACTAAAAGTATCGACCTTCGAGATTGAGGCCCAGGTCGCCAGAGAAAAGGCGGCCAGGGCTCTTACCTCCTCCTGAACATTATAGTGAACTAACGGCGACGTAATGCCAGTCAAGGAAGTCTGAGATGCCAATCTCCGATAAAGTCAGGAAAAGTATGGAGCAGGGGTCGTGGATAAGGCGGATGTTTGAGGAAGGCTCCCTCCTGAAGCAGAAATACGGCGACGAGAAAGTCTTTGACCTTACTCTGGGGAATCCGATTATGGAACCCCCTGCCGAGGTGCATAAGGAGCTGAAGAAATTGGCGGCAGAGCCACTACCCGGTATGCACCGGTACATGGAAAATGCCGGTTATGCAGCAACAAGGGGCGCGGTAGCCGCCCAGCTTTCACTTGAGAGCGGCCTGAACTTTGCCATGAGCGATATCGTCATGACCTGTGGTGCTGCCGGGGCATTAAATGTAGTCTTAAAGACGGTACTTAATCAGGGAGATGAAGTCATCGTATTTGCCCCTTATTTCCCGGAGTACCTCAATTACATTGATAATCATAACGGGGTAGCCAGAATATTGCCTACCGACGAGCAGTTTATACCCAGGCTTGATGTCCTTTCGAATGCTATCGGAGCCAGAACTAGAGTAGTGTTGTTAAATTCCCCCAATAATCCTTCCGGTGCGGTGTATGGTGAGGACTTCATGCGTCAGCTTGGGGAGTTGCTGAGCAAGAAAGAAGCTGAATACGGGATACCACTTTTTCTCATCAATGATGAGCCTTATCGCAGGATTGTCTACGATGGGCAGGCGTGTCCGCAGGTCTGGCCCTGGTACCAGAACAGTATTGTCGTTACCTCTCATTCCAAGGACCTGGCACTGCCTGGTGAGCGTATTGGCTACATTGCCATACATCCTGACTGTGACCAGCGCCAGGAACTGGTGGATGGTTTTATTTACTGTAACCGGATACTGGGGTATGTCAATGCTCCGGCGCTAATGCAGCACCTTGTGCAGCGGTTGCAGTCGGTGACTGTCCCGGTCAGCGAGTATCAGAAAAAGAGAGATTTCTTATATCACCACCTTACTGAAATGGGCTATTCGATGGTAAAGCCCGGAGGGACTTTCTACATGTTCCCCAGGTCGCCACTGGCGGATGACGTTGCTTTCGTGAGGGAGCTACAGGAATGGTTGGTGCTGACTGTACCGGGCAGTGGTTTTGGCTCACCGGGCTATTTTCGGATATCCTACTGCGTGGACGACAGGACGTTAGAAGGTTCCATGGATGGTTTTCGTAAGGTTGCCCGGAAATTCAAACTGGGTTAGACTTTGAGAAGGGCTTTTTCTCCACCGGAGGCTTTATGGACAAAACGCCAGAAGTTGAGAACAGTGTCTTAGAACTGAGAGCCGCCGAAAAGACAGAGCCGATAGCCTCATTCTTGAAGATGAAGCTACTGGAGCTTACACCCGGCTACGCCAAGGTAACGATGAAACTAGGCCCCGAACACCTGAACTTTAATGGTCTCGTTTTCGGCGGTATAATTATGGCCGTGGCTGACCAGGCCTTCGCCTACGGCGTTAATTCCATTAACTATCCCAGTGTAGCCTCGCAGTTCAACATCCACTTTATTGCCGGTGCCGGGACAGGTGACGAGCTTATTGCCGAATGCCGGGTGCTGAAGAGTGGACGACGAGTGGCCGTTTCCGAGATGACAGTTACCAATCAAGAGGGAAAGCTAATAGCCAGAGCCTCCGGTACCACCATCCCGGTGGCTAAGTCAAATCAGTAATCCCCTGAACCAGAGAGCACCTGATAAACGCCGATTGTTCCATAACCCTTATTTGTCATTGCGAGCCATAGGCGAAGCAATCTCAAACCACGTACGGGGTTGCTTCGTCGCTGGCGCTCCTCGCAATGACCATTGACTTATTAAATAATCTTCCTCTAGTTTTGACAGATTGATTTCAGTTATGGTAAACTATCCTCCGTTAAATTAAATCAGGCATGTTGTTTACGCCGTGAAAACTATAGTTTATACAGTTAATAGATTCAAGTTCGGCTTTACCGGGCGCACCCGGGTGCGCTTGGGGGGCTCCAGATATACTTAGTAAATCAATATTAAGTAAGTGGTCTGATACAGGGTACCTCTCAAGCAGGAGGTACCCTCTTTAATAGTAACCGGGAGCGCTTTTAAACATGGGGTACAGGTGATGTCTGGGGAAGGTAATAGGACGATACCGCAGATTATTAAGGAGAACCACGAAAAGTGGGGGCACCGGACGGCGATGTGTATGAAAAAGTTCGGTGTCTGGGAGAGGTATAACTGGCAGCGGTACTACGAAAATGTGAAGTACCTATCTCTTGGCTTAATCAGTCTTGGTCTCGAACGGGGCGATGTGGTTTGTATCATCGGCGATAATGAGCCGGAATGGTTCTGGGGAGAATTTGCCACCCAGGCGGCGGGGGGTATTGTCACCGGCGTCTTCGTTGACTCTATTCCGTCCGAGGTGAAATATATTGTTGCCCACTCAGGTGCCAAATTTGCTATCGCCAATGATCAGGAGCAGACTGATAAGTTTCTTCAAATCAAGGATGAGGTACCGCACTTAAAGAAAGTCATCTACTGGGATCCCAAGGGTCTGAAGAACTATGATGCCCCACTCCTTATCGGCTTCTCAGAGGTAATAAAGCTGGGTAAAGAATATGAAAAGACACACCCGCGCTTGTTTGAGCAGAATGTAGAGCAGGGCAGGGAAGATGACCCTGCTTTTATTTATTATACTTCGGGAACCACCGGCCTACCTAAGGGGGCCATGATTACCCATCGGGCCTTGATAAGTACTGCCGAAGGCTTTGTCAGCCGCTATCCCTTACATGAGAATGACGATTTGATTTCCAATTTCCCGGCGGCCTGGGTGGGTGATAGCTTCTTTGCCACCATTCCTCATCTACTAACCGGGGCCAGGTTGAACTTTCCTGAGGAACCGGAAACGATTGCTGAAGACACGCGTGAGATTGGCCCCAATTTCGTAATCTACGGGCCACGCCAGTGGGAGAGCCTGGTCAGCGAAATTCAGGTAAAGATAATTGATACTAACCCGATAAAGCGTTTCTTCTATAATCTCTTCCTGCCGGTAGGTCATAGAATTGCCGATGTGAGGTTTCAGAACAGAACACCAAATATTTTCTGGCGGATTCTTTATGGGATTGCATATGCTCTTCTTTTCCGGCCGCTTAGGGACAGGCTGGGGTTGAGTAAGGTCAGGTTCGCGGTCACGGGAAGCTCCGTACTGAGCCTGGATACTTTCCGACTTATTCATGCTATTGGCATTGAGTTAAGGCAGAACTATGCCAGCACTGAAGCCGGTCTTATTTCGTCCCATGGTAAGGGCGAAATCGACTTTGAAAGTGTGGGGCGTCCCGCGCTGGGTACTGAGGTCAGGGTAACCGGTGAGGGAGAACTATTAGTTAGAAGCACCTCTATGTTTAACGGTTATCATAATGACCCTGAGAAAACTAAGGGTGTTCTGGCGGGAGGCTGGTGCCATACTGGAGACGCGGTCAATATTAATGATAAAGGGCATTTAATATTTCTGGATCGGCTTGACCATATGCGTGAGCTGAGTTCGGGCATTAAATATGCCCCCCAGTATATTGAGGGGAGGCTGAGGTTCAGTCCATATATCAAGGATGCCATGGTTATCGGGGGCAAGGATAAAGATTTTGTCTCCGCCATTGTGAACATGGATTTTACCATGGTCGGTAAGTGGGCTGAGCGCAATCATTTGCCTTATACTACCTTTGTTGACCTGTCTCAGAAGAGAGAGGTTGCCGAATTAGTGCAAAAGGACCTGGTGCGGGTCAACAGTTATTTGCCGGAACAGGCCAGAGTAAGGAGATTTGCTCTGTTGCATAAGGAATTTGATGCCGATGAAGCTGAGCTTACCCGGACCAGAAAGCTGAGAAGGGAATTCATGGAAGAACGGTATAGCGACTTAATCAAGGGTATATACGGCGATGGTGAGGACATCAAGGTCAAGGCCGCGATCACCTATAGAGATGGCAGGCAGGGAGTGGTCACTACAAGTATCAAAGTATGGGAAATCTAGCTAAGAGATAGATAGATGGCTGTACTGGTTCAATTGCTGATTACAGGGCTGGCCGTAGGCATGGTTTATGCCTTGATTGCGCTTGGTTTTGTCGTTATCTGGAAGTCCAGTAGCGTAGCCAATCTGGCCCTCGGCCAGTTAGTATTGATTTCTTCCTGGTTTACCTACGGGATGCTGGCTCAGATTGGCCTTCCTCTCTGGCTTGGTTTTCCTCTGGTCATACTCTTTGCGCTAGCTCTGGGCTGGTTAATGGAGAGGGTAGCGTTGCGTCCGCTCATTGCCCAGCCCATTTTATCGTTGATTACGGTAACGCTGGGAGTTGCTTATTTCATCGAGGGAATAGTAACCTTTATCTGGCCAAAGAGTGTGGCCGCTTTGCCGCGTTTGTTTCCAGTTGAACCTTTCCACATCGGTGCCGCCGTAGTTTCCCAGGAGTATCTCTGGGTGGCTATTATTTCACTCATTGTCTTTGGGCTGCTGACCCTGTTCTACCGCTATCATAAGATGGGCATTGCCATGAGAGCCACTGCCGATGACCAGCTGGCCGTCCAGGCCTGTGGTATTCCAGTCACCAGGATTTTCTCCAGTTCGTGGATGGTTGCCTGTGTGGTGGCTGCGGTTGGCGGCGTGCTCATCTCCAGCATCGGGGGCATTACCTTTGGTCTGGTCGAAACGGGGCTCAAAGCCTTTTCTGTGGTCATACTGGGAGGACTGGATTCCTTCATTGGTGCTATTGTAGCTGGCCCGATAATCGGGCTGTGTGAGACTCTGGGTGGTGGATATCTCACCCCCTTTCTCTGGCCTGGCGTTAAGGACATTATACCCTTCATCATTATCATTATTGTGGTACTCATCAAGCCTTACGGGCTGTTCGGAGAGGTTCGCATAGAGAGGATATAGGGAATGACTCTGCCCTGTGGGACACGTAGTTATAGATACGCTGAGGATATGGCCATTATACGGACCAAAACCCAGTGGGCACTACTCATTTTCTTACTGGTTGTGCTCTTTACCATGCCTCTATATGTCAGGAGTAATTATTGGCTGGGTATAGCCAATCTGATTGGCATCACCCTCATTGCGGCCACCGGATTAAACATCCTGATTGGATACTGCGGGCAGTTGTCCATTGGTCATGCTGGCTTTATTGCAGTTGGTGCTTATACCTCGGCGATACTGACTAATCGGCTGGAACTTCCTTTCTTGGTAGGGCTAATCTGTGCTGGAATCACTGCCGGGCTCATCGGGCTTGTCTTTGGTATACCGTCGGTCAGGGTTAAGGGATTTTATCTGGCCATTACCACCATTGCCGCTCAATTTATCATCATCTGGGTTATCAATCACTGGGGAATAACCGGTGGCTTTATTGGTATATCCGCACCCTATCCTGCTATCGGGGGTTTTGTCTTCAAGAGCGAGGCGAGTCAGTTTTATCTCATCATCACTATCACTGTTATTTGTATCTTTGTGGCTAAAAATCTGGCTAGAAGCCGCATCGGCCGAGCTTTCATCGCGGTCAGGGATAATGACCTGGCTGCTGAGGTAATGGGGGTTAATCTCTTTAGGTATAAGCTGCTTGCCTTCTTTATTGGCTGTTTCCTGGCTGGCATAGCCGGCTCGTTACTGGCTCACTGGATTGGTTTTATCAACACTGAGCATTTCAGCCTGGCTGAGTCAATACTCTATATCGGAATGATAATCATTGGTGGTCTGGGCACTACCGTTGGCCCGATTTTCGGGGTGGTCTTTGTCCGCTTGCTACAGCAACTGTTGACCGTGGGAGTTGTTCCTTTCCTGGAAGGGACGTTTACCTCGTTGCCAGCGGGATTTGCTACCGGCGTTACCCCCATGTTGTTCGGCCTGGTCATTGTTCTGTTTCTGGTGCTTGAGCCCAGGGGACTTGCTCACCGGTGGGCACTGTTCAAGTCCGCCTACCGACTGTGGCCGTTTTCATATTAGTCTGGCTAAGGAGGTGTTATGAACTGATGTAGTATTTAATCGGACTAATTATCCGAAATCTTCGAATTGACGGAGGATATTCTATGCTAAGTAAAAAATCATTGGTAATTGCGGGGGCTATCTGCCTGGCATTGATAATAGCTATCCTGCCCCTAGCTGGTGCTTGCGCTCCTCAGGAAGAAAAAGTACTCAAGATAGGCATCACTACACCCTCGTCTGGTCCAGCCGCTGAGAAGGGTGCCCCCATGGGACATGCCAATCTTGATTGCATTAAGTACGTCAACGAGGAACTGGGTGGAGTTGAGGGGTACAAGGTTGAGGTGGTGTGGCTGGACAACGGTTA
>Ga0068714_10005751_pt1 | contig 12988 bp, 13 predicted proteins | sample MTBNYHSulfiMetaG_FD_62988 | JGI IMG/M metagenome (GOLD analysis project Ga0068714, IMG submission 62988) | Enrichment culture microbial communities from rom New York Harbor, USA that are MTBE-degrading - MTBE-NYH (New York Harbor Sulfidogenic)... | ecosystem: Environmental > Aquatic > Marine >... | reverse complement strand
GGCCAGGAGCATGCGGTTGCCGGGTTCCACGTCCGTGAGCAGGTACGGATAGTTGATCGGGATGATGAACGGATCCGGCGACGGCCCCGGGGAGAAGGAAACCTCCTCGCCCACCCGAAGTTCGCGCTCCGGAGAAGACATCTCGCCGAGGCGGATCTTGGGTCCGCCCAGATCCACGAGGATGCCGGTGTCCATGCCCAGGTCCCGGGAGATCCTTCGAATGTTGCGGACGGTCTTCCGGTGGGTGTCGTGGTCTCCGTGGGAGAAATTGAGCCGTGCCACGTCCATACCCGCCTGGATCATCCTGCCGATCATCTCGGGCGAAGAGGAGGCCGGTCCGAGTGTGCAAACGATCTTGGTCTTGCGCGTTCGGGCTTTCTCTGGCAGCGCCGTCATCTTTCGATTCTCCTGTTCCCGGCTTTCCAAGGGATCTCCATGACGAAAGCGGGCGGTCTCTCCGCTTCCCGTTCGATGCGGAAAGCCGACGCCTGAAAGCCGGATGTTCACGCTTCCCCTTCCCGGGCCGCGTCGCGGGATCTATGCCGAAACGGGGATGGAGAAAACGTGAAGACTGTATACAATCTCTCGGAGAGGTTCAATGCGCCCCACGGGTGCGGCCCACACAACGACGAGGCGCGGTGCCGACCCTCCGGCTTCATGCCTCTGGGTCGGCCCGCGGCCGATGGACAACGAATACGAGGTTCCAGCGAACGCCCCCGGCGGGTTTCGGCTCGGAACCGGGCGGAACAGAGGAGAGACAGGCATGGCTGCGCCCAAGAATTACCTGGTGGACATGGACGGTGTTCTGATCAGCGGCAACACCTTGATCCCAGGAGCCGACGCATTTCTGGAGAAACTCAAGTCCCGGCAGGCGGAGTATCTGGTCTTCACCAACACGCCGACCTACACGCCCGGGGACCTCGCCCACCGTCTCAAGACCATCGGGCTGAGCATTCCGCCGGAGCGGATCTTCACATCCGCCATGGCCACGGCCCTGTTCCTGCAGTCCCAGCAGGAAAACGCCCGGGCCTATGTCATCGGGGAGAGCGGGCTCACGGAGGCGGTGCACAACATCGGGTACGTCATCACGGACGTGGACCCGCACTTCGTCGTGTTGGGAGAAACCCATGCGTACGCATTGGAGAGCGTGACCAAGGCGATTCGTCTGATCATGTTGGGGTCCAAGTTCATCGCCACGAACCCGGACACCTCCGGGCCCTCCGAGGGCGGTCTGGTTCCGGCCTGCGGGGCCATGGCGGCCCTGATCGAAAAGGTGACCGGCGTATCGCCGTACTTCATCGGCAAGCCCAACCCGCTGATGATGCGCACGGCGCTCAACTATCTGGGGGTTCACTCGGAAAACACGGTCATTGTGGGCGACCGCATGGACACCGACATTGTGGCCGGGGTGGAAAGCGGGATGGAAACCGTCCTGGTCCTGAGCGGGGTCACGGGACGTGAAAACGTTACGCGTTTCCCCTACCGCCCCACGCGTATCTTACAGAGCGTGGCGGATATCGACCCCTGACCGGGATCCCCAAAAAGAAACGCCCCGCACGAGGCGGGGCGTTTCACGAAGACATACGTCGGAGCCGGTTGTCAGATCTTCTTCACTTCGCCTGCAGCCGGTCCCTTCTGACCCTGCGTCACCGAAAATTCGACGCGGTCACCCTCTTCGAGAGTTCGGAAACCCGATCCGTCGATGGCTGAGTAGTGTACGAAGATGTCTCCCCCTGAATCCCTGGAGATGAATCCGTACCCCTTGTTTTCGTTGAACCACTTGACCACGCCGGTTTCTCGCTCTGCCATTGCTGGTACATCCTCCTTCTTGTGAAAAATGTTTCTCCTGCGTGTTCTGTTGCGTCAAACAAAACAACCTCCCAGGTGTGTGAAGTAAGTCTGGGAGGCCGCCTTGATCATCCGGAACAGAACTTACTTAAACTCTTCCTGAGTATATTCGGAATTATCCATTCTGTCAACACATTTTATTCTTTTTATTATATTCTAGCCCCGTGTCATTCTATTTCTTTTCGTTGCCCGCGGAGAGGCCGTACTCCTTCTCCCAGGCCCGCCAGAAAGGACACCACGTCCCGTGCCAGTGCATGATCCTGCCGAAAACCGTTTCCGGGTTCTTTCGCGCCTGTCGGCACAGGGGGCACTTCTCGCACCGTAGGGCCATCAACTTCTCAAGTTTCGACATGAACAACCCCTCTGCAATCATGGAGATGGGTGTGGAAGGAACGGTTCCGCGCCGCGCGGAGTTGACAGGAGGATCCTACCGAAAGATCCTTCATTGAGGCAAGAGGCACGTGAAGGTTCCTCCCCCTTGTTGCGAGAAGATCCGCAAGACCGTTGCTCTTCCGTGCTTGGAAAGGAAGGAAGACCCCCCCGGCAAAGCAAGGCGCGCGCTCATGACGGGCGCAAGGAGTGGGATGATGAAGAGCCGAAAGTTCGGAAACCGCTGGGTCGTTCGCATGGACAGAGGGGAGGAGGTCGTGGAGTCTTTGAAGGCCTTCTGCCGGGAGCACCGCATCCGGCTGGGCACCGTGACCGGGATCGGGGCCACGAATCGGGCGGTCATCGGGCTTTTTCGGACCACCACGCGGGAGTATCTCACCCGGGAGTTCTCCGGAGACCTGGAGATCTTGAACCTGACCGGGAACGTCTCCACCTTGGACGGCGACGTGTACATCCACCTGCATGCCACGCTTTCCGACCCCGAACACAGGGCCTGGGGAGGACACCTCACCTCCGCCATCATCAGCGGCACGCTGGAGGCGGTTGTCCACGAGATGGAAGGCTCTGTGGAAAGGGGGTTCGACGAGCAGGTGGGCCTGAACCTGTTCAGGCTCTAGCGCGGAAATGCGGGGACGTCCGTGAGTGTGCGGAGTCTCTGCTGCGCCTCCTGGGAGCGCGGGTCCACCCGGAGGGCATTGCGGTAGGAGGCCGACGCCTTCAGCTTGTCCCCGTGCATCTCCTGGATCCGCCCCAGTTCCAGGTGCGCGGTTCTCTTTTCCTCTGCGCTCATCCGGTCCGGTATTTCCCGGAGAACCTCCCGGTACAGCTCCTCGGCCATGGCGTGGTCCTTCAGGGTCGAAAAGGTAAGCGCCAGTTCCAGCATCGCCCCGGCCCGGGCAGCGCTGCGGTACGGGGCCGACTGCGCCGAGTCCAGCGCCGCCTGGATCCGCTGGAATGCCGGCCGGTCGGGATAGGATCGGGCCACAGGGTCGAAGATGGTGCCCGCCTGCCGGTAGTCCCCCTTGCGGATGTAGCCGCAGGCCAGGAGGTAGCGCGACAGGGCGGAGACCGGCGGCGTCCCGATCAGTTCGTGCAGGATCTGCTGGGCCGTCTCCGGGTCCTGCAGGGCGTTCTGGTAGTAGAGAACCTCGGCCAGCCTGACCCAGGGGTCCTGCGGGGCCAGCCGGATCGCCTCCTGGAGAAAGGCGAGAGACCGGTCCGCGATCCTCTTGTGGGCGTAGTAGGCCGCCAGATATGCGTTCCCCCAGGGGCACAGTCCCCCTTCCCGGATTTCGCCGACGGCCAGGCGGTAGGGAGCGTCCCCGTTGCAGGCGGACGGGTCGCCGGGGGAGAGCTGTGTGGCCAAGTGGGCGATCCACGGTGGGTACACGGCGCACGAAGCCGGACCCTTTCCTTCCAGCTCGCGCTGGAGGTCGAGCAGGTCCTTGCAGGTCGCATCCGGATCGGCGCCGGAAAAGGGTTGTGTCACACGATCGAGGAGGACCCCCGTTCCCAGGCCGTTCAGATCCAGCAGGCCCGTGGCAGAGGCCGCTTCGGCGTTGTTCTCTCCAGGGCTCGCCGTCTCGGGCGATGATGCCACCCCGGGGAGCGTTGAGGCGGTCGCCGCGGAACCGTGGCGCTCCCGGTCCGTCGTTCCGGGTCGGCTCCAGGCAACCACCAAGACCAAACCTGCAGCGGCCGCCAGCACACCGGTGGAAAGGATCCAGCGGTTCGGCAGGTGCCGGGTAGGCTGCTTCCGGGTTTCTCCCGGGGGCTCAGGGCCGTATTCCCGGTCGTCCCAGAAGGGGTACTCCGGAATGGCCGGCTGCCCGCCCGGGGGCTCCGCCGGGTGGGACAGCCGCCCGGCTCCCTTTCCGGGAACCGAGTCAGCGGACGCATCCGCCCCCCGGGAGGCCGGGCCGGCAGCCGCGGCGGTTCCGGCCGGTGCGTTTTCCGGTTCCCCCTCACGAGGCCGGACCACGAAGGAACCGCTGCAAGCCGGGCACTTCAGCTTCACAGGGCCTTGGCTCAACAACGCGGCTTCCAACGTGAAACGGTTCCGGCAGTGTGGACACGGGAGAATCATGACGACCGAACCCCGGCACGCTTCCTGTCGATGGGCCCCGGCCCCGGACGCGGGGATCCGGGTTAGTTGACGTCCGAAAACTCCACCTGGAACTTGACCTCGCCCAGCCGGATGATGTCGCCGTCCTTCAACTCCATGAGGCCGCCCTGCAAGCCGTTGACAAAGCTGCAGCCCATGGAATCCAGGTTTTCCAGGTAGTGCTTCCGGCCCTTGAAATGGATCTGGGCGTGAAAATTCCTGATCCCGGGGTCCGCAAGCCGGATGTCGCTACCCGGTGAAGTGCCCAGCGTGATGTTGGAACACAGCAGCGGGAAACGTTCTCCTCGGCGGCTCCCAGCGACGGCCACCAAGTACCCGGTCACACACCCGTGGGAACCATGCCCTCGGGAGCCGCCGCGGGGATCGTCCCCGTAGCCGACCCTCTCGTCAAACCCTTTGCCCGCCGGTATATCCAGGCAATGGACCACCGGACACGTATCATCCAAAGGGTCGGTGCTTTGCCCCAGGACCTGGAAGGCTGCCACCGCCTCCCGGCAGGGTCCTGCCGAGGGCTCGATGCGGGGGGGGGCCGCCGGGGAGGCGTGCTGGGGTTCGCGCTCCGGAACCTTCCCTCCCGGCGCCTCGGGCAAGGGCGTCTCCCGGTCGGCACGGGATGATGACCGGTCCGACCCATCCGGGTCCGGGTCCGAGTCCGACGAGTCAGGGGATTCGTCGCAAACACCGGAGAGCCCCACGCGCTCGTACGCGTTCAGGATCTCTTCCAGCCGTCCCCGTTTCTCGGTGTGTCGCTCCAGGCTCCGGCTCAATACGCCCCGTTCTTCGGCCACCGCCTCCGCCGTGTGTTCCCCCACCTGGACCCGGAAGTCGATCTCCTCCAGGCGGTCTTCCTCTTCCCGGCTCGCGCTTTCGAGCTGTTCCCTTTCCCGAACGAAGGTCTCCAGGTTGGCACGCAGAAGATCCCCCAGCTGGTCTCGTTCCCGCTCAAGCATCGACTTTCTGTCCTCGTACTCCTGCCGGACCTTCTGGAAGATGGTTTCCCGAACGCTCCGGCGTTGGGACAGGGCGTTATCCAGGAGGGATGCGTAGCGGCCATGCTGTTCGTTCAGCTCCGCGTAGACCTCCAGCCGGCGCAGCACATCCGGGGTATCCCCTGCCTCGCCGTCCCCGTGGGACAAACCCAGCGTTTCCATTTCCATCCTCCATTTCGTGGTCGTTTCCTGCACGAACGGCCGTTCACCCCGCCCGCTTCGGACCGGAAGGAGACGTGGACCGCGCGCGCGTCAGCGGGCCGTGCGGCCCCCCTTCTCAGGGAAGGGTTCCGGTCTCTCTCTCCAGGAGGTGCGCCCGACGATCTCCTGTCCATGGGTACGAGGACAGGCAAGAACGGTGCCAGGGGTCGTCGGCGTATGGTTCGCCGCCCGGCCGGTTGGGCCGTCCGCCCTCAGAAGGAGAAATGTATTTCATTTTCAGTTCGTTGGGAGAGACAATCCGATGGAATCGCCGGCGCACGGGTTCCCGGCCGGGTCAAGGGGGCACACCGGGCTCCGGGAGGCCGCCAAAACCATGACACCCTTCCCGTCCCTCGGTGACAGAATTGTGACGGGTCGAGGTGCACCCTGCGATTCCGGACCTCTGGGCAAAAAGCCTCGGTTTCCCCGGGGTCGCCTGGGGCCATGGTTCCGGAAAGAAGCCTTTCAGCGCGTCGTCATTCCGCGCAAGCGGCGCATGCCCTGAAATGCGGCACGAACCGCCCGATTCCGGCGTGTGACCATCCATGGAGAAGCCTCCCCTTCTTTTCCAGCGGTTCGGGCGGGTTAAGGGAAGGGGGGAGGGGTGAGTTCCACGATGCGGATCGAACGGCTCTCCGATGGAAGGTGAACCATCCGCCGAAGGGTCTCGCATCGAAACCCGGCGCTGACGCACATCGCGAGGAACTCCGCCATCTGCGGGCGCCCCTGGTCCGAGAGCAGCACCCTTCCGCCGGGCGCGGTAGCCCGGACGAGGACGGACAGGAGCGGTGCAAAACTCCTCTCGAAGTAGACCACCTCGGAGCCCACGACGACCTCGAAACGTTCCTCCAGGTCCGGGTGGTACCAGTCCAGACGGCGGGTCTCCAAGAGCGCGCACGCGTTCACGCCGGCGTTGTAGGCGGCCAGGCGCAAGGCCAGCGGGTCGTAGTCCGTGGAGAGGACCCGCCGTGCGCCGGAACGTTCCGCTGCGACCCCCGGCGCCGCGGTGCCGCAACCCAACTCCAGGACCCGTTTTCCGGCCGCCGCCCCGGTTTCCACCAGGTGTTCGGCCAGGGCCAGGGCCGCGGGCCAGGTGATCATCCACACCGGCGCGTCCCCGTGCTCGGTCACCGCATCCGGGTAGACCTCCCGGACCATGTCGTCCGGCCTCTCCACCTCGGCCAGCCGCAGGTCCATCTCCCGGATCCGGTGCGAGCGCACCCGCAGGCCGAACCGGCTTCGGATCGCCTCCACGTCCAGGGTCTCGCGCAGGGGGCGCAGATCCACCACGACCCGATCCCTCACGTGACGTACAGGGTCTTGGTGGAGAAGGCCGGGTCGCTGGTGAGGTTCACGCCCAGCCGGCGTAGGCCCGCCTCGTCCCCCGGGGTGGGCGTGTGCGTCAGGTGCATCTCGCACCCGGCCAGTTCCCGGAGCCGCTCCATGGCCGCCTGCGCGGTGGGATTGGTGGTGGCGCTGATGCTCACCGCGATCAGGGTCTCTTCCAGGTTGAGGCTGATGCTCTTGCGGTTCAGGATCGTCTTCTTGAGGTGGCTGATCGACTCCAGCACGCTAGGCGCGATGAGGTGGATCGGGTCCGGGACGGCGGCCAGGTGCTTGATCGCGTTCAAGACCAGGCTGGAGGCGGCGTGCAGCAAGGGCGAGTTCTTGCCGGTGACAATCTGCCCGCTTCGGAGTTCCAGCGCGGCGCCGCAGAAGATCTGCTCGTGGCCCTTGCCCTCCTTTCCGGACGCATGCCGGGCGGCCTCGCGGGCCGGGGACACCACGCACCGGTCCTCGGGCTTGAGGTTGAGTTCCCGCATGAGCAGCTCCGCCCGTTCCACGGTCCCCTTGCCGGTCAGGCCCATGATGTATTCGCACTGGTACCGGAAGTACCGGCGGATGATCTCCTGCTCGGCGGCTTTGCGGACCGCCTCGTCGTCCACGATGCCGAATCCGGCCCGGTTCACGCCCATGTCCGTGGGGGACCGGTACACGGGTTCGGTCCCGGTGATCCTCTCCAGGATCCGCCTCAGCACGGGGAACGCGTCCACGTCCCGGTTGTAGTTGATCGCGGTTTCCCCGTAGGCCTCCAGGTGGAACGGGTCGATGAGGTTGAAGTCCTTGATGTCCGCCGTGGCCGCCTCGTAGGCCACGTTCACCGGGTGCTTGAGGGGCAGGTTCCAGATGGGGAAGGTCTCGAACTTGGCATACCCGGCGCGGATGCCGCGCCCGTGGTCGTGGTACATCTGTGAGAGGCAGGCGGCCAGCTTGCCGCTGCCCGGGCCCGGGCCCGTGACCACCACCAGGGACCGGTCGGTTTCGATGTAGTCGTTGGCGCCGTACCCCTCGTCGCTCACGATGAGGTCCACGTCCGTGGGATACCCCTTGGTGAAATAGTGCCGGAAGACCGGGATGTCCCGCCGCTCCAGCCGGTGCTGGAACTGGCGGGCCGCGGGCTGGTTCTCGAACCGAGTGATGACCACGCCCAGCACGTGGATTCCCCTGTCCCGCAGGTCGTCGATGAGCTTGAGCGCGTCCGTGTCGTAGGTGATGCCGAAATCGGCCCTCACCTTGCGGCGCTCGATGTCGCCGGCGTAGATGCACAGCAGGAGGTCCGCCTGGTCCTTGAGCTTCTCCAGGAGCCGCATCTTCACGTTGGGGTCGAACCCGGGCAGGACGCGGGAGGCGTGATAGTCGAACAGGATCTTGCCGCCGAACTCCAGGTAGAGCTTGCTCCCCAGCCGCTGCACCCGTTCCAGGATGGCCGCGGTCTGCTCCTCCAGGTACTTCTCGTTGTCGAATCCTTTGAGAACGGTCATGGGTCCTCCAGGGCACCGATTCGGGTCCCTCGAACCGGGGCGTCGGTCGTATGGAGTTTTCTGCGGGGGATGCAGGCAAGGCGGTCGTGAAGAGAGCCAGGCGCCGAAACCGCTTCCTGGCAATACTACAAGAAGGGCAACCTGCGCAACCACCGACCCCACGGCCCGGCACTTGACGCAGGTCAAGGACTTGCCGGCCGAGGGCGCGTTCAATGGTGGAGACGGGGCGGTCACCGGGAGCGCGGGTTCCCGCGCCCGGAAAGGAGGATTCCATGACGACCAAAGCGAGAGCGTACGGGACCGCAACGGGCGAACTCAGGAAGGAACACGAGGCCATCCTTGAGGTGATCGACATCCTCGACCGCGTGCGGAGGCGGCGGCTGGAGGGCCTGTACCGGGATTCGGAGGCGGAGGGTAACGCATGAAGAGGACAAACGCCGGCACCGACGCCTGGCTCCGGCACGCGGTCCAGGCCGGGTTCCTGATCTTCTGCATCCTGCTGGGACTGGAGTTCCGGCGCTTCGTGCTCTCGCTGTACGGGCCGCCGGAAGAGCCCGTGGCATGGAGACCCCCGGCCGTGGAGGGGTTCCTCCCCATCAGCTCGCTCATGAGTCTCGTCCAGCTACTCCGGACCGGGGTGGTGGACCGTGTGCACCCCGCCGGGCTGGTCCTCTTCACGGTCGTGCTGGTTTCGAGCTTCCTTTTCAAGAGGGGTTTCTGCAGCTGGGTCTGCCCTGTCGGGACCCTATCAGAGATGGCCCACCGCGCCGGCAAACGCCTGCTGGGCAGAAACCGGGTGCTGCCCGTCTGGCCGGACCGGATCCTGCGGGGGGTCAAGTTCCTGCTGCTGGGGTTCTTTCTGTACTTCATCCTGGGGATGTCCGCCGAGGGGCTCCAGCAGTTCCTGAACGGCGCGTACAACCGCATGGCCGACGTGAAGATGTACCTCTTCTTTGCCCGGATGAGCGTGACGGCCTTCGTGGTCCTGGCCGTGCTCACCGTTCTGTCCGTCCTCGTGAAGAACTTCTGGTGCCGGTATCTGTGCCCGTACGGGGCGCTGCTGGGGATCGTCTGCCGGGTGAGCCCCGTGGGCTGGAAGCGGGACCCGGCGCGCTGCAATCAGTGCGGCCGCTGCGACCGGGCGTGCCCCAACGCCATCGCCGTCTCGAAAGCGACCGTGGTGAGGAGCGAGGAGTGTACGGCCTGCTTCGGTTGCGGGGACGCCTGTCCCGAGGAGGGGGCACTGCGTTTCGGCGCCCACGCGGCACGGGTTCGATTCGGGGCGAGGACCTATGCCGTGCTCATGGTGGCCGCCTTTGTCTTCGTCCCGCACCTGTCCTCCGCCCTGGGGACCTGGCAGACCGAAACCCCGCCGGCCATGTTTCGGGGTCTGTACCGGATCATTCACCAGATCGACCACCCCCGGGGGGCAAGCATGGGGACCGTGACTCCCGTCCCCTCTCACCTCCTCGAATCCCCTCATGGTCTAGGGGAGGAACGGCCCCCCTCCCATGGCAGGGGCCCTGCGCCGGCACCGCAGGCCCGTGAAACCTCCTGGCTGCACCGGAGCGAGGAAACGACGGCGGGCAAGGCTCTGCCCGACTCGGGTGGCTGAAACGACTTCACCCACGCCGGGTCGTTTCAGGCGCAGATCCAGGTCCAGCACGCCAGGCAACCGGTGAGGGGAAGACATACCCGAACCGTGTTTACGCATCCGGGGACGTACCGGGCGCGGCGTACCTTGGGTGGAGAAGAAGGACCGAACTCGTTTTGGGAAAGATTTTACACAGCCTTGCGCACGGCTCGGGGGGGACGCGCCCGGTCCTGCTTGTTTTCACATTCTGCACCGGGCAGTTAGACTTCATCTTGTTCAAGGATGGAAGGGCGCGCATCCCGGCACGTCCCTTGCAAGGTGATCCTTCCCATAGATCGTGTTTCCTTGCGTTTCGAAGAACACCTTTCGACACCCACGTTGAGAAGAGGAGTCAGCCGATGAGAAAGCATCTTGTACTGGCAGCGGCACTCATGCTCGTTTTTGGAGGGCAGGCCTGGATGCCGGCAACCGGCGCTGCCACCACCCTGATCTTCGAGGACAACTTCGATTCGGAGAACGGCGGGAACTATCAGCTCAACTACAACGGGTTTGCCCACTGGACGGTCTCGGAGGGCACCGTTGACCTGATCGGCTTGGGGAGTCCCTGGGACTGGTTCGGCCCGGAGCGCGGGCTCTATGTGGACATGGACGGCTCGACCTGGGACGCCGGGATCATGACCAGCCTGTTCACCCTGGAACCCGGCTCGTACTTGCTCGAGTTCGATCTGGCGGGAAACCACCGGGTGGCGACGAATGAATCCGTCATCGTTCGGGTCGGCATGGGAAGCCTGGCCTCTGCCAGTTACTCGCTGGACTGGGATGTTCCGTTTCAGACTTACTCCCTGGCCTTCGGCGTGGATAACGCCACCCAGGTTGCGCTACAGTTCAAGGGGATGGGCAGAGACAATATCGGCCTGTTGCTGGACAACGTGAAGCTGTCCATGGACCCTGCCCCGGTCCCGGAGCCCGCCACCCTGCTCCTGCTGGGCACCGGGCTGCTGGGTCTCTCCAGGTTCCGGAAGAAGCCGCAGGCCTGAACCCCCTTGCTTCCCAACCCAGAACGGAAGGCAGGGTCCGTTGCGGACCCTGCCTTCCGTTTCATGCGCACCGTGCGGATCACTTGCCCTTGATTTCGATCTGTTTGGGCTTGCTCTCTTCCCGCTTGGGCAGGCGGATCTTCAGCACGCCGTTTTCCATCTGGGCTTCCACCTTTCCGCTCTCCACCACAGCCGGAAGCGTGAAGGACCGGCTGAACGCGCCGAAGTAGCTCTCGATCCTCTGGTAGTTCTCCTTCTTCTCCTCGTGCTCCAGCTTCCGCGTCCCGGAGATGGTGAGCGTGTCGTTGTCCAGGCTCAGCTTCACGTCCTTCTGCTCGATCCCGGGCAGGTCACAGGTGAGCACGAACGCATCCTTGTCCTCCAGCGTGTTTACCGTGGGGGCCCAGAGCGCCTCCGTCGGTTTTCCCTTGCGTTCTCTGCCGGAAACGGTATCGTCGAAGAGCCGGTTGATGCTTCTCTGCAGCGAGTCGATTTCGTTGAACGGATCCCATCGAACCAACATGGCGCACCTCCTTTGCGTTTGTTTAAGCGGTTGATATTGATACGGATTATGTCGGCCTGTCCCTTTTTTAATCACGGTTTTCAGCGGGTCAAGGGTCAACCCGGGAAGATGCTTCGTCTCCCGTGCACTCCGTTCTTCGGTGCCGGAGCGGACCTGTAACCTCCCCGGGCCTGACGGTCTCCATAGGGGAGACCCGCTCTGTCGGCGTGACCGGAGGACGAACAGGGTCGAACCCCTCTCTGGCGTGGATCCCGGGACAAGCCCGGCAAGGAACGAGAATCCCACCCTTTTGGAGCCGTACAACGAGAAATGCCCTGATGCGAAGCGTGTGCGAACGCCCGGGAGCGAGACGGACTTTTCCGCACGGCTTGAGCGACGAGGATGAGCGCAACGCGGCGGTGGGGCGTTTCTTGTTGGGCGGAACAGGGAAGAACGCTTTCATGACGAACCGCCGCTTCCTTTCGTTCACCCTGTCGGCCGCATTCCTCTTCTTCTTGTTGTCCCCCACCCTCCATCCGGCGCCGGCCGGGGCCGCAGGGTCGCGGCAGGATCGGCCCCGGACGAAGATGAAATCCAGGCCCTCCGGGACGGACCATGCGAACCTGTTCAAGGGGGCCCGGTTCGAGGACGGCCCGTCCGTGACCCGTGCCTGCCTGAAGTGCCACCCGGAGACGGCGCGGGATCTGATGGAGAGTTCGCACTGGACGTGGCTCGGCGAAGAGGCCGTGATTCCGGGGCGGGACCGGCCCGTGCGCATCGGTAAGAAAAACCTGATCAACAACTTCTGCATCAGCATCGAGAGCAACTGGCCCCCGTGCACGGCCTGCCACGCCGGATACGGTTGGAAGGATGCCGGCTTTGACTTCTCCGTCCAGGAGAACGTGGACTGCTTGGTCTGCCACGATCGATCCGGGCAATACGCCAAGACCCATGGCGGGCTTCCGGCCGAAGGCGTGGACCTTCTGGCCTCGGCCAAGAGCGTGGCCCGACCCACCCGGGACAACTGTGGCTGGTGCCACTTCAACGGCGGGGGCGGCAACGCGGTGAAGCACGGAGACCTGGACGGGAGCCTGGCCAAGCCCGTGGAGCGCATCGACGTGCACATGGGCCGGCACGACTTCCAGTGCATCGACTGCCACCGCACCGTCCACCACCGGATCGGCGGCAAGTCGATTTCCGTGAGCGGCGCGAACGCGCTGGAGGTGAACTGCACGGACTGCCACGACCCGGCGCCCCACCGCATGGAACGGCTCAACGGGCACACAGGAGCCGTGGCCTGCCAGACCTGCCACCTGCCCCAGGTGGCGCTCCGGGAGCCCACCAAGGTCGAATGGGACTGGTCCGCCGCGGGGAGGGACACGGCGGTGGAAGACCCGCACCGGTACCTCAAGGCCAAGGGGAGTTTCGTCTATGCCAAGAACCTGGTCCCGGAGTACCGCTGGTTCAACGGAAATGCGTA
>Ga0068714_10005750_pt1 | contig 12992 bp, 9 predicted proteins | sample MTBNYHSulfiMetaG_FD_62988 | JGI IMG/M metagenome (GOLD analysis project Ga0068714, IMG submission 62988) | Enrichment culture microbial communities from rom New York Harbor, USA that are MTBE-degrading - MTBE-NYH (New York Harbor Sulfidogenic)... | ecosystem: Environmental > Aquatic > Marine >... | reverse complement strand
CTCGCCGGCCAGGAGGTGCCCGTTGACATTGAGGCCGTCGCCCTGGGCGACGAGGTGAGTGTCCCGTGGAGTGACCGGCTGCTGCCGTTCATTGTGCTCATCGCCGTGCTCATAGGAGGAATCTTTTTGCCCGCCACCTCGATCATAGCCGAGAAGCAGAACCGGACACTGCAGGCAGTGGTTGTTACCCCGACGACGGTGGCGGACGTCTTCGTGGCGAAGGCGATCCTCGGCATCGTGCTGAGCCTGTGCATGGGCATTCTGATGCTCGTTATCAATCAAGCCTTCGGCGCCCAACCGCTGCTGCTTGTCCTGGTGCTGGTGCTGGGCTCGATCATGGCCGCTGACATAGGCTTGTTGCTCGCCTCCATCATTAGGGACACCAGCAGCCTCTTCGCGGTGGTGAAGTTCTTCGGCATCTTCCTCTACGCCCCTGTCCTCATCTACCTGTTCCCTCAGATTCCGCAGTGGATAGGACGCATCTTCCCCACCTACTACATCGTCCAGCCCATCATCGACATCAGCCAGCGGGGTGGCGGCTGGCCAGAGATTGCGACCAACGTTTTCATCCTTGTGGGGCTGGACATCGTGCTCGCCGGCGTGGTGATGTTCTTCGCCAGGCGGGTGCTGCAGCACTGAGCGCCAGTCACCCTCGGCCCGCGGCCTCAACCCTGTCCTCCCTCCCCTCACCATAGGTAAGAACTTGAGCGAACAAACCCCGCCTCAGCCAATCGAAGCGGAAATCCGAGGATCGAAAGAGGTGTCCTGGGGGTCCAACCGCACTGGCAGAAGTCAGCGCCTTCTCTACGGGGCAAATGTAATCTTGAGGTCACAGCAGGTGGCAGGCTGCCCAATGTTCCTTGCCGACATCCTTCAGTTCCGGCTCGCTCTCCCTGCATATGGCCTCCGCCACGGGGCATCGCGTGTGGAAACGGCACCCCGCTGGTGGGAAAAGAGGGCTGGGTACATCTCCAGTGAGTATAATCCGCGTCCGCTGCCGGTCAACTTCAGGGGATGGTATAGGCACAGCCGACAACAGCGCCTGAGTGTAAGGGTGAACTGGATTGTTGTAGAGCTCATCACTATCGGTAATCTCTACAATCTTGCCCAGGTACATCACGGCAACACGGTCACTGATGTACCGCACCACCGAAAGGTCGTGAGCGATAAACAGATATGTCAGGCCGAGGTCTTTCTTAAGCTCTGTCAGCAGCTTCACGATTTGTGCCTGGATCGAGACGTCCAGGGCAGAGACAGCCTCATCACAAACAATGAACTTTGGCCTGGTCGCCAGTGCCCTCGCAATACCGATGCGCTGGCGCTGGCCTCCGCTGAACTCATGGGGATAGCGGGGTGCCATTCTAGGTTCAAGTTCGACCATCCTCATCAGTTCCTCTACATGCTCCTTGAAGTCCTTGCGTCTCACCAGGTGGTGAACGACCAGCGGCTCACCGATAATATCACCAACACTCATCCTGGGGTCGAGCGAGGCATAAGGGTCCTGGAAGATCAACTGCATATCTCGTCGTACGTGCCTCAATTGCCCACCTTCAAGCGGGGTGATATCTTCCCCGTTGAAATAGACCTTCCCCTCGGTGACATCGTAAAGACGGAGAACACAACGCCCCACAGTAGTCTTGCCACAGCCGCTCTCCCCCACCAACCCCAACGTCTCGCCAGGTCTGATCCCGAAGCTCACCTTCTCCACCGCCCTGATATCGGCCACCTTGCGCCTCATGACCCCGGCATGTACCGGAAAGTACTTCACCAGGTCCTTAACCGCGACCAGGAAGCTATCATTCTTCACGTGTCGTACTCCAGAAGCGTCCCCATCTCATCATGTCTGAAGCATGCCACATAGTGCTCGCTGCCTACCTGTTCCAGTTCAGGTCGCTCCTCGGTGCACCTCTTGACGGCAAAACCGCAGCGTGCCGCGAAGGCGCAAACGTTTCGCGGCAACCGGCATAGGTCCGGCGGCAAGCCGGGGACAACATGAATGCTGCGGTCTCGCGGCAGGTCCAGCCTTGGCACCGAGGCGATAAGCCCGCCGGTATAGGGGTGTCGCGGCTGACCATAAATGACGTCCGTCGGCCCGGATTCTACCAGGCGCCCGGCGTACATCACATTGACGTGATCGGCAAAACGGGCTACCAGGCCAAGATTGTGGGTTATAAGCACAACTGCAGTGCCAAACTCCGTCCTCAAGTTATTGATCAACTCCATCAGCTGCGCCTGGACAGTGACATCTACCGAGGTCGTCGGCTCATCCGCAAGCAGAAGCGCCGGGCTGCAGCTCAATGCCATAGCCACCATTATCCGCTGCTGCATGCCACCGCTGAACTGGTAAGGATAGTCATTGACCCGCCTTTCGGGCGCAGGAATGCCTACCTGCTTCAACAGCTTCACCGCTTCCTCTAAGGCGGTGCGCCTGTCCAGCCCACGGTGCAACTCCATCGATTCAACTATCTGTCGACCCACAGTGAGCACGGGGTTCAGCGAGGTCATGGGCTCCTGGAACACCATAGCTATACGGTTACCCCTGATGGAGCGCATTTCCTCCTCGCTCAATTTGAGGAGGTCTTTGCCCTCGAAGATGATCTCGCCACCAACGATAATCCCCGGAGGATAAGGGATGAGGCGCATTATCGACAGGGCGCTCACCGACTTCCCGCAAGCGCTCTCGCCAACGAGGGCAACAAATTCGCCCTTGCTCACGGTGTACCGTAGGCCATCCACTGCCCTGAGTTCGCCCTCCCTCACATAGAAGTAAGTCCTGAGGTCCCTGACCTCAAGCAAAGTCTCTCCTAGTTGAGAGCAGGACTGGCCATTTCTTCCTTCAAACGTGCCCTTCTGCGTTGACACCCTATCCCTCACCCGCTGGCTGTGTCTCACTGACCAACGAATCCTAGTACCCCATGGATTCCTTCAGTTCCTGGTCGATCCAGACATACTTGGCATAGTTGTCCCAATTGTAGTAACCCACACAGACCTCGCCGCTGTAGTTCCGCACCCACGGCCACCAGAAACGGTATGAGTACGCCGCAGGCATCGGTATGGCATAAGCCTGCTCCAGCAAATAGGGCATCAGCTCTCGGTGGATTGCGTCCGCACGGGCTTCGTCGGGGTATGCCGCCACCATCTCATCCCGCGCCTGATTCAGCACCGGGTCATCGACATGGCTGGTGTTGTACATCGCCGTGCCGGTGAAATTTCTCGCCTTGTAGTATCCACCAGCACCCGAACGACTGCCGAAGAACATATCATCGTAAGTGCGCTTAGCCTGCAATGAGGTGTAGGTGGCGTAGTCCTTGGGATCGAGCGACAACTCGACCCCCACCTTTGCCCACATGTCCTTGACCATGCTCAGAACGTCGATATGTTCACGGGTATTATGGCAGACTATCGTGGCCTTGAACCCGTCGGGATAGCCAGCATCAGCCAGGAGCTGTTTCGCCTTCTCCAAGTCGTACCCGTATAGCTCCTGCACCTGCGCCGGTAGCTCCTCCAGTGGCACGTAAGCACCGGCATACTCCGGAACAGGCGACAGCGGCCAAGTGAGCAGGGCACCTTCGCCACCATAGTATTCGTCGAGTATCTTTTGATTGTCCATTGCCAGCGCAAGCGCCTGGCGGACTCTCACGTCGGCAAAGGGAGAGTCCTCTATGTCTTGCCTCATGCTTATGACAAGCCCCATATCCGACAGATAGCGAGCATGCTCCAGTTCCGACATGCGCAGGAACTCCTGCGCCCGCTCCCAATCGCAGCCCAGCATATCAATGGCGCCGGTACGGAAAGCCGCATCCCGGGTTGACTCGTCAGCAACAATGAGCAGTTTCACCTCATCCAGGTAGGGCAGTTGGTCGTCCTGGCCCGGCCCAACCGGGTTCTTCCCCCAGTAGTTGTCATTGCGGACAAAAGTAAGGGAGCTGCCGGGCACGTAGTCGGTGAGAATGAAGGGGCCGGTACCAATGCTGTTCCGCCAATCGTTCATGTCACCGAACTGCTCAACGGCGTCCCTCGGGAAGACCGTCATGAAGTCCAGCGCACCAAGCACGTCCCCCAAATGCTCAGGGCGGCATTCGATGACCACCGTATAGTCATCAACCGCCGATATCTCGATGCTCTCGGCAACCCAGGGATAGGTCATCTTCTGATATCCCGTGTCCAGCGTATACTGGCGCTCGATAGAGAAGGCAACGTCGTCGGCAGTGAGTTCCCGTCCGTTAGTCGGTGGTTTGTCATGCCAGTGCACGCCCTGGTGCAATTTGAGGATGACGGTGTCGTTCTCCTCACTCCATTCCACACTCTCAGCCAGCCCCCCACCTTTATGCTCCAGGCGATAGCCTCCAGAAAGGAACCAACCGGTCTCCCCGCTGCCGTAGCCGCCAGCATACCCCTTGGCCCAGTTTCCTTCCCATATGATATCGTTGGTGAGCCTCAAGGATGGGCAGAGATGATGAGCACGGATAGCATCATCAAAGCCAAGAGGCTCAAGAACGGGGACTATCGTCAAGGCCCCCCCATATTGGGGCTCTTCTCCCGGAGCCACGTCAGCGGGCCCTCTGCCGCAGCCTCCGCCAGCTATTAGGCCCGCCATCAAGCTCACGAGAAGTAAGCACACTAGCGTCAGTACAGCCTTCTGGTGTCTCATGTTACCCCTCCATCTTACCTTTCGTTCCATCAATTGCCCCAGCCTTCCCCGCCAGTTGCATCGCAACGTTGCTAGTACCCCATTGATTCCTTGAGCTCCTGGTCGATCCAGACGTATTTGGCGAAATTATAGACACTATAGTAACCCACCGACATCTCACCACTGTAGTTCCGCACCCACGGCCACCAGAACCGGTATGAGTACGCTGCCGGCAACGCTATGGCGTAAACCTGCTCCAGCAGATAGGGCATCAGCTCGGCATGTATCTCGTCAGCCCTGGCTTCATCCGGATATGCCGCCACCATCTCCTCCCGCGCCTGGTTCAACACCGGGTCGTCAACGTAGCTCATGTTGAACGTCCCGGGACCGGTGTAGTTGATCGCCTTGAAGTAGGTGCCGACACCCGAATACCAGGCATATATCATGTGATCATAGGCACGTCTTGCCTGCAGGGAACTGTAGGTGGCGAAGTCTTTCGGGTCTATTTTCAGCTCGACCCCCACCTCTGCCCACATGTTCTGCACTATGCTCAAAGGGTCAATATGCCCGGGGACGTTCCAGCAGACTATGCTCGTCTTGAAACCGTCGGGATAGCCGGCCGCCGCCAGGAGCTGTTTCGCCTTCTCCGGGTCGTACCCGTATAACTCCTGTACCGACGCCGGTAGCTCCTCCAGTGGCATGTAAGCACCGGCATACTCCGCAAAGTCCCCTACGGGCCACTTCAGCAAGGTGCCTTCGCCGCCGTAGTACTGGTCCAGTATCTTCTGATTGTCTATCGCCAGCATAAGAGCTTGCCGCACTCTCACATCCGCATAGGGGGAGTCCTCTTTGTCTGTCCTCATGCATATGGCTGCCTGCATGAAATCCTCCATATAGCGGACATGCCCCAGTTCCGGCATAGCCAGGAACTCCTGTGCCCGCTCCCAGTTGCAGCTCAGTATGTCCAGCTTACCGGTCCGGAAAAGCGCATCCGCGGTGGACTCGTCCGGAATGACCAGCATTTGCACCTCATCCACGTACGGCAACTGGTCGCCTTGCCCCCGACCAACCGGGTTCTCACCCCAGTAATCAGGATTGCGGACATAGGTAATGGAGCTGCCGGGCATATAGGCGGCTAGAATGAACGGGCCGGTGCCGATGCTGTTTCGCCAACTCGTCATGTCACCGAATTGCCCCACTGCGTCTCTTGGGAAAATGGCCATGGCATCCAGCATGGTTATCACGTCGGCGAAGTCCTCAGGGTGGCATTTAATGACTACCGTATGGTCATCGCTGGCCGATATCTCGGTGCGAGCAGCCGCTCTGGGATAGCTCCTCTTGAAATACGCCGTATCCAGCGTGTAATGGCGCTGTAGGGAGAACACCACGTCGTCAGCGGTGACCTCCCGTCCGTTTGCCGGCGGCTTATCATGCCAGTAGACGCCCTGGCGCAGGTGCAGGGTTATGGTGTCTTTCTGTGCTTCATCCCATTCCACGCTCTCCGCCAGAGCCCCGGCCTTGTGTTCCAGACGGTTGATCGAACCGCCACTGAACCAGCTAGACTCACCAGTGCCGTAGCCCCCAGCCTGCCCCTTTGCCCAGCCCCCTTGCCACACGTGCTCATTGGTAAGGTTCAGCGTGAGAGTCTGGTAGTGAGGCTGGACAGCATCATCCAGGCCAATAGGGTCGGCAGGTATACCCAGAACCAACGTTCCACCGTACACCGCCTCTTCCACGGGGGTTACCGTCTCTCCGGAAGGTCCACCGCAACCGGTACCGGCTATCAGACCTGCTAGCAGATTGACAACAACAAGGCACACTACCGTCAATGCAGCCTTTTGACGTTTCATCATTAAACTCCATCTCTTCACTCTTGCTTCATTGACTGCCCCTGTCTACATGTCCGTTGCATGAGAAGCGTCTTAGTACCCCATTGATTCCTTAAGCTCCTCGTCTATCCAGACATATTTGAGAAAATTCCAGGCATTGTAGTAACCCACCGACATCTCACCGCTGTAGTTCCCTACCCACGGCCACCAGAACCGGTACTGGTACGCCTGAGGCAACCCTATCGCGTAAACCTGCTCCAGCAGATAGGGCATCACCTCAGCATGTATCTGGTCAACCGTGGCCTCGTCGGGGTACGCCGCCGTCATCTCCGCCCTCGCCTGGTTCAATACCGGGTCATCGACATAGCTGTGGTTGTACATCCCGGGACCGGTGTAGTTTATCGCCTTGAAGTACGTGCCAATGCCCGAAAACCAGGTAAAGAGCATATCATCGTAGGCGCGCCTGACGCTTATGCCGGTGAAGGTGGCATAGTCCTTAGGGTCGATTGTCAGCTCGACCCCCACTTTGGCCCACATGTCCTTGACCATGCTCAAAGGGTCAATATAGGCGCGGTTATTGTAGCAGATTATGCTCGCCTTGAACCCGTCGGCGTAGCCGGCCGCTGCCAGGAGCTGTCTCGCTTTCTCCAGGTCGTACCCGTATAGCTCCTGCACCGACGCCGGTAGCTCCTCCAGTGGCACGTACGCATCCGCATACGCCTCAGTCTCAATTACCGGCCACTTGAGCAAGGTGCCATCGCCACCATAGTACTCGTCGAGTATCTTCTGATTGTCTATCGCCAGCGCCAGCGCCTGGCGCACTCTCACATCCGCATAGGGAGAGTCCTCTTTGTCCGTCCTCATGTATATGGCCGATTGCGCGTAATCCTCCAGATAGCGGACATGCTCCAGTTCCGGCATACCCAGGAACTCCTGTGCCCGCTCCCAATCGCAGCTCAGTATATCGATTTGGCCGGTGCGGAAAGCTGCATCCTGGGTGGACTCGTCCGGAATGATCATCATCTTCACCTCATCCAGATACGGTAACTGATCGCCTTCCCCCGGACCAACCGGGTTCCCACCCCAGTAATTATCATTGCGGACATAGGTAATGGAGCTGCCGGGCATATAGTCAGTCAGAATGAACGGCCCTGTGCCGATGCTGTTTCGCCAGGAGTTCATGTCACCGAATTGCTCCACTGCGTCTCGCGGGAAGATGTTCATGTAGTCCAGCATGGTTATGACATCGGCGAAGTCCCCCGGATCGCACTTGATGACCACCGTATGGTCGTCGGTCGCCGATATCTCGGTGCGAGCAGCCGCTCCGGGATAGGTCTTCTTCATATACGCCGTATCCAGCGTGTACTGGCGCTGAAGAGAGAAGACAACGTCATCAGCAGTGACTTCCCGCCCGTTTGTCGGCGGTTTGTCATGCCAATGCACGCCCTGGCGCAAGTGCAGGGTTATGGTGTCTTTCTGTTGTTCATCCCATTCCACGCTCTCCGCAAGAGCGCCGGCTTTGTGTTCCAGGCGGTTGATCCCACCGGCAGCCCACCAGTCAGACTCGCCGCTGCCAAGGCCGCCGGCGTACCCCAGTGCCCAGTCTCCTTCCCACACTTCCTCATTGGTAAGCTTAAGCGTGAAAGTGGAATAGTGTGGCATGATAGCATCGTCGAAGCCAACGGGGTCCGTAGCCAGATGCACGGTCAACGTTCCACCATACACCGGCTCTTCCCCCGGGGTTACCGTCTCCCCGGCAGGTGCACCGCACCCGCCACCGGCTATCAGACCTGCAATCAAACTAATAACAACAAGGCACACAAACGTCAATACAGCCTTTTCTCGTCTCATCATCACCCTCCCTTTCTTGCTCTCTATTCATTGACTGCCCCCACTTACAGGCCCATTGCATCACCCCCTTATTTGTCCCCGGCATCTTCATACCATCCTGCCGTAGCGCCCCAGCCCACCTCTCAGTCTGGGATCGAGGAGGTCACGTAAGGCATCGCCCAGCATGTTGATCCCGTAGACAACCACTGCCAGAAATAGACCGGGCCATATAGCAAGGTGAGGTGCCATCAGCATGTACCGCCGCCCTGCCTCACTGAGCATGCCGCCCCAGCTCGGTGTTGGCGGTGGGATACCGAAACCGAGGAAGCTGATGGTAGCCTCGGCCAGGATGGCGCCCCCCATTGTTATGGTGAAGAGGACTATTATCGGCGCCATCACGTTCGGCAGAACGTGCTTCAGCAACACCCTCCCCGTGCCGGAGCCAATAGCCCTTGCCGCCTCAAGATACGTGTTATACCGGATGCCTATCGTCGCACCCCGCACTATACGAGACTGGCCAATACCAAACAGAACCCCCAGGACCACTATCACCTGGAGCATCCCCGGACCGGCAACAGCTATGAGCGTAAGGATGAGGAACAGAGGTGGTATACACAACCAGGCATCAACAAACCTTTGCACTACTAAATCGAGCTTGCCACCTATGTATCCGCAGACAACGCCAATGAACGTCGACAGCACCACAGCAATGGCTGAAACGCTGAGCCCCACAACTACCGAGATACGAGCACCGTAGATAATGCGGCTGAGCAGGTCCCTGCCCAGCTGGTCGCAACCCAGGAGATTATCCGGAGAGGGGGCGCCCAGGCGCGGCCCAACGAAGATTTCGTTGAACCCGTACGGCGCCAGCAAGTGGGCGAATACGCCCACTATGAGTAGCACCAGGACGATAACTCCACCCACCGTGCCCAGCGGTTTCTCTTTTATCAGTCGAACAAAGATGTCCACCCAGAATGAGCGCACCCCTGGCTCTCTTGTAGCTAACGAGGATTCCAACTCAGCCATACCCCGTTCCTTCTATCTGTATTGCACCCTTGGATCCAGATAAGCATAAGCTATGTCCACCGCCAGAATGCAGACCAGAGTAAAGGTGGCAACGACAAGGTTGACCCCAGCGATTATCGGGTAGTCCCTCTGGAACAGAGCGTCAACAAAGTACCTGCCTATGCCCGGCAGTCCGAATATCGTCTCTATGATTACCGCTCCGCCAATCATAACCGGCAACTGAAGGCCGACTATTGTCACCACCGGAATCAGAGCGTTCTTCAACGCATGCCTGGAGATGACCATCCTCTCCCTCAGCCCCTTGGCCCATGCAGTCCTGATATAGTCCTGCCGCAGCACCTCCAGCATCATGGTGCGTGTCATCCTCATGGTTACCCCCGACATGACCATTCCCATCAGTATTGCCGGGATAATGAATTGCGCCAAATTGCCCAGCGGGTCCTTGAAAAAGGGTATGTACCCTATGGCAGGCATCCAACCCCACCACGCCGAGGGATAAACGACAACCAGGGTCGCCAGCCAGAATGATGGCACGCTTATGAAGAAAATGGCCACACTGCGGCCGATGTAGTCGCTCACGGTATCCTGCCGTATGGCCGACAGTATGCCTATGGGAAGAGCTATGAGCATAGAAGTGACAAGAGCGATGATTCCAAGCTCTACGGATACAGGCAACCTGTTGCCCAGCTCCTCGGTGATGCTGCGCCCCGTCCACAGGGAGGTCCCTAAATCACCGGTGAAAGCACCGGCCACCCATTTCCCGTACTGAACGTGAACAGGGACATCCAGCCCTAGATTATGCCTGATAAGCTCGATAGCTGCCTCAAGGTCTTCGGCTTCGCCGACCTGGGCGGCCATGAGTTCTACGACATCGCCTGGGATGAATCGCACCGCGCAGAAGAGGATGACCGTTACGATGAACAAAGTAGGGATAAGCAGCAACAACCGCCTGATGATATAGGCCCTCATGCTACCTCTTCCACCTCCCTCCTTACACCAGTCATGTAAGCTACGTTGCCGAAGATAGACAGGCGTGTAGCCCTGCTGAACGCGAAATCTCTACGCAGGACTACTAACGTAACCCCCTCGAGTTGCTCTAGGTGCCAAACCCCCATGGGCACGTCTTCACCGCCTTTCGACGGCAATTGCCCGGGTACCAGTCGCCCTTGCCCCTCCTACGGGGCAACGCTGTACGACTGCAGCTCCCAGGTGTCAGGCACCTGCGTGTCATCGGGCAGACGCCAGTACAGGCGGTTAATCTCCTTCACCACGCCCTTCACCTCAGTGGACAGCCAACGCTCAATTGCCGCCCTGTCGCCGTCAACCCACCAGATAACGTGGTAGCACTCGAACGTCCCCGCGTCGACGGTGACCTCCTCTATGCCCTCCACCTTCACGGTGAACGCTACGTCGGTAGTCGACACTCCTACCACAACGACCTTCCCCTGCTCGCTCCACTGCATACCCCCGGTCAGCGGCCACTTGTCTTCGCCACGGATAATCTCCAACGTCTTGGCAAGCGTCAGCCTGTCATAGCCGGGGATATCGGTCCCGATCCAGGTCTCCATCCTCGTGAGGTCGAGGTCAAGGTTGTACTCTCTCCTCATCGGAGGCTCCAACCTCACAATATTAGTCCCGCTCTCGCGCTCCGATGCCTCAAACTGGCAGTTGACCACATAGCCTTCGGCGTCAGCCTCATCCACGGTCGCCGTCAGCGTGACCTCCTGCGCGTCCACTTTTTCTGTTCCCGGATAGCTTAATTTGTACGTCCATGTGTCCCCCATCTCGAGGATTGGAGCCCCACCTGCCGGTGGTGGCGGCGTCTCCGCCGTGGGCGCCGTGGCCGTGGGCGTCGCCGTGGGCGCAGGCTCTTCGCCAGCCGGACAGCACCCGGCCATCCCACCCAGGGCCAGACTCACCACTAACAGGGCAACCACAACGAACAAGAGCTTCTTGCCAGTCATTTACTTCCTCCTTCTCCATAATCAGATGGACCATGTATCAAGCCTAACGAGTCAATTTACCAGATACCCCTGAACGCCTCCCTCTCCAGAGTCCCTCCGCAGCTTCTTCTCAGGCCTCCCCTAAGGTGGTTCCCGTCCACGACCCAAGTGCTTGCTCTCCGTCCTTCCCAAGTCCCCCTTGGACAATTCCTCTTGGGGCACCTCGTACCAATCTCTAAGAAGAAAAGACAGACCCTGCGACCGGTTTGCCAACTGGCGCCACGAAGCCCAGGCGATCCACTACAGACCTCGCGCCTCCTTTGCCCCGCCACAGAAACAGCCAGGCCATTTCATGAGTGCTTAACGCACCTTGGATGGAGTCCGACCGCAAAGGCCGGACCACGCTAACAGGCAGCTACTCAGTAGTCGCGAAAGAACATGCGCCAGAAAGCGGACAATAACAGAATTCGCCACTATTGTCAATCTCAATGGTATATACTGCTAAGTGGTCATCTATCAGCCACTTTCGTATATTTCCTTCCACAGTATCCCAACCTCATACGCCGCTGTCTGATCGCAGGCCCACAGATCAGGCAGTGTCCTTCTGACATCCGTCCACCTTCCACCCATGCGCGAAACGTGGCCAAGTCGCAAAGCAGAAGGCAACCTTGGCCCAGAGCCGACGTTAGGAGCCCAAGAAGTGGCCGGCGCTTCGGCTAAGGCATTCCGCATGAGCCTGCCCGTACTTCAAAGCACAAGAGAAGTACTGGCGCCTCGGAAAGGACGTGGGGTATCGGTGTCTGACTCATGGGGGTTATGCCCTTTCTGCTTGCGTGGGGCTTGTCTCAGACAGTCCTGAAGTGAGACAATAGAACCCGAAATCCGCTTTGCCCAATCGGCGGGCGACGCTGTGTGTGAGAAGGACATGAGTACGCCCGTGGAGCAACTCATCGGCACCATAGCCGGAGTGAAAGTCCACACCTACGACACAATCTACGACATGTTGGTGACCACCGAGCGACTGGTGGTGGTCCTGGTACAGCATCCGCAGGACACCCCGGCATCGTTTGGCATGGCCGAACTGTTGCTGGGGCGCTGGCTGGCAAACAGGCGGGAGCGAGCGGAGCGGGCGAAGCTCGCCGAGAACCGCCGACAAGCTTACCAGGGCATGAAGCTCGACGAGGTCCTGGCAGGAGATCGACGGAACTTCCAGTTGCCCTACAGCGACATCCGAAGCATCAGGGTAAGCAAGGGATTGCTCGGGGCCGAAATCCTCCTTGAGCTGAACCCAAGCAAAGGCGTCTCCCACCAGCCACGGCTATTCCTCCCAAAGGAGCAGGTGTCCGAGGCCAACCGCCTGCTTGGACAAGCCATCCCCTTGAAGCTCGCACAAGCCTAGCTCGCTGCCTCGGCCATCTTGGATGCATACTACATCTCCAACCCATCATCGACATCAGCCAGCGCGGTGGTGGCTGGCCTGATATTGCCACCAACATCTTCGTCCTGGTGGGGCTGGACATCGTGCTGGGCGGCGTGGTGGCGCCTTTCGCCAAGCGGGCAGTGCAGCGCTAGGCGGCAACGCAGAGGCTGCTGGCCAACGCCTGGCAAAAAAGAGGCTGAACATTGATGTTCAGCCTCTTCGCACTTGTCTTGGTAGCGGGAGTTGGATTCGAACCAACGACCTCCGGGTTATGAGCCCGACGAGCTACCACTGCTCCATCCCGCGTCGTGTTC
>Ga0068714_10005749_pt1 | contig 12995 bp, 14 predicted proteins | sample MTBNYHSulfiMetaG_FD_62988 | JGI IMG/M metagenome (GOLD analysis project Ga0068714, IMG submission 62988) | Enrichment culture microbial communities from rom New York Harbor, USA that are MTBE-degrading - MTBE-NYH (New York Harbor Sulfidogenic)... | ecosystem: Environmental > Aquatic > Marine >... | reverse complement strand
TGTAGCTATTCCTGCGCAAATCCCGGCTAAGTTTCGTGCACTATGAAAAACTCCAATAACCAGGACAGTCTTGATTCAGCATGCTTTTGCCTAATTGGGAGTATCGGATATAGCCAAAAAGTTTTTACAAAAAGTTTTTAGTAAAAAATCCTGTCGAACAACAGATGCTCGGCCGAAAGGGAGCTCAGACAGGGGCATAAATGTTTTTCTTCATCTTTCATCACAATTTCATTCCTTTTATCCATATCCTTCTGGAACTGCGGCGGAGATGGCGGCGGTTCAGCGCCGGTAGCGCTGAATGGGATGAAACCGCCATGTCCCTGACACCGAATCCTATCGAAAGCTGGAGCTCGTGTTCTTGCCCTTCCTCGTCAAGTGACTACCCGTTGTAAGGAGAGACAAGCCGAAGTAACCACGAGTGAGGGAGAAAATACCTATTTCATTGTGCTTTGTGCAGGAGCTTTATTGGAACTGCGGTTCAATGCCACAGCTCGTCAAAGAAGTAGGTGACCCCCACGAATCCGCCTACGGCATTGATCCCGCCGTTTCTTCCATCTGACAATCCGGCATTGGATATGTGGTGGTACATCGCCTCCACATCGAATGTCCATTCTCGGCTTACAATATAGCGAAGACCGATGCTTCCCTGCGGGGTAAATTCAAAGGCTTGCCCGATTGCGGATTGCGACATGTCTTTGTAAGCGTCATTTATTATAGCCCCGACACCTAGTTGAAAATACGGCACCCATTTCGGGTTGGAAAGAAGCAGGTTGTATCGACCAAGGAGAGTAAAGCCTCTCAAATAGTTGCCTGAACCCTTGAAGACAACTGAGTTTGTGAGCTCAAACATTAGCTCGAAATTGCCCCTTCCTAAATATCTCCGCTCTTTTGGGTCGGTTGCCATCCATCCGAAACGAAGATTGGTCTGTGCGTAGTCGAAGGCGGCATGATCATGGACCCACGACACGGGGCCAAATAGTGCGCCCGCTACAACTTGGACGGAGAGCCTGCTCTTGGTAAAGGGGCTTGAAGGGCCATCACTGAGCCCCTCTTGGATTTGAGCTCCTGCAGGCACTTCGAGCTCAACAAAAAGAAAAAAGATCAGGAACATAACTACAATCATTTTCAAGCCGGACCACATCTTCCAATTTCCTCCCCAACAAGTAATCTTCTGGATGCGCAGGATTAGGACTCATCTGCCTGGCGATTATTTGCAAGAAAAGGTCGGGCTTTCAATGGGGGAAAAACCTTATTTTGCTAGCAGAAGCAAGGTATATTGGAAGAAAAGCGACGCGGAAAGGCTCTACAAACCGAATATAGAAGTCAATGGCTTACCGATGAAGGTTCTGCTGTTGGGCCTCCCCTGGTAGGCAATGTGATATTGTATCGAAGTGGAAAACGGGACAAACATCTGCTGGTGGCGTGCTTACTAACTCAAGTCAGAAGTTGTCTGGTTATGGACAAGGCGCCTCAGGTCTTCATTGAAGTCCTATTTCCCATGATCCCTTCTTCCTTTCGTGATGAGTTCCGCCAGTTTGGATAAGGCACTTCCCATTCCTTCATGACCCGCCACTTCCAGCCTTGACCAGGACTGCAACCCAAAAATCAGCGTCCCCCTTTGTACTCATCGGAAGCATAACCGCCATTACTTTCTGCTCTTCCTATGCCAGCGCGCCATGTGCTGCGCGTGGGTTCTCAAGTAAGCCCCGGGTTTGAAATAGTGGTCGTAGAATTCAAGATCTAGATGATGCGCTTGGAGATAGGTGAAGACATAGATCGTCGGCACGGTGCCGGGAAACTTGCCGAAGCGATCGAAGATATACTGCCCGATAAGCGCAACGCATTCCTTGAACTCCTCGGTTTGTTTCACGGCAGCGCTGCGAACCTTGGACGTATCTCTCCACAGCCCTGGAGTATCAGGATGAAAGGGTCCACCCGGGCCGAATTTGCGTTGAGCGAGGGCCTCGACAGCTGCGCGCATGTCCTTATAGTGCGGCGGGCAGAATCCCTCATAGACTCCCGGAAGGCCTGTAACGTTCGGCAGGACCCAGTCCTTTTTCTTATCGTAACGGAAGCCGAGGCCCGGCACACTGGGGTCTCCGCTCGCTCCGAGGACAGAGAGCATGTCAATACCTGTGTACATCCATCCGCCGAGCCCGAGGGCCTGCAACATTAGTGTACCGGCGTAGCAGGCTGTCGTCAGTTCTGCCGTGCCGAAGGAAAGGGAGTGACGTTCCACGACGCTCAGCGGCCAGGGGTTGTTCACATCGACCAGCTTGCTGAACCGCTCCATTCCGGGGATGTTCTGCCTGTGAACATCGTCATAGAGGCAGAATCCGTTCACGACGAGAAATGACAGTGCATTGAGGAGCATCTGCGCGATGTCAACGACCGGGATAATGAGGGTCGTTCCCGGCCTATTGGCGCACCACGTGTTGTGTCCATCGATATACGGCTCTCTGGGCGGGATGTGGAGCCGCCCCTCGGCGAGTTTTTTGATCCGGGCCTGGTGGGCCTTGAGCCAGGCATTCAGATCCATCTCGCCTGCTTCGTTGTGCTCCATCAGGGACGGGGCATCCCGAGTAGGCAAATAGTAGACGCCTTGGTCGTCGGTGTAGAACAGGTCTGAGATATGCCAGCCTGCGGGCGACGGGAATGTGCGCCCACCAGCAGCCGCCGAGTAGTTCGACAGATGTGGCACGTAGCTGTCATCCCGGTAGATCATGTAGTGCCAACCGGTGTTTCCGGCTGCGGCGGTAAGGACAAGCATTTGTTCGAGCGGATCAAGGGGATGAGGGCTTTCCCTGGACTTGAAGGCGAGAACACCATCCGGGATCTCAGAACCGCTGGAAAAGCGCCTAGACCGCCTTCCGTAAAGAGCATCCATGAGGGTGAACTTGACTGCATCCTCCAGCCCCGATGGATAACTCGGTACGCGATCGAGTAGGATGTTCCCTCTATGAGCGGCTTGTTGTCCGAGAGCAGGCATTTTCAAGAAAGTCAACAATGAGCCTGTACCGAGCAGCAGCGAGCCGAGCATCTTCCTTCGCGTGATTGAAAAACCCGAAAGCCCCTTGTATTGCTTCATGCGCTCCACCTCATTCTCTCATGTTCTTTGCCGGTCAACCTGCACACATCAGCGGCGTCTGAAAGCCCTCCGCTGGACTGAGTTGATACTCATTTAAGCGTCCTTCCGAGGCTGGAGAACACTCACACGGTTGCCCTCGGTGTCGATGAAGGAGACATACCGTCCCACACCGGGTATCTCCATCGGTTCTCCGAGGACTTCACCGCCTGCGCTGTTTATCTTCTTTATCGATTCATTGATATTGTCCACCGCGATAACGATAGACGGGTATTGCGCAGGCCATTCCGACTTCCGCGGATAAAAACCACCATTGATCGCTCCGGGCCTCTTAGGGCCTCTCTGGTCGGTTTCTGTGGTGGTAGCCAGGACGTAATTGCCCATATCCTCCCCAAGCATCTGGGTATGCCAGCCGAATGCTGACTCATAGAACTTGGCCATACGCACCCGATCATCGTATGGCATCTCAAAGTGAACAACGGGATTCATCCTTTTCCCTCCCTGTCAAAAGATTGGAATCATTCCGTGCCCTGTCCTTCAGCGGCCCGCTCCAAGGTTTCTATGTCGATTTTCGTCATCTGGAGCATCTCTTTCATAACCCTTCGCCCTCTTTCAGGGTCCGAGTTACTCAACACGTCAAACAACATTCTGGGAACGATCTGCCAGGAGTGGTTCCTCTTTACTTTCTCCCGGCGCTTCCCGCTTTGTGTCCTATCCCTTAGGCCTAATGTTGCGGTTGATGCGGAACATGTTCTCCGGGTCCCACTTTGCCTTAACCTCGGCAAGCCGCTGAAGTGCGGCTCCGAGCGCTGCCTTAATGCGATCCGGGCCTTCGTCTTCGGTCAGGAAGTTGATGTACGTTCCCCCGATGGAAAACGATTTCATGTCGTTCCACGCGTCTCGCGCCCAGTCTATATTTGCCGTGTCTTCACCAGCCGTTTCCCACGAGCCTGCTATATTGAGCACGTAACGCGCGCCGCGATTACCTGCAGGAGAATGATCTTCTTTGAGCCTGTTCAGAGCACCCCCGATCTGGAAGAGGATAACGGCCGAATGAGGCGAACGGATCTTTCCTGCATGCTTGATAACTTTCTCACACAGGGCGGGCTCGATGTGCGAGAGGTACTCGCTTTTCCAGTAGTAGCGCCGCCCCTTCGGCTGCGTGGCATCGAGCAAGGTCTGCGTCTGCACGTAAGGCCGGCGCATCAGCACGTCCCCGATGGGGTTGCCGAAGGATTTAATCGCGGCCACCGCCTCCTCGCCTTTATCGGGCCTCCCACTGTAGCAGGCAAGAATCGCCACGATCGATTTTCCATGCACCTCCTTCGGAAGCCATGGGGCAGGAGGCGCGGGCCGAATGATGAAGACGAGAGTCAGCTCAAGGGGGGCTTGCTCCGCTAGGGTGCGATAAAGCTCGATCACCCTGGCCGCCTCGCTTGCCGGCCAGGCCACGACCCCGGCGACGATTTCGGGGCCGACGGGATGGAGCACGTAATCAATGCCGGTCACGACGCCGAAGTTCCCGCCGCCGCCCCGCAGCCCCCAGAAGAGGTCGGCATTCTCGTCGCTGCTAGCGTGCACCAGTCGTGCGTCGGCGGTTACGACGTCCATGCCAATGACGTTGTCCGAGGTCCAGCCCCAGCGCCTTGTAAGATATCCAAAGCCACCCCCGAGGGTCAGTCCTGCAATGCCGGTGAGGGAGATGAAACCGAGGACGGTAGCGAGTCCTCTCACTTGGGTTTCCCGATCCAAGTCGCTGAGGAGACAACCAGCCTGCGCATGGGCGACCTTGCCCCGCGCGTCCACCCAAACACCGCGCATGAGGGACATGTCGATCATCAGCGCGTCCTCGGCTGTGGCCAGACCCGCGATGTTGTGTCCCCCGCCCTTGATGCACAACAGGAGCCTGTTATGGCGTGCGAACTGCACGCACGCAATCACGTCCGCAACGCCGAGGCAACGGACGACGAAAGCGGGTTTGCGATCGATCATCGCATTCCATACGGTTCGGGACTCTTCGTAGCGGATATCGCCTGGCAAGAGCAACGGCCCCAGCAGACGCGTCCTGAATGCGTCGATCGTGTTCCGGCTTATGTCGATCTGACCACCATCCGTTAGTTTTGCCTTCATGATTGGGGCTCCCTGCAAATGTTTCCTCGTCTCCACATTTTGTCACCTGACAAGATATGGTATGGGTTACCTCCTTAAGTTCAGGCTGAGACCTCCGAGTGCCAATGTGCCAGATGCTTGGCATGCGTCTTCAAATAAGCTCCGGGGTTGTAAAACTCGTCATAGAAATCGACGTCCAGGTGATGGGCCTGGATATACATTATGAGAAACATGGACGGCACCGTGCCCGGGAACTTGCCGAAGGTGTCGAAGACATACTGGGCCTGAAGGGCAACACACTCCCTGAACCGCTCATCGTGGACCTGGGCGGCTGAACGGACTCTGCGGCTCTCCTTCCAGACCCCCGGCGTGTCTGGATGAAAGGGCCCGCCGGAGCCGAATTTGCGCTCGCAGATTGCTTCAACGGCGGCCCGCATGTCCGGATAATGAGGCGGGCAATACCCCTCCATAACGCCATCGAGACCGGTGGGGTTGGGGTAGGGCCAGCGTTCGTCCTTGTCGTATCTGAACCCCAGGCCGGGAACCTTTGAGTCGCCGCTCGCCCCCAAGACGGCAAACGCGTCGACCCCGTTGAACATCCAGCCCCCCAATCCCATCGCCTGGAGCATCAGCGTACCGGCATAACAGCTCGATGCAAGTTCAACGGTCAACTCCGATAGGGACCACTGATCCACGAAAGTGATCGGCCAGACGTTGTTCACATCCACCATCTCTCGAAACCGTTCGATGCCCCGAATCGGGCGCCTGTTGATGTCATCGTAAAGCACAATTCCGTTCTGAAGCATGTAGCACAGATTGAGCAGCACGTGTTGCGATAAATCCCCGACAGGGATGACGACCAGAGTAGAAGGCTTGTTGAAGACCCACGTGTTGTGGGCCTCCGTGTACGGGACCTCGGAAGGAATCCTGAGGCGGCCATCCTGGAGTTTACGGGTCCGTTTTCGCGCATAGTCGACAAACGTTTCCAGGCTCAACGAACCGTCCGCTGCCCGTTCGTCGAAAGCCGGCGCATCTCTCATCTCCAACACATAGACTCCTTCGTCATCGGTGAAGAAAGTGTGGCTCGTGTGGAAACCGGCCGATGAGGGAAACACCCGCCCCCCTGCCGCCCCGGAATAGTTGGAAAGGTGGGGAGCGTAGCGGGCCGCGCGGTAGATCATGTCGTGCCAGGACGTGTTGCCGCCGCATGCCGAGACCACAAGCCACTTCTCAATATCCGTCAGCGGCAGGGGCCTGTGGCGGGACCTGTACGCGAAGACGCCGTCCGGGATCTCGGCGCCCATGAAGAATCGCCTGGACCTTCGTCCCAGCAAAGCCTCGATGAGGGGAAATGACAACATATCCTCAAAGCCCTTGGGATATTTAATCTGAATCATTGTCTTCGTCTTTCACTAGGGGTAACTAACAATTCTGGCTGCTTATTCCTTATCAAGCCGAACAGAAACAGGCGCTGACTTTGTAATGGTGTTAAATACTGGTGAGTATTTCTGGGCCATCTCAATTAGTTCCTTCTTTTCATCGTCGGAGATATCCGCGTCAATTTTGAAGTAGACACGGATATTCTGATAACCCACTTTCACGTCTTCGGATATTCCGAGAAACCCTCGGAGATCCAAATCGCCCTCATATCTGGATTCCACTCCCTTTATACGCACTCCTCTTGCGGCAGCGTGAGCCACAAGGCTGGTAGTGAGGCAACCGGAAAGCGCCGTTAAGAGATACTCAACGGGATTCGCTCCCAAGTTTCTGCCGCAGAGAACAGGGGGCTCGTCTATTTCAAAGACCATGGAATCCCTCGAATCGTCCTCCGCCAAGGCGCCGTAAAAGTCCTTTACCGTGGCTCGATTATGCGTGCCGTCAGCCCACTTGTTAGTCGCACGGAACTTGAACTTGGCAACCTCGGGCTTTTGCTTGATAAGCTCGATGGTATCGAACAACTGGTCTACGTTTACACCGTTTACAAGCTTGATTTCCTTTTTTGCTTCCATTGTTATCACCTCCTGCTTTTCTGTATACTTTGAAACATAAATGGGCACGGCTGTGCCTGATTGCAATGGGGGAAATCCTGTATTTTTCGAGAGTCACAGTACGAACAGGAAATCGCGGAACCACCTTTGCTCTTAAGGCGAGTGGTTGCTGATAGAAAACATATTACTGGCCTTGGAAACATGGATGATATCTCAAGGGTTGACCTTGAGTGGATAGATACCGTTTCTTCTGTTGCAGGATATCAAGAAACTGGGCTGGTGGCAGAGCGATATGGCATGTTTGGTGGACACTTACGCGAACTATCTCGCCCACACAGGGTCTTACATGAGGGGGGCGCCATCACCTGGGCGAAGTGAAGGATCCCTTTGAGTTGAGCGTCCTCAAGAGTATGTCTGCTGTGTGGAACTCGAGAGTGCAGCGGGCGACAAGCTGAAGCAGAGCTTTTCGGGGAAATGCCGCGATTTTGATCCGATCGAACTGGCCAGAGCGTTCTTGGGAAAGGAGCGATGATCCAGATCACCTGCCAGCAAAACTGCCAGAGACAATTGCGTAAACCACATCCAGGTCACGTGCGAGCAGAATCTCGAAAAAACAAGAATGTGACGCCAGTCGGCGCCGGTTTTTCCGCCTGGTGAGAAACGCTTCTATTGAGCATCGATGTTGAACTTGGCCGTCCCCCTCTTCCCGCCTCGTGTTATAAGTATTCTAATGATCCATGGGCCTGCCATAATGAAATCCATTGTGACCCTGTATTTGTCCTTTTTCAGTTCCGCCTTCGTAGTGTAATTCATGGGTGCCATGCGCGGCATGGGCGGCATATAGTAGTTCACCATCACGTTCGCCTCCCTGACCAAGCCGTCGGAATCCCTTATTTCGATTTCCATGTGGTTGTTCCCGAGAATGGGCGGATTCCTGTCTATGCTCGCTCGTACCTCGAATGCCCCGGCTTTCCCTGCAAGCTCCAGATTCCTCGAATAGACTGAGGGAACGGCCGCCAGCATGGCTAGGAACAACATTCCCCACGTTTTCGTTTTCATTGTATCATTTTATGAATCCTCTCTCGAGAAATCAAGTTAGTATTGAATTTCTTGCGGATATAGGGTATAATAATTCTTTTTTGTGAAAGGCCTAGAAAAGATCTCGCCCAGCCACGTTGGAAACTATCTTTTGGTGGGTGACAGATCGACGCAACATTCGTTATGGGAACCTATTATTATGATCGCAGGGAGGAAAAACAGGCGGCTATTCGGGTTTTCCTTGAGTAATTACGAAAAACTGCTCATGGAGATCAAGGAGCTGGATGAAGACGAGCTTGTGTTGGTGGCGTATAGTCAGGAAAAAAACCAATTTTTTTCCGCATTGCCCGAGGAAGAGATCGACTTGATTGAAGATTGCTTGCGCGCTATCGGTGAACCGTATGAAGAGTTTTTGCGGGCGCGGTTTGCAATAGGGCGAGAGTACATGACCTGGCAAGCTTTGTCCGATAAACTGGGCATAAATTTATCGCGTGTGGGCAGTTTCCGGAGAACCGCCATCACCAGGATCCGGAAAGAATACCGGAAGAGGGCGTCTTATTCGATCATATCCCGCAAGGAAGTACTGGGAATATTGTCCCAGGTGGACCCCAAACCTCAGCAGGCTGGCCGTAACAAGGAAAGCCGGGGTAAAGCTGGCAATGATCGGCTTGAAGTGCAATACGCCGTTTTCAAGAACTCCGAAATTAATGACGATAGCTTTAAAAGGGCTATCCTTCGCCCGATTCATAAGCTGGGATGGAGTGTCCGACTGGTGAATCTTTTGCGGGCGAACGGCATTTATCTGGTTGGGCAATCGGTTATGCTGCCGGAGGATTTGGGCAGGATACCGAAATTGGGTGAGAAGGGCAGGTTCGAGTTAAGGAAGAACCTCGAGAAACTCGGTTTAAAGCCGGGCATGATATTGCCCGAGGCTTTCATGGCCGTGATCGAAGCCGAGGCGGACAAGTACGCCTGCCGCTAGCGTCGATGCGTCTTAGGAACTGGAGGAACTCTTGATGCCGGTGACGCTTCTTGTATTGGTGTATGACCTTATCCCTGGCAATATCGGAAGCCGCAAAAAGGGTCGTCGTACCATGCCGAAGATAGTCATGAGTATTACCTTCCAGATACCCAAGACCCATGGGGAGCGCTGGCTGACTGCCCTCCAGGGCCTGATATTGACTCTTTTCGTCCACCCACAAAACGAGCGCGTTGGCCGGAGGATCAAGATAGAGACCAACGATGTCTCGGACTTTTTCTACCAAGAACGGCGCAGTGAAGAGCTCGAAACTCCGGCTCCGGTGCGGGTTGAGCCCAAAAGAGATCCAGACCCGTTGGACGGCGGATTGCCATACCCCCGCTTCCGCCGCAAAGTCCCTGCAGTTCCAATGGGTGCTGTCCTTAGGCTTGGTATTGATGGTCTTTTTGAGCAGCTCAGCGATTTCCTCGGCAGCAATGCTTCTATGGCGCCCAGGACGCAATTCGTCATGGAGCCCCTCGATGCCCTGCCCGATGAACCGCCTTCGCCCTTTCCCGAAAGTAACCTGCGATACCTTAAATTCCTCTGCAATCGCGTTGCTGTTCTTTCCTTCGGCGGCCAAAAGTACAATTTGCATACGGGCCGCTATGCCCTACGGCATCGAACGGGCGTTCGCCCGCGACTCCAATTGTTCACGCTCCTCGCTCGACATCTTGACTTCTTTCTTAGGACAACCTGTGCGCATGGTCTTAGCCCTCCCGCTGGTATCAGTATAAACAAAGAGTAGGAGGCTACTGCAGCTTTATCATTTATGTGACTTATTTATGGGACACAACACAAAAAGAGGAGGGATAGACATGAAAAAAGTGACCGTGGTTTTTCTGGCAACTGCACTTTTTGTTTTCACCGGCGCTTTCTTTTCGGCTCAGGCCCAGGAAGATATTAAAAAGATTTCCTCATGCAAATATTGCGGCATGGACAGGGCCAAGTTCGGCCACAGCAGAATGCTGGTCACCTACGATGACGGATCGCAGCTCGGCACCTGCAGCATCCACTGCCTAGCCGTGGACCTTGCCCTCAACATCGACAAGACGCCCAAGACGATTGAAGTGGGCGACTTCAATACGAAAAAACTGATCGACGCGGAAAAGGCTTTTTGGGTGGTCGGCGGGAACAAGCCCGGCGTGATGACCAAGCGAGGCAAGTGGGCCTTTGAAAACAAGGCCGACGCCGAAGCTTTCATAAAGGCGGAGGGCGGAAAGACGGCCACCTTTGACGATGCCATGAAGGCGACTTACGAGGACATGAACGAAGACACGAAAATGATCCGCGAGAGACGGAAAATGAGGCGAATGCACAAGGGCAGTTGAAATGGCCATCTCTTTGCGCCTTCTGGTTTTCCTTACCTTCGTTTTTTTGAGCACGGCTCCTTTGCGGGCGGCAGACAAGGAACCCGTAAAACCGGGACCCAAGGATAAGTGCCCTGTCTGCGGAATGTTTGTGGCCAAATACCCAGATTTCATCGCGGTGGTCACTTTCAGTGATGGAACGCGCGCTTTTTTCGATGGGGTCAAGGACATGATGAAGTATTATTTCAACCTTCAGAAATACAGCCCCTCGAAGAGGAGAGAGGACGTGGCCCACGTTCACGTGACGGATTATTACAGCCTTGATTTGGTCGACGGGTTTACGGCCTTCTACATCGTGGGAAGCGATATCTACGGCCCCATGGGAAGAGAACTGATCCCTTTTGAAAAAAAGGCGGATGCCGAGGAATTCTTGAAGGATCACAAGGGCCGGGCTGTTCTGGAATTTCAGAACATCACCCAGGATGTCGTAAAGGGGCTGGATTGACGGTGATGAGAAAATCCAGCCTGTTTTTCCTTATTCTCCTGGTCCAGGCTCTTGTCTTGGGAGGCCTGCTCACTCATGCCTCCCACAGACAAAAGGCGGATAGGGCGTTTTTTCAAGAGAAGGTCAGGCTCGTCCAACGGTTGGGCCTGACCGACCTCTGCCTTTTCACAGAGGCAAGCTACACCCGACATCTCTCCCTGGCGGATTTTCACACGGCCTTTCAAAACTCCCCCATGGCCCTGGAACATTTCCCGTCAGGTTCTCTCGTAGCCCCTCCCAAAACTCTTGAGAAATAAATAGCATGGCAAAGTGGATCGACCGGCACAGAAACATCATTGATTTCACCCTGTCCTCTCTTCTGAGAAGAAAGAGGAAGAACGCAGCCCTCATTTCCGTTTACACGCTGATCGTTTTCCTCCTTGCCTCCGTGCTCTTTTTCACTTATGCCCTTCGCGAAGAGGCCGCCATGCTTCTCAAAGAGGCTCCCGAAATGATCGTTCAGAAGCTCGTTGCAGGAAGACAGGAATTGATACCGGTTGACTACATCGACCGGATCAAGGCCATAAGGGGGGTGAGTTCGATCAAAGCGCGTCTGTGGGGATATTACTATGATCCTGTCGTGGGAGCGAACTACACCCTCATGGTCTCTGACGATCCGGATGTGGTTCCCGGGAGCATCGTGGCCGGCGAAGGGGTCTCAAGAGTGCGGCTCGTTTCTCTCGGAGACACTCTCGAGTTCAGAACCTATGAGGGTGACACGATCGAGATCGAAATAGGAAGGACCTTTTCCTCGGAATCCGGATTGGTCTCTTCCGACCTGATCTTGATTTCAGAGGATGATTTTAGAAAGGTTTTCGGAACGCCGGCGGAGTATGCGACGGACCTGATCGTGCGGGTCAGAAACCCCAAAGAACTTCCGACTATCGCTTTCAAAGTGGCGGAGAGGCTTCCTGACACACGACAGATATTGAGAGAGGAACTCCTGCGGACCTATGACGCCGTATTCAACTGGCGCGGAGGCATCCTGCTTGCCATCCTTCTGGGTGCTGTGCTGGCTTTCATCATCTTTGCCTGGGACAAGGCTTCGGGCCTGAGCGTGGAGGAAAAAAGAGAGATCGGCATTCTCAAAGCCATCGGCTGGGAAACCTCGGATGTTATCAGGATGAAATTCTGGGAAGGTCTGGTGGTTTCTCTCTCTTCATTCCTCATGGGAATCGTCCTGGCATACATCCACGTTTTCTTCACTTCCTTCATGCTCTTCGAGCCTGTGCTCAAAGGATGGGCCGTTCTCTATCCCTCCTTCAGAATCACCCCGTTCGTTGACGGCGCTCAGGTGGCCGCCTTGTTCTTTCTCTCAGTTGTTCCGTACACCGTGGCTACGATTATCCCATCCTGGAGAGCAGCCATTGTGGACCCCGACTCCGTGATGAGGTGACAGACGGGAAATGATCGAGCTCAAAGGCGTCAGGAAGGTCTTCAATTCGGGAAAGCCCAATGAGTTTGCAGCGGTCCAGGGGATCAGCCTGTCCATCGAAGCCGGAAAAGCCACAGTGCTTAAAGGCCCGAGCGGATCCGGGAAGACAACTCTCCTGAGCCTCATCGGGTGTATGGCAAGACCAACTTCAGGCAGGATTACGCTGTTCGACCGCGAGATCACGAGCCTTCCCGAGAGGTTTCTCACGGAGGTCAGGCGGAAGACCTTCGGCTTCATCTTTCAGCAGTTCAATCTCATAAAGGGTATCACGGCACTTGAAAACGCCATGCTCCCCGCCTATCCCCTGGGCGAGAAATTCCACTCTATCGAGAAACGGGGGCTTCATCTCTTCGAGCTTTTCAACATTGCCCTGAAAGCGAAATCCAAAGCAGAGTGGCTCTCGGGTGGAGAAGCCCAGCGGGTGACCATTGTCAGGGCTCTGATGAACGATCCTTCCGTCATCATTGC
>Ga0068714_10005748_pt1 | contig 12995 bp, 9 predicted proteins | sample MTBNYHSulfiMetaG_FD_62988 | JGI IMG/M metagenome (GOLD analysis project Ga0068714, IMG submission 62988) | Enrichment culture microbial communities from rom New York Harbor, USA that are MTBE-degrading - MTBE-NYH (New York Harbor Sulfidogenic)... | ecosystem: Environmental > Aquatic > Marine >... | reverse complement strand
GTGCTGCGGCGGCAGAGGCGGCCGGATACAGACCGTGCCTTAAATGCCGCCCTGAGCTGGCACCAGGTTTGGCCCCGGTGGATTCAGTTCAACGTTTGGCGCGAAGGGCCGCCATGATGATGGAAGAAGACCACCGGATTCCGCGTAAAATTCCCGAGCTTGCAGCAATACTGGGCATTACGGATCGGCATCTGCGCCGCGTCTTCTCTGCTGAGTACGGCGTTTCGCCCGCGCAATATCTCCAAACCCGGCGGCTGCTTTTGGCCAAGAGCTTGCTCACCGACACCCATCTTCTGGTGAGTGATGTGGCGATGGCCGCAGGCTTCGGCAGCATTCGCCGGTTCAACGATCTATTCAGAGCTCGCTACCAGCTGACGCCGAACGACCTCAGGAAGCAGAGCCGAAGCGTGGGAGAAAATGGGGATCGGATTACCGTGTCGCTTGGCTATCGACCTCCCTATGCCTGGGACCGGCTGATTTCTTTTCTGGCAGTGCGGGCTATTCCAGGGGTTGAGAGCGTGGCCGACAATACCTATAGACGCACGGTAGCTATCAAGAGGGGCGAAACAGTCCATTACGGCTGGATTTCGGTGGCAAACCGGCCCTCTCACAATTCTCTTTCCATAACACTGGCCACGGCGTTGTTACCTGTTTTGTCCCGAGTCCTGGCGAAAGTAAGGTTTTTGTTCGACTTGAACTGCAGTCCTGAGAAAGTCTACGAGAAGCTCGTTCTGATGAACCGGCTTGCAGCGGATATTTGGGTGCCGGGGATTCGAGTGCCCGGATGCTTCGACCCCTTTGAAATGTCGGTGCGGGCTATTCTGGGACAAAGAATAACAGTTAAGGCCGCCACCACCCTGGCCGGCAGACTGGCTAACGTGCTCGGCGAAAAAGTGGATACCCCGTTTGCAGAGCTTGCGTTGGCGTTTCCTCGCCCCGACAGGATCTGCGCCCTTGACGGGTCGATCGAACATCATCTGGGTCCGCTTGGCATAACGGCCGGCCGGGCTCGCTCGATTGCAGCCCTGGCGGCAGCCTTGACCAGCGGCTCGATCACGTTATCCTCCAGTGCAAACCCGACCGAGGTGATGCAAAGGCTCGGTGCGCTACCCGGGTTCGGTCCCTGGACAATCCAATATGTTGCGATGCGGGCGCTGGGTTGGCCGGATGCCTTTCCGCACACCGACTACGGTGTCAAAAAAGCTCTTTCGAACCGACCGCCACAGGAAATATTGAGATTATCACAGACCTGGAGTCCGTGGCGTTCGTATGCAACCATTCTCTTGTGGAATCATCTTTCAAGCAAGGCCTGAAATTCAAACAGAGAGGAGTTTGCGCGCGATGATCATTGCTTGCACTGTCGAGACTCCACTTGGCGCCATGACCGCGGCGGCGAGAGATAAAGCGCTTGTGGGCTTGTGGTTTATGGACCAAAAATACTATCCGGTTCAAACAGTCGATTGGAGGTGGGAAGCTGACCATCCTGTCTTAAAAACCGTGCGGCATTTCCTTGCCTGTTATTTTTCCGGTAAAGCCGCGACGCCAGATATCCGACTCGCCCCAGCAGGATCGCCTTTCCGACAAACGGTGTGGAATATCCTTTCAACAATCCCGATTGGGCAAGTCGTTACTTATGGCCAAATTGCAAAACAAATAGCCGACGCCAGACGCGTACCATCAATGTCGGCACAGGCGGTAGGCAGCGCTGTGGCGCATAATCCCATCTCTATCCTGATCCCTTGCCATAGAGTTGTGGGTTTTAATGGGGGGTTAACCGGTTATGCCGGTGGACTTGAAAGGAAAGCCGAGCTTCTGCGGATTGAGAAAGAGATCTCAATTTGCAGCGGCAACGGCGTCCAGAGATAGCTTGGCCGATAGTCCCGCTTCCTGGGCGAACGGTTGGACGTCGCCAATTTGCAGACGATCGGCCGGCACCGCATTGGCACTTTCCAGCTCCGCCGTGATTGCCCGCGCACGGTCGTCGGCGAGCTGCGCTAACGCCTGCTCGGGGTTTGGATCGCTCTCCACCAGGCGGGCAAACAACTCTACGGCTAGGAGCTCCGATTGTTCCGGGCTCATCGCTCCGGGCACAATCTTGTAGAGCTTCATGGAGGTCCATAACCTGCCAAGGCCTTTACCCTTTTTCCTGGCCTTCTGCTTATCGCCGGCGTCTTCCCGCGGCTTGATCTCACCCTCCTTGACAGCGCGTTTGATCTCATCGAGAGCTTTCGGGCCGAATCGTTCCGTGTACAGTTTCTCCAGCGCATCTCTCACTTTGGAATCACTGAAATCGAGAGGCTCCAGATCATCATCGGCTTTAGGTTGAACCCCCATGCGGGCGTCTACAGCGCGGCTCACGAACAGTCGCTTAAGCTCCAGGCCGTCCAGCTCCGGGCTATACTGCCCATGCACCACCAACCTCAGTTGCGGCCGTTTCTGCAACGCTTCCGCTACTTTTTTCAGCTTCTCTTTTTCCGGCGGCAGAAGCTCCGCTTTTCCGGGTTCGAATTCCACTGCATCGAACTTCTCGGCGCCGCCTCCAAGTAACGAGCCCAGAGCTCGAAAGGGTGCGGTCGCCGCCTTGACAATGATATTCGCAAGCGTTTTCCAAATAATGGCGCCGATGCTGAACTGGGGATCATTGAGCTCGCCGCTGACGGGAAGCCCCAGATCGATGCGGCCGTTGGAGTCGGAGAGCAGGGCTATGGCCAGGTCCAGCGGCAAATTCATCGCGTCAGGGCTCTCCACCTTTTCTCCGAGCACCAGGTTATCGACTATGATCTTATTGTCGCCGGCCAGTTTGTTGTTCTTGATGTTATACTTGAGATCCAGCGAGAGCTTCCCTGATTTGATTCGGCGGCCCGCGAACCTGCCCGAATAGGGGCTGATGTTCGCCATTTCCACATTGCGAAAAGCCATGGTGATGTCGGTGGTACGCTTGAAATCATTGACGTCCAGGGTCCCGGAGATCTTCACCATACCGTACTGATCCACCCGTCCGTCCAACTTGACCTGGGATAAAGTCCTTTTCTCCGAGGAAAGCTTGCCAACTGTGCCTTTCAAAGCATGAATCCGCGTCATGAATTTTGGCGTCAGGCTCAGATCGGCAAATACCATGTTTCCGTCTTTGATCTTCACTTTGCCGATGCTGAAAGGAAAGGAATCGCCGCTCTCCGCCGGTTTCGCGGCGGATCGTCTCGAGCCTTTACGAGCCGCACCTTTTGACTGCGGCTTTGTCGGTTCTGTCTTCCGACCGGTGTCCGGCTGTTCTTTTAAAATCTTTGCCAGGTTCACGCTGCCATCTTCGGCGATGATCAGTTGACCGACAGGCTGGGAAATCGTGATTTCATCAACTTGAAGTCTATTACGCTCGAGCTCCACCTTCATCTTGGGAATCTGTAGGGCATCCCAGCCAAGGTAGGTTTCCTTTGAACCGGGTTGATTGAGACTGAGCCGGTCGATACCGAAGCTTCCCTCGTAGGAGATTTTGGGTCCTTTGGCTGGCGTACCATAGCGCAAGACACCGTCGAGGGATAGTGCTGCAGAGTCAAGAGTGAGCGTAATGAATGGCTCGATGTAGGGCTGTGCGAGGGCGAGATCCACTCCGGCCAGATTTATGTTCGCTTCCACAGACGGCGAGGCCGGATCGACTTTGCCGCGCAAAGCCACTTTGCCGCCCTGCTGCAATCCGAATCCTACCTGAAGATCCATGGGCGACTTGCCGTCAATTTCCGATATCCGTACTTGCAGGTCTTGCAGTTGGAACAGCGGCTTTTCTGCATGGGCGGTCTGATCCATCACCTCTGAGCGAAAGTTATCCAGTTCAAAGCTCTTGAGAAGAAATTTCCATTGAGATGGCTGGCCCGAAGCTGGTTGAGGCTCCGTCTGCACCGATGGGTTGTCTTTGGCGGCAAACAGTTCGGTCCAGTTGATCTTTCCGTCCCGGTCACGCGCGACATCGAAGTAGCCGTCACTGACGTTGATGCGTGCAACCTTGAGGGTTTTGGCCCCAAGATCGACATCTCCGCCCTCAAGCAAGAACTTTTGTGCCTCGAACAGCGCTTTGGGAGATCCCGTTGTGCCGAGCTGCAGCCCTTTCAACTCCGTAGAGATTTCTTTAACTGCAACCTGTAGCTCGTTGCCCGCTTCCACGTTTGCTTTCAATCCGATCGAAATAGCGGCTATGCCGGCAGTGACCGGTACTGAACGGCTGAGATCCACCAGACCAAAGGCCATATCTTTAATATCAACCGAGCCAACATCAATTTTCCAGGGAGCTTCCTTGGCAGGAGCAGGGTTGGCTGCGGTCGACTGCGCGGCGGCTGTTGCCGCCTGTGGCTTTTCCTGGGCCGCGCCGGTTCCTTTGAGTGTCAGAAGCTGCTGCCAGTTGATTTTCCCCTGCCGGTCCAATCCCACATCCAGGTGGCCTTCGCTCAGTCCAATGCGCGCAATGCTAAAGGTGTGCGCCCCGAGATCCAGTTCGCCTTCCTCCAAAAGCAATCGCCGAGCTGCAAATAACGGTTTGGGTGCGGCTTTGATGCCAAAGTGCACCCCTTGCAGTTCGGTTACGATTTTTTTGACCGTGATCTGCGCCTGGACACCTGCCTCAATGGTTGCTTGGGAACGTATCGAAATATTCGAAGCTCCTGCAGACATCGGCAAGGAACGGCTCAAGTCCTGCACATCGCAGGCCATGCCTTTGATCTCGAAGGCTGCGACGCGGACTTTCCAGGGCGCCCCTTCAGCAGGGGCCGATTGAACGGCACCGTCGGGTTCAGCTGGAACGGATTCTTTGCCTTCGGCAGAAGGCTTGCTGCGCAAGACCCGCTCCAGATTGCTCCGGCCGGCCTCGTCAATGTCGATATGCAAAACGCCGCCATCGACGAGAAACCGGTTGATTTGCAGTTCTCTGGAGGCCAGGTCGAAACGTGCCGAGTCGATGTCGAATCTGTTCAACTCGAAGAAGGGCGCTTTGTCGTTTGCCAGTTTTAGGCCCACGTCGGATAAGTCTACCCGAAAGTTTTCAAAAGTCAGCTGCAAGGGGGTCTCTGCCGCGCTCAACTGGTAGTCGGCGCTGAGACCAAGTCTCCCTTTGGGTTCCTCCAGATTGACCGCGTTTTGCAGGAACTTCCATAGGGAGGCGGTCCGGATGCCGCTGCAGGAGATTTTGCCGTCGGAGCGAAAGGGTATCAGCGAGAGCCGGCCCTGCCAGGCGACGGTTTCTCCGTCGGGTGTGCCTGCAACCAGGCTGTAAGTGCCGTTATCGTCCACTAAGGTGGTCAGCGTTTTCAGTTCCAGGTCAAGATTATGAAAGTTTAGGACGGCAGGAGAGGACGGACGCTTGTCGGTTACGGCCAGCTCGCCTCCCTCCAGCGTTACCGAGCCCAGGATCAAGCGCAGGGGTTTCGATTTAGAAGGTTCCTCGGCTTTTACTTCGGATGGCTTGGGGGCGAGGATGGCGAAATTGAGCGATCCGTCGCTCTCTACGGCCAGGTTCACCGACGGCTTCTCCAGACGAACCTCCTTCAGGTGAATCGCCATGTAGAAGAAACCGGTCAGCTCGCAGTCGAGATAGAGCCTTCCAAAGCTGACCAGCGGCGCTCCGTCCGGCCCGTTAAGAGTGAAATCGTTCGCTTCGAATCGGAGCAAAAACGGGTTGAGGCGTACTGTGCCCAGGTTGGCCTGACATTTGAGCTGCTCCCGAGTGTACTTCGGAATGTACCAGCGGATCAACAGAGGAGCCAGAATAAAGCCGGCAAGAGTGAACAGAAGCAGGGCTGCCAGAGGAACAAGCAAGAACTTGCTTAACAGAAAACGCCGCATCCCGGGTTTCATGTCACACACCTTCCTATCTTGTTGGTACGACGACCAATGATTGAGAGGTTGCTGGTAGAAACATTTTGAACATGCTCCTAATACTGCGGGCTGAGGCTTTCGCTCTACATACTGACGCCCTTTAGAATTGACCCCCCTGAGGCATAAACAACTATACCACAGAATCATCAGATAGGAATGGTACAATATTCTTTTAAGAATGCCAAAGACTGAGCCGTCATCCAATTGGATGGGTGTCGGCAGGATCGATCCTATAGATATTCAGAATTCAGTGTCGATTACTGATTATCATTGGATTCGGTATCGAATAGCGTGATTTCGTCGCGTAGCTGCTGGACCGCTGAATTGAGATTTACGGTGGCGAGCTTGAATTCCTGCAAGGAGTTTTTGGTCTCAGCTGCCGTTATGGCGAGTTGGTGCATCGCTTCACTTATTTGCTGAGCACCCTCCGAGTGGGCGTGCATTCCATCGGCGACCACTTCGAATTCGGGCACGACCGTTCGAACTCGATCGATAATCTCTGCGAGCTGCGCTCCCACACCGGCCGCAAGCTGCACCCCTTTCTTTACCTCATGCGCAAATTTCTCCATTTCCATCACCCCACTGGAGACTGAGGATTGCATTTGTTTGACCATCTGTTCGATTCTTTGCGTGGCGGCATCGGCCTGGTCGGCCAGCCGCCTGATTTCTCGGGAGACTACGCTGAACCCGCGGCCGTACTCTCCTGCTTTCGCGGCTTCTATGGAAGCGTTCAAGGCGAGCAGATTAATCTGTTCCGAGATCTTGTTGATGGTTGTGATCACCTCTGAAATCTTATCGGCACGCTGATCGATGAGCCCAAGCCGGTCGCCGAATGAACCGGTAGCCTCAATCAGCTGGTCCATGGCGATTTCCATCTTGGTCAGGTTTGCCCTTCCAGCCTCAGCCATTGCTGCCGTTTCTTCAAAGGTTCTGCTCAACTTATCCAATGTTCTAACGAGCGACTCGGCCGTTGCCAGTATCTCTTTACTGGTGGCGCTGACTTGCCGGGTAGATGAAGCCTGCTCGTTCACAGTCGCTTCCAGCTGCCCGGCCGACGCGGCAATTTGTGTGGATGTGGCGGAAACCTGCGCGCTCGAAAGCTCGACCTGCCCGACCAACTTCTTCAGAGTCTGGGTCATGCTCTGAAAAGCGTTGAAAAGCCAGCCGGTTTCGTCTTCTCCGAATGCGACCCTTTGTTCCGTATCTTTGAGATTGGCCACCGCCTTCGACAGCCTGCCCCCTGCAATCTGCTGAGCAACTGCGGTCAGTCCGATGATCGGATAGCAAAAACGGCGCATCAGAATCAGGCCAATCAGCACACAAAGGACAATCTGCACTGAGATGACCGTGGCAGAGACAGCCATACTGTTTCTTTTGAGCCGGTCGATTTGAGCAAACAGCTCATCTCGAGGCGCTAGAATGCCAAGTACTACCTCGGCGCCGACAAATGTATAAAACAGCGCATAATCCCGCCCATCGATCTGAAGCAGGTGTTGAGCGACTTCTTTTTCCGTCGATTTTGTCGGCAAGGTGAGCTGGCGTCCCCAGCTGAATTGATCCGCCTTTTCCATGACTTTGCTCGTATCGGCGGGAAAAGCGATAAACCTTCCGCTGTCCGCATCGACGGCGAAAGCAATCGAGCTGGGGCAGACCTTCATTTTTGCGACTAGATCCTGCAGGTCCTTTAAGCTGAAATCCAATGTTGCCGTGCCGATGATCGTCTTGTGCAGATCGTACATCAGAGCGTCCACCGTGATCATGAGTGCCATGGTGCCGGTTTCGTCAAAATACGGATCGGTCCAGTAGGTCTTTTTGGGCCGCGGTTTGGAAAGATCCCAGTCCTTTGGAATGGCAGATCGATACCACGGCTTGTTGGGGTAATCGTACTGCGGCGTGCTCAGTTCCCAGGTGAAGACAACCCGGTTGTCTTTCCAATAGGCATAAGGCCCATAGTACTGCCTGTCCGGAAATATCGAGTAAGGCTGGAACCAGAGTCCCCCGCCGATGGCTTCGGGGAACTGCTCAAAGCTACTCAGCAGATATTGTTTCAGTTCCTCAGTGATATCTCGACCGGCGGTTTTGACAGTCTGGTAGAATGCCTCCCCAGCTGTTGCCATATCTTCCGCCTTGGTTTCCATGAGATGCATCGTGAACTCGATCTCCCTGGCGTAGTTTGCGACCGATGCCTTAACGCCCTTTTCAGTCTCCTCCAGCAGCTGCAAGCCAAAACCGCGCGCGTTGTAGATGAGGACCATATTGCCAAGCAGTGAGGAGAGGGCGACAATACAGATCAAAATGAGAGTTCTCTGCTTGAGAGTTGCACTCATATCGCATCCTTGTCTCGAAAATAGTGAATGGATAAACACGATGAAAGCTATCCTATCCTTACACGGGGAGAAACGAAAGGGGGAATCCGGGACTGGATTTCTCTTGATTCTGGCTGGACCGCTGAATATGCTTACTGTAGATTTTTCCGACCGGGCGAAGTGAACATTTAATGCAAATGAGGCTAACGATGGAGAGGACCGTCACTGAAGTCAGGCTTTCTAAGATCAGTCCCAATTGCTTTATGATTTGTGAGACGGAGATTATCGATCAGCTCTGTGTCAGCATTAGGCGTTTTGGGCAGCTGGAGCCGATCGAAATCTGGTTTGCAGGAGAGCATTTCCGTATTCTTGATGGTGAGAAGAGATACCGGGCCTGCAAAAAGATCGGTATGGAAAAAATCCGAGCGGTCATCGAGAAGAGTGAAGCTTTCTGATAGGAGCCGGCATGACCGTGGGCCGGTTAAGCCGGGGCTTGTGCCGGCATGCCTCTCCTGGTGAAGGTAGAGTCATCGACCTGAAGATGCCGACTTTGACAATAAGGGTGTCTGTCCGTTAACCTTCACAAGTCCAAAGCCCGCCCTCAATGTATGAAAGGTCGCCGGTAAGGGACAACTGCTCACAACGCCGAACAATCGGCTAGTCCTCAGGAGTGCCGGAAAATCCCCTTTGCATCTCAAAGCAACATTCTGATGCTTTACTTACGCGCGATCAGTCCTATCTTTTAAAAAACTGATGACTGCTTCTAAGCTACCGCCAAACCCAGACAGGAACAGAGCTCAAGATGCATGTTGTATGTTGCATTAAACAGGTGCCGGATACGGCGGAAGTTAGAATCGATCCGGAAACCAGCACTCTTGTGCGCGCCGGAGTCGAGTCCATTTCCAATCCATACGACATGGTGGCACTGGAGGAAGGGATTCGTCTCAAAGAAAAATACGGAGGCATGGTCACCGCAATTTGCATGGGACCGCCACAAGGGGAGGCTTCGCTGCGGGAAGCGTTGTCACTTGGGGCTGACGACGTAGTGCTGCTCTCAGACCGTGCCTTTGCCGGCGCCGATACGCTGGCTACCAGCTATACCTTGAGTCGAGCTGTTGACAAGCTCAGTCAAGATCTGCCAGTCGATCTTGTATTATGCGGCAAGCAGGCTATAGACGGCGACACCGCTCAGACCGGTCCGGGTATTGCCACTCGCCTCGACTACACTCAGTTTACCTACGTGATCGAAGTCGACTGGATCGACCTGGAGCATCGTGAGATTCAAGTGCGGCGCCGGGTGGAAGGCGGCATAGAAGTGATCCGGGGAGCGTTGCCCGCGCTGCTTACGGTCGAGCTGGAGCTCGCCAGGCCGCGACGGGCGCCACTGCCGGCATTGATTCAAGCATTGCGGGCTCCTATTAAGACTTGGGATGCCAAGGCCCTGGAAGTATCGTCGGCGCTCGTCGGAATCAAGGGATCGCCCACCTGGGTGCGATGCATTTCGGCTCCGCCTGCACGCGCGGGAGGGCCCCTGCTGGACGCCCGAGACAACATCCCTCAAACCGTCGCTGAGGCGGTGGACTTGATGCTTGCCGATCCGCTTTTTGCCTCCGATCTCAGCAGCAGGTGGGAAGGATAGCTTCGCATGGGGAAAAACAGCAAGGGAATCGAAGTCGCTGAGATCATCAAGGATAAATGCATCGCCTGCCAGATATGCATCGGAGAGTGCCCCGTTGGAGCCATAGAATTGAGCTCGGAAGGTGTCGCCCACATCGATCCGGAAGTATGCATTGGCTGCGGAAAGTGCCAGGAAAGCTGCCCGGTGGATGCGGTCCGGTTCGAACGCGCCAGGCGCCGGCGAATGAAAAAAGAAGAGCGCGGTGCTCCCCGCAAGGGCATGCCCGATTACGAGGGAGTGGGCGTGTTCATCGAAGTGATAGCAGGGGAGGGCGCGCAGGTCTCCTGGGAACTGGTCGGCAAGGCCAGGGAGCTCGCTGCCGCACTACAGACCAAAGTGATGGGATTTTTGCTCGGCAGCGGGGTGGAAACGGTGGCGCAGGAGGCGATTGCGTATGGCTGCGACGAGATCCATGTAATTGATGATGTGCGGTTGGGGATCTATCTTTCTTCGACTTACGGGCGCGCGCTGGCTGAGCTGAGCGACAAAATACGTCCGGAAATCCTGTTGATGGGCGCCACGCCTCTGGGCAGAGATTTGGCCGGAATAGTTGCGACCCGGTTGGAGACCGGGCTCACCGCCGACTGCACCGGCCTCGAGATTGAGCCGGAATCGAATCTTCTGTTGATGACCCGGCCCACCTTTGGCGGCAACATCATGGCCACTATCTTTTGCGAGCGACATCGCCCGCAGATGAGTACCGTGCGTCCCAAGGTGATGAAGCTCCCAGCGAAGACAGAGGGGCGGACGGGATCGATTCAGCACCACACATGGAGTGCGGCCGTCGAAAAGCTTCCAAACCTTGTTGAATTTATACGGGAAGCGTCCGGGCTGGGTCCAGACATTACCCAGTACCCCGCGTTGGTGGTGGCCGGCCGGGGCGCCTGCGACACCGCCTCATTGCCGCTGCTGCAGGAGCTTGCCGACTTGGTCGGCGGTACGCTGGCCTGCTCGAGACCGGTAGTGGAAGCTGGTTTGATGCCTTACGAACGGCAGGTAGGGCAGACTGGTAAGACCGTGGCTCCCAAGCTCTACATTGGCGTCGGGGTGTCCGGTGCGGTGCAGCATTTGGTGGCAATTCAAGGCGCGGAGAAGGTGGTTGCGATCAACTCCGATCCGAATGCTACCATTTTCAAGGTGGCTGATATCGGCATCATCGGCAACTACCTGCAAGTGATTCCTGAACTGATCGCCCAACTAAAACAGCGGCTGCAGCCAAAATGATGCAAGGAAATTCCATACCCATCTGATTGCAGCAGTCGAAACAGGAATTAATTACCTCCCTGCTCTGAGCTCCCTGCTCCGAGCCGTTTTAGGAACAAGCCATGAGCGAAGCATTTGATGTAGCGATAGTCGGAGCGGGACCGGCGGGAATTTCGGCTGCATGCATTTTGGCACAGCGCGGTGTGAAGACGATCGTGCTGGAGCGGGGCGAGTACGCCGGGGCTAAAAACATGTTTGGCGGAGTGCTCTACGGGCACGACCTGGCCGGTATTCTACCGGATTTCAAAGAGCGCAATTGCCCGATTGAGCGCAACATTGTCGAATCCCGCATATGGTATCTCTGGGAGGAGGGCGGATATAACGTTTCCTACCGGGACAGAGCGTTTGCCGAAGAGCGGCAGCTGAACGCCTTCACTGTGGGGCGGGCCAGGTTCGATCGCTGGTATGCCGACCAGGCAAAACAGCTGGGTGCTCTGGTGGTGGGCGCTACGGTCGTCACGGACCTCTTGAAGGACGCTGCGGGGCGTGTTGTCGGCGTGCGAACCGATCGGCCGGAAGGCGATTTGACGACGCGTGTGGTGTTGCTTGCCGACGGCGTCAACTCACCGCTTGCGGTGCGCGCCGGAATTCGTCCGGAGCCGCGGCCGGTCGATGTAGCCCTCGCGGTCAAGGAGTTGATAGAGCTGCCGGAGGGAGTGATTGATCAGCGCTTCAATGTCGGTATCGATCAGGGCGTCACTACGGAAGTTCTTGGCAGCACCACCTGGGGGATGAACGGAGTAGCGTTTCTTTATACCAACCGCCAATCCATTTCGTTAGGAATTGGCGCCAACCTGGCCGATTTGGCAAGGGAGCGGGTGCGACTCTATGAAATGCTGGAAAGCTTCAAGGCCCATCCGATGGTGGCCCCGTTGATTGAAGGCGGCAAATCCAGGGAATATCTCGCTCACTGGTTGCCTGAAGGCGGTTACGACACCATCCCGCAGCTGTATGGCGATGGCTATTTGATTGCCGGGGATTCGGCCATGCTGTTCAATGCCCTGCATCGGGAAGGCTCCAACCTAGCCATGACATCCGGCCGGCTGGCAGCGGAAACGATTCTGCAGGCTCTGGAAAGAGCAGATTTCACTCGCAAAGGGCTGCAGGGCTACGGCGAGCGCCTCCGGAATGCCTATGTGTTGGACGATATGCGGAAGTATCGCCGGTTTCCGACTTTCCTGGAACAACACCGAGAGCTTTTTGACAGGTTACCGGAAGTATCCGGCCTGGCTGCCAGGGAGATGCTCACTGTGGATGGAGTCTCGAAAAAGATCAAGCAACAGAAGATCTGGCGGACCATCCGCAGCAAAATTTCGCTCCTGGAATTGATGCGCCTCGCCTGGGAGGGCTGGAGGAGTGTTAAATGACGGTCAAAATTGAGGACAAGCTCTTTCTGGATCGCTTTAAGGTCGATGATGAATCACACCTGAAAATTATCGATGGTGCTGTTTGCATTACGGAGTGCACCGATCAACCTTGTCTCTATATTTGTCCTGCCAATGTCTACAAACTGGAAAAGGGCCGCATCGGCGTCAGCTATGAAGGCTGCCTGGAATGCGGCTCCTGTCGTATCGGCTGTCCGCATCTCAATATCGAGTGGCGCTTCCCGCGAGGGGGCTATGGTGTCAGGCATAAGTTCGGGTAGGAAGGCGCCGGATGGTGCCGATTGGTAAATCTGCCTCACTGACAGGCTGTTGCTTTGTCCCGTAGAAGCGTTGCTTCTTGCCGAGAATCCTTCCATTGCATCTCTTGTGGAGCAGTTTTAGACTTACTTATACTGGTTAAGGATACAAAGTTACATTGTTGATGCCGATTTTGCGGGACAAGCTGACTCTTCTTTGTTAGGGTCATGAAGGATGAATCCGAGTTCTTCAAGACTGACGACCCAGCCA
>Ga0068714_10005746_pt1 | contig 13001 bp, 13 predicted proteins | sample MTBNYHSulfiMetaG_FD_62988 | JGI IMG/M metagenome (GOLD analysis project Ga0068714, IMG submission 62988) | Enrichment culture microbial communities from rom New York Harbor, USA that are MTBE-degrading - MTBE-NYH (New York Harbor Sulfidogenic)... | ecosystem: Environmental > Aquatic > Marine >... | reverse complement strand
GATCTCGTTGGGAGCCACGGCGCTGGCGCCGAACTCCTCCACCACGGCGTTCACCTTCTCCCGGCTGATGTCGGTAACGGTGAGACGGGCCCCCTCCTCGGCCAGGTCCTGGCAGAGATAGTAGCCGACGTGCCCCACGCCCTGAACGGTCACGTGCTTGCCGGCCAGGGAGTCGTCGCCGTACCGGTGGAGCGCCGCCGCCTTCATCCCCTGGTAGACGCCGTACGCCGTCACCGGAGATGGATCCCCCGACTTGCCCATGAGACCCACCACATGGCTGGTCTCCATATGGACGAACTCCATGTCCGCGGGGGAGGTGCCCACGTCCTCCGCCGTGATGTACCGCCCGGCCAGGGACTCCACCGCCCGTCCATGGGCCCGGAAGATCATCTCCCGGTTCCGGCTGTTGGGATCCCCGATGATGACCGACTTCCCACCGCCCAGGTTCAGGCCGGCCAACGCCGCCTTGTAGGTCATGCCCCGCGCGAGACGCAGGGCATCCTCGATGGCCTCGGAGTCGGTAGCGTAGTTCCAGAACCGGGTGCCGCCCAGCGCCGGCCCCAGGGTGGTATCGTGGATGGCGATGATTCCCTTGTATCCGATGCGGGGCTCGTTCCAGAACACCAGCTGTTCGTGCTCCCGGCGGCTCATTCTCTCGAAGATCTCCATCCGAGCTTCCTCCCGGTATAAGTGTCGGTCTTCCCTTGGTCAGACCCGTCAGGTCATGTGGTGCAAAGTGCCCCGTCACCCATCGTAGCTGAAGAAACCACGTCCGGACTTGCGCCCGAGCCATCCGGCCGCCACGTACTTTCTCAGGAGAGGACAGGGGCGGTACCGGTCGTCACCCAGGTCCCGGTGGAGCACCTCCAGGATGCCCAGGCACACGTCCAGGCCGATGAGGTCCGCCAGGGCAAGGGGGCCCATGGGGTGGGCCATACCGAGCTTCATGACCGTGTCGATGGCCTCCGCCTCCGCCACCCCTTCCATCAGGGCGAACACGGCCTCGTTGATCATGGGCATGAGGACCCGGTTCGACACGAAGCCCGGGAAGTCGTTCACTTCCACGGGGGTCTTCCCCAACTCCCGCGAAAGGGTCATGACGGTCTCGGTGGTGGCGTCATCCGTGGCCAACCCTCGGATCACCTCCACCAGCTTCATGACGGGGACCGGGTTCATGAAATGCATCCCGATCACCTTGTGGGGGCGCCGCGTGAAGCCGGCGATCCGGGTGATGGAGATGGAAGAGGTGTTGGACGCCAGAATGGTGTCTTCCGGAGCAGCCTCATCAAGCACGCGGAAGATCTTCTCCTTGATACCTACCTCCTCGGGGACCGCCTCCACGATCAGCTGGGCCTCCGCCCCGGCCTCCTCCATGGACGTGGTGGTGGAGATCCGGCTCACCGCCGCCTCCTTTTCCCCCAGGCTTATGACCTCCTTCTTCACCTGCCGGTCCAGGTTCTTGAAGATCAGGCCCAGGGCCTTCTCGAGGAGATCCTGGTTCGTGTCCACCAGCGTCACACGCCGTCCTGCCTGGGCAAAGACGTGTGCGATGCCGTTTCCCATGGTCCCGCCACCTATGACGGCAATGCGCTCGATTCTCACCTTCAGATCTCCCGGTCAACGAGTTTCCATGTGCCCTCACCCAACCCACCGGGAGAGCCTTCGGCCTCCCTGGCGAGGATGAGGGGTCGGACGTCCACAGCACCAGCTCCCGGACCAAGCCAGGAGGCCTTCCACAGCGCAAGGGCCGCCGCCCCCAGAACCGCGGTGGCCACCAGCGACCCCTCCGGGCCAAAGGCCCCTCCACTCACCCAGTGCACCCCTCGCAGATCCGCCTCCATCAGGGGAGCGTCCACCAGGTCAAGGCCACTCACCGGGAGGTCCGCCAGGAACCCGTGGCTCCAGTTCCAGCCCAGGTGAGCGCCCGACGCCCACCACAGGCTGGCCGTCTTCAGGTAGATCACCCCCAGGAACAGCCCCGCCACCACGATGTTCGCGAGACCCAGCGAACCCAGGTTCGGGTTCCCAAGGTGGAGCGCCCCGAAGACCAGGGATGTCAGCCAGAGGGCCTTGACCGTTCCCCACCCTTCCGCCAGGGCCTGGAAGAGGTAGCCCCGCAGGAGGGCCTCCTCCGCCGCCGCCGGGATGGCGAACATCCAGAGGGCCGCCAGCCCGGCCAGGATGTATTCCTGCCCGGTTCCGGCATCACCCCCCCATCGCAGTCCTCCCAGGGCCACGATCCCCAGGACCACGGCGGAGCCGGCCACCACACCCAACCCCAGGCCGGCCACGCTTTCCTTGCCCGCAGAGGGCGCCAGGTAGAACCCCAGGGCGCCGGGGCGCCTCCCGTCCATCCTCAGGAGGATCCACCCCGCCAGCAAGGCGGCCACCAGGATCGGGACCGACTGTCCGGGCAGGCCCGGGAGAGGCACCAGGGTGCCCAGCGCGGTGAAGAGGACGAACAGGAGGATGAAGAGCAGCACCCTCCATATCAGGCGCAGTCGCCCCCCTTGGGTCCGGAAGAATCCCACAACCCTCCCCAGAATGAAGAAGTCTCGGGGTCAGGCCATCTCCACGGACAACGCCACCGCGTTCCCGCCTCCGAGGCACAGGGCTGCCATCCCGGTGGAGGCCCCGTGGTCCTTCATGGCGTGAAGGAGCGTCACCAGGACCCGGGCTCCGGAGGCGCCGATGGGATGCCCCAGCGCCACGGCTCCGCCGTTCACGTTCACGCGGCCCGGGTCGATCCCCAGCTCCCGGATGTCTGCGATGGCCTGGACCGCAAAGGCCTCGTTGAGCTCGAAGAGGTCATAATCCCCCACGGTCCGCCCATCCTTGTCCATGAGCTTTCGTACGGCGTCGATGGGAGCGAAGAAGAGATCCTTCGGCTCCGTCGATCCTACCGCATAGCTCTTGATGAAGGCCTGGACGGGAAGACCGTGGGCCTCGGCGAAGGCCTGGGACGCCACCACCAGCGCGGCGGCGCCGTCGTTAAGACCCGGGGAGTTCCCCGCCGTCACCACCAGGTTCGCGATCCCCTCCGGAGCGTCCTTCGGGAAGGCTGGCCGGAGTCTCGCCAGGGCTTCCAGGGTGGTGTCCGCCCGGGGGCTCTCGTCCGTGTCCACAACGGTGACGCCCTTCCTCTGCTGGATCTCCACCGGCATGATCTCGGCCTTGAACTTCCCGGCCTCCATGGCCGCCACCGCCTTCATGTGGGAGTGATAGGCGAACTCGTCGGCCTCCTCCCGGGTGATGCCTGCCTTGTCGGCCGTGTACTCCGCATATCCACCCATGTGGCAGTTGCCGAAAGAGCACCAGAGGCCGTCGAAGATGAGGCCGTCCTGCAACGTCTGGTCCCCGAATTTGACCCCGCCCCGGTACCCCCGGAGGTAGTACGGGACGTTGGACATGGACTCGAAACCACCCGCCACCGCAGCTTGGAGATCACCCGCCTTGATGGCCTGGGCAGCCAACATCACGGCCTTGAGACCCGACCCGCAGACCTTGTTGATGGTCATCGCCGGAACGAAGGCGGGAATCCCCCCACCGATGGCCGCTTGCCGCGCTGGCGCCTGCCCTCCTCCGGCTCCCACCACGTTCCCCAGGATCACATCCTCCACCGACGCAGGGTCGATCCCGGCTCTCCCCACCGCCTCCCGCACCACCAGAGCGCCGAGCTGTGTGGCCGAGAGAGGGGCAAGTCCTCCCAGGAACCGTCCGACGGGCGTCCGGACACCGGATAGGATCACAGGGACTCTGGCTTTGTCCGTCATGGGTCCTCGTCTCCCTCTGTCAGGTGGATCTCGGCGGGCTCGAGCCAACCTCCCGCGGATGTCGGCCGGATAAAGTACGTCCTTTCCCCGCGGATGGCATCTGTCCGGGCATCCGGCTCACCAGCCTCCCTGCGGGGGCAGGAGGACCGGCTTCCCTTCCTCCGGGTCCAGGCGCCCCCAAGGCACCGCGGCATCATGCTGAAAGATCAGCATCCAACCTTCCTCCCTGGCCCTCTTCCAGAGGACCTTCTTGCTCTCCAGCGTCCTCAAGGGCTCCAGATCGTACCCCATGATCCACGGGAGGGGGAGATGGGCGGCGGTGGGGCAGACATCGGCCAGGAAGATCGCCGACTCCCCCCGGCTCTCCAGTACGATGCACTGGTGATGGGGGGTGTGGCCCGGGGTGGGGAGAAGGCGCACGCCTTCCGTGACCAGCACCTCCCCTTCCATGGTGTCCACCAGGCCAGCCTCCACCAGGGGTGCGAAGTTCTTGGCCATATACGAAGCCTGAACCCTCTCGTTGGGGGATCCGGCGAACTCCAGCTCTCCTCGCTGCACCACGTGGCGGGCCCGGGGAAACGCAGGAGCTGGGCTCCCGTCGGGGCGAAGGACGACATTACCACCTGCGTGGTCGAAATGGAGGTGGGTGTTCACCACCAGGTCCACGTCCTCAGGCTCGAGCCCCAGGGACCGTATGCCGTCCTCCAGTCGGGTGGGGCTGCCATCGTTGTCCACACCGTAGATCTCCCGGAACTTCTCCGACTCCTTGCTTCCGATCCCGGAGTCCACCAGGACCAGGGCATGGGGGGCTTCCACCAGGAGGCACCGCAGGGCGAGGGGAATCCGGTTCCGGTCGTCCGGGGTGATCTTCTTCTCCCAGAGGGGCCGGGGCACGACCCCGAACATGGCCCCCCCGTCCAGCCACTGGATTCCCGCTTCCAGGGCGTGGACTCGCATTCCCCCAAGGGTGACGGTCCTGGTGAGGGGGAGGTCGGTGGCTCTCAGGGTTGGTGAGCTGTTCACGGCTGCTGCTTTCGGTGGAGGATGAGTCGTAACGAGGTCAGATCCCGGGCTCCCTGCACCCGTGCCTCGTCCAGGAGCCTCAAGAGGATCCGGGCCGTGGCCAACGCGTCGCCGTGGGCCCGGTGCCGCCCATGGACCGGAATGCCGAAATGGGACGCCAGGGCATCCAGGTTCCTGCGGCCGAGGCCCGGGGCCAGCCGGCGGGACATCTGAAGGGTGCAAAGCCGTGGCCCCTCCGGGACGGCGCCCAGAGAATCGCCGAGCTGGTAGCTGAGGAACCGCCAGTCGAAGGGCGCGTTGTGGGCCACGAAGACCCGCCCGTCCAGCCGGTCGAAGAGCTGGGGGGCCACCTCCTCGAAGAAGGGCGCCCCCGCCACCATCTCGTCCGTGATCCCCGTGAGCTCCGAGATGCGCCTGGGGATGAGGCGACCCGGGTTCACCAGAGTCTGGAAGTCCTGGGAGATGATCCCGTCACGGACCTCCACGACGGCGATCTCGGTGATCCGGTGCCCCCTGTCGGGGGATCCGCCCGTGGTCTCCACGTCCACAACGGCGTAGGTGAGGGCCTCCAGCTCCTCCACGGGATCCGGCGCCTCGCCGACCAGGGACCACCACCCCTTCGCATCGACGTGGAATCGCGGATCCCCCCCCAGGAGAGCGAAGACGGCGGCGGAAGCCGCGCCGGGGTTTCCCGAAAGTCCGAGCACCTCCAGCGCAAGATCGAGGGTGTGGGCCGTTCCCCCCAGGAGGAGAGCTGCCGCCCGCTGGGTGAGGGAGGAGCGGCCCCTCACCTCCGAAGCGGTCCGCCGAAAGAGGAGCGCAGCCGGCGGGGACCCCAGGAGAAAGGAACCCGCCGCCGTGCGGAGAAGCGTAGATCTTGTCGGTGCTCAGCCGCCAAACCAGTACCCCCGGTGCCCGTCCACATCCCTCAACGTCCTCGGCCCGGAAAAGCTAAGGAGAGGCGGCAGGGGCGGCAACACGACCTGCATGGACTGCCAGGCCAGCAGGTACGGGGCGGTGGGTGCCGCCCCACGGAGCGACCCCTGCGGGCGCACCGGGCGGGGGTTCGGTCAGGCCAGGCTCTCCAGGGTCCTGGACAGGGTCACGAAGTCCTCGGGGGAGAACGTCTCGGGACGGCGCTTCAGGTCGAACCCGGTGGCCACCTCCACCTTCTGCACCTGCTCATGGCTAAGGCGGGCATCGGGGTGGCCCCTGAGGATGGCCTGGAACTGCTTGCGCCTCATCTGGAAGGCCATCCGTGTGAGGTTTCGGACCGCCGCCTCCTCCCCCTCCGAGAGCGGCTCAGGACGGGTGGGCCGAATCCTCAGAACCACCGAGTCGACAGCCGGCACGGGCCGGAAGGCCGAGGCTGGGACTCTCAGCACCCGTTCCACCCGGGCGACGCTTCGAACTCCCACGGTGAGGGCGCCGAACTCCGGGGTGCCGGGAGAGGCCAGGACCCTTTCACCTACCTCCTTCTGGACCATGAGGACGATCTCCAGGGGCCTGGGCCGGCCAAGGAGGTGGAAGAGGATGGGCGTGGTGATGTTGTAGGGGATGTTGCCCACGACTTTCAGGTCCCCGACCCGGTCCGTGAGGTCCGCGAGCCGAAGCCGGAGAATGTCCTGGTTGAGGACCCGTACTCCGTCCACCCCCCCGACCTCCTCCCCCAGGACCCGGGCCAGGTCACGGTCCAGCTCCACCAGGAACAGCGCCGCGCACCGGCCTGCCAGGTGCTGCGTGAGGGCCCCCTTCCCCGGACCGATCTCGAGAACCTGGTCCCCTGGCTCCAGGCGCATTGCCTCCACGATCTTCCGCTGGAGATTGCCGTCAACGAGGAAGTTCTGGCCGAGCGATCGTCTGGGCCTGTGGTGGGCCATCCTATGGAGCTCACACCCTCAGGACGAGAATCGTGCGGTCGTCGGCCGGGATGGAGGGCCTGGCCTCGGCGGCCTGCCGGAAGAGGACGTCCACGATGTCCTTGGGATCTCCCCGACGGCCCGCCACCGCAGCTTCCAGCACCATGGCCTCTCCGCTCGCCCTTTCGCCCTCGGCCAAGGTGTCGGAGAGCCCATCGGTGAAGAGGAGGAGGACATCCTCCCCCGGGCGCCAGGGCAAGACCTTTTCCCCGAAGGAGGCAGGACCCGCGATGCCCACGGGCGGGTCCGTCGCCAGCAGGCGTTCGTAGCTACCGTCCAGGTGGATGGCGAAGGCGTGGGGATGCCCGGCGCTGGAATAGGTGAGATCACCCCTCCTGGGATCCAGGACCCCGTAGAAGAGGGACAGATACATCTCCGTCGTCTCCAGCTCGTCCCGGAGCGCATCGTCCAGACGCCGGAGCACTGCGGAAGGACGGCCCACCTCCAGGGCATAGATGGAGGCCGCGCTCATGGAGAGGGCCATGATGAGGGCTGCCGGAAACCCGTGCGTGGAGACATCCCCGATCATGACCCCGATGCGCCCCTCGGGGAGGTGAAGAAGGTGGAAGAAGTCCCCGCCCACCTGTTCGGCAGGCTGAACCCGGGCCGCCACGTCCGCTCCCTCGAAGAGCTCCGCCGCCGGAAGGAGCTTCATCTGGAGGTTGTGGGCCAGCTCCATCTCCCGGGTAAGCCGCTCCTGCGCCAGGCTCTCTCGGATGAGACGGTGATTTTCCAGTGCCGATCCCACCTGGCTCGCGATGGCTGCCAGGAGCTTCTGATCGCTGGCGGTGAAGCGTCCCCCGCGCCGCCGCCCGATGAGGTTGATGACTCCAACCGTGCGCGGCTCCCCCGCCGGCGGCGTGTAGCGGATGGGAACGGACAGGAGGGAATCGCCTCCCTCGGTCAAAGGCAGGTTCGTCTCCCGCGGAGATCCGGGTCCCCCGGTGATCCGGGCGCGTCCCTCTCGAAAGACTCGCGCCGTCACCGATTCGGGATCACCCACCGCAAGGGGCCCCGTCAGGCCTTCCTCCCCCACCGCGGCCACCAGCTCCAGCAGGTGCCCCAGCGGCTGGAACACCCATAGAGACCCTCGCCTGGCACCCAGCACGTCGCAGACCTCACCGAGGATCACACGGGCGGCATCGTCCAGCCGGAGAAGCGATCCCAGAGTCTCGCTGATGGAGTAGAGGAGATTGATCTCCTCGTACCGCTCGCTCAGCTCGTAGGTGAAGAACCGGACCTCCTGGGAGAACTCGAACGCTCTCCCCAGGAGATTCGCCACCAGATCCGCCAGGGCCTCTTCCCGTCCTGCCGGAGCGCCCAGGACTTCGATCTCCAGCGCCGGACCTTCCCGGGGACGCAAGATCCTCGAGGGTGCCGCTCCGCCCCCCGGCAGCGGGTCACCGAAGCAGGGGGAGATCCCGGGTGACAGGTACACGGAACGCTGGCCACCGGCATCCGCCAGATAACGCGTCCGAAACGCCAGGGAGAGAGCCCTTTCGAAGTCTCGGAGAGTCTGCTGGACGGGATCGGGGAGGGAACGAAGGGGAGGAACCTCGGCCGTCATGCACTTGCCCTGCGATCCGAACCCCCGCTGTCCTGGAAGGGTGGGAGACGAAGGACAAGCGTGACGCTGTTGCCGCTGTCGTTGAAGTGCACCTCGTCCAGGAGCTTCCGCATCAGGAAGATCCCCCGGCCCTCCGGCTTGACGATGTTGGCCGGGCGGGTGGGGTCTGGGACGCAGCAGGGGTCGAAGCCCCTGCCTTCGTCGGTGATCCGTGCGGTGATGGTGGAATCCTGGAAGGCCACCTCCACCTTCACCCGCTTGGATGGATCCCGGCCATTTCCGTACAGCATGGCATTGGCCAGGGCTTCCGTCAGTCCGACGCGCAGGTTGAGATGAAGCTTGCGACGGTCGTCTCCGCAAGCCGCGCAACGCTGCATGACGTAGTCCACGGCCTCCTCAATGGAGGCGAGGTCGTTGGGAATATCGAGCGTAAGGTCCGGAGCCATGGGCCGGAAGTCTCGGTTCCTGGGAAGGATGCCAACCCTGGAGGTCAAAGACCCTTCAGGGCTGCCTCCCGGGAATCAGCGATGTGGAAGAGAGTGTCGAGCTTGGTCAACTCGAAGAGGGTCTTGAGATCCTCGTTCAGGTTGGCCAGACGGAGCTCCCCTCCCTGCTCCCGGACCTTCTTGGAAAGACTCACCAAGACGCCGAGTCCCGAGGAGTCGATGTAGCCGGTCCTCTCGAAGTCCACGACGAACTTTCGCTCGCCCTTCTCGAGTTCCTCGAGGACTCTTTGTTTCAACTCCTGACGATTTCCAACGATGAGCTGGCCTTCCACGTCCACCACAAGTGCGTCGCCAACCTTCTCCACCTGGAAACCCATTGGCCCTCCGCGCATTGGACCGTCCCCTCCGGAGAGGGGGGACGATGTGGCACCCGCGCCGCACGGGTGCAGGGGAATGGCCCTGACCTGACCGGCGAGGCCGGAGCCGCGCCATCCAAAATGATAAGCGGATCAGGGGTACGGGATCAAGGGTGGAGTGGACGGCCGGGAATCAGCGCCCCAGCTTCTGTGCCAGCGCCCTGAGCACGGCGGGAGACACGAACGACGACACGTCCCCCCCCAGGATGGCCACCTCCCTGACGAGGGACGCGGAGAGAAAGGAGAAGGGTGCGTCCGGCGTAAGGAACACGGTCTCCACCTCGGACCAGAGCTCCCTATTCATCTGGGCCATCTGGAACTCGTACTCGAAATCGGAGACGGCCCGCAACCCCCTGATGATGCAGTGCGCCCGACGCTGGCGGGCGAACTCCATGAGAAGGCCGGAGAAGCTGACGCACTCCACCCTCTCGTCACCGGAAAAGACCTCCCTGAGGAGGGCAAGGCGCTCCGCAACGGAGAAGAGGGGATTCCTGGTCTGGGTGGAGGTTTCCGCGACCGCCACCAGCAACCTGTCGGCCAGGCGGAGCGTCCGCCGGGCGATGTCTTCGTGCCCCAGGGTCACGGGATCGAAGGACCCCGGATAGATGGCCAGGACGTCTCTCGAGGACGAGCTCATGAGCCCCTCGTCAGAATGGTCAGCGTTGTGTCCCCGTATCTTCTCTGCCGGATCCCGGGGACGGAAGCCATGGACTCCGCCGAACGATGCTCGACCCAGAGCTCCCGGGCAAATCCACTCTCGCAGCAAAGCTCCAACAGCGCCAGGGCCAGGCCCTTGCCGTAAGGGGGATCCGCCAGGACCAGGTCGAAGGAGTCCTGCGGCAGACGACGAGCGTAAACCAGGGCATCAGCCTGAACGATGGTGGACTCCTCCCGGGCTCCCAGGAGATCCACGTTGGCTCTGAGAACCCCCAGCGCTTCCCGGGCCCTCTCCACGAACACGACCTCGCTGGCGCCCCGGCTCAGGGCCTCCAACCCCAAGGCCCCCGAGCCCGCGAACAGGTCCAGCACCCTGGCGTCTTCGAGGGAAGGCCCCAGGGCCGCCATCCAGGCTTCCCTTACCCGGTCGGACGTGGGACGGATGCCTCTCCCGCGAAGGGCCTTGAGCCGACGCCCTCGCCACCTGCCCGCGATGATCCTCACCCCGCTGCCTCGCCTGCGAGCCGAAGATCCTTGACGTTGGCCTGGAGCTCTCGCCTGCCCCTGTACTCGTTCTCCTCGAGCTGGAAGGCCACGTCCAGGGGTCCCGTTCCAAGCGTCTCTGGCGGAAAGCGCCCGGACAGGCGAAAGCCGATGGCGCCCAGTTCAGCCCCTCCCTGGCGGAGGCGGAGCTTCAGATGGCCGGCGCCCACCGTGCGTGGGGAGCCGGCCAGCGTAACCCCCCGGGCCAGGAAGATGGGGCGGGGGTTACCGATCCCGTGGGGTCCGAGGTGCTTGAGGTATTTGTGGAGATCCGGGGACAGGTCCCCGAGGCTCAGCTCCGCCTCCACCCGGAGGGCCGGGCGCAGGTCCATGTGCTCCAGGGTCTTCCTGGCTTCGGCGTTGAACGCTTCCCGGAAGCCGGGCAGGCTATCCCTCAGGACCTCCAGGCCAGCAGCCTGGCCGTGCCCTCCGAATCTCACCAGGTGGTCCCTGCAGGCACGGATCCCCTCCAGAAGGTGGAACCCGGGGATGGATCGGCCGCTTCCCCGCCCCCGGTCTCCGTCCAGAGCCACCAGGACCGTGGGGCGGTGGACACGCTCGACCACCCTGGAAGCCACAATGCCCACAACCCCGGGATGCCATCCCTCGGAACCGAGCACCACCACGAAATCCCGCTCGGGATCATGGCACGCCTCCAGCTGTTTCAATGCCTCCTCCAGGATCCGGCGATCGGCATCCTGCCTTTCCCGGTTGAGATCCCCGGCCTCCCGAGCCAACCGTTCCGCCTCCGCCTCGTCCCCCGTGAGGAGCAGGCGAAGACCCCGGCCAGCATCCCCGAGGCGTCCCACGGCGTTCAGGCGAGGGGCCAGGACGAAGCCCACCGTGCCCGCCGTCAGCGCCTCGGGCCTGACACCGGCCTGGGCCATGAGGGCTCTCAGTCCGGGGTTCCCGGTCTGGGCCAGGGCCCTCAAACCAAACCGGGCCAGAATCCGGTTCTCTCCCGTGAGGGGGACGAGGTCGGCGACGGTGGCCATCCCGACGAGGTCCAGGAAAGGATGCAGCTCGTCCGGAGGGCGGCCACCCGCTTCGGCGAGGGCCTGGCAGAGCTTGAAGGCCACGCCTGCTCCACAGAGTCCCTTGTTGGGGTAGGATCCGTCTCTCCTGCTTGGATTCAGGACCGCCAGGGCCGGCGGAAGCTCCTGGTCCGGGAGGTGGTGATCCGTCACGATCACGTCCATGCCCAAGGCCCGGGCCTCCGCCAGGGCCTCGTGGGCAACGATCCCGCAATCCACCGTCACGAACAGCGACGATCCTGCCTCCCTCGCGGCCTTGAGGCCCGAGGGACCCACGTCGTAGCCGTCCCGTAAGCGATGCGGAACGAAGGGGACCACCCGGCCTCCCATCCTCCGGAGCCAATGGGTGAGCAAGGCGGCCCCCGCCATCCCGTCCACGTCGTAATCGCCGTGCACGAAGATGGTCTCACCGGCACCCAGGGCCGCCAGGATCCGCTCCCGGGCACGGGACATGTCGGGAAGGGCTTCGGGCGGATGAAGGTTGGAGAGGGACGGACGGAGGAACCGCTTCGCCTCATCCGGCTCGTGGAACCCCCGGGTCACCAGGAGCGAGCAGAGAGGCCGGGGAAGGGCCAGCTCCCTTTCCAGTGCCTCCACCAGCCCCGGATCGGGGGGCGACTCCACCTCCCACCGCGGAGCGGGAGGCGGGGGAAGGCCCTTCTCGCCCGCGGGAATCCCCGTCCGGCCGTTCAGGATGGGTCCTCTCCCGGGCCCAGAAGGACCCCGCACGCCTCGCAGGGGATGAGGGCGGCGCCCTTCCGGATCTCGTTCTGGATCTGGATGGGGACCATGTTGAAACAATGGCCGCAGGCTCCATCCGCCGTCAGGGACGCCACCACCACCGAGCGGTGCCCACTCCGAATCCGTTCGTAGTTCCGGAGCTCCGGACCCGGAAGGCGGGCGGCATAGACCTTTCGTCGCTCATCGAGCCGGGCCAGCTCCTCCAGCACCGTCTCCCGCTCCTTCAGGAGCTCCGCCCTGCGAGGCTCCACCTCGGACCTGGCGACCTCCAAGGCGACCCGGAGCTCCTCCAGGCGGATCTCCATTTTCCGGATCTGATCCAGCAGAGTCAGGGCCTCCTGCTCCTCGCCCTCCAGGGCGCTCCGCACCAGGTCCGACTCTGCCTGCACGGCCGCCTCCTCCCGGAGATTCCTCACGGACTTGAGTCGCTCCTGGAGCAGCTTCACCCGGCTCCTCCTGCCATCCGCCGCGTGCTCCAGACGCCGCTCTTCCAGCTTCATGTCCTGGATCCGGGTCTTCAGCGTCGCCACCTCCTGCTCCAACGCCACGACAGGTCGGTCGAGATCAGCCAGGAGAGGTTCGAACTCCTCCCTTCGGGCCCTGGCCCTCTCCAGCAGAAGATCGATGTCCTGAAGACCTTTCAGCGTTCCAGCGCTATCGTCCATCGTTCCCTTTCCCGCGTATGGGGAAGCTTGACGGGTCCTGGCGCCGCCGTAGCGACGGCCGCCAATCCGCCTTCAGCTCCCGTCTCTTCTTGTCCAGGTCCTGGATTTCCCGCAGCACCTCACCCTGCCGTGCCGGATCCGGCTCCCGCCGCAGGATCTCCCTCAGCTCCTCGGCCCTCCTCGTGATGGGGGCCTCCTTCATCTGGCCTACGGTCTC